>ERZ779842.3097-NODE-3097-length-10043-cov-3.894273_pt1 | contig 10043 bp, 13 predicted proteins | sample MGYA00511095_ERZ779842 | MGnify/ENA primary metagenome ERZ779842 (study PRJEB29588, sample SAMEA2154036) | human gut metagenome | biome: human gut; feature: human-associated habitat; material: faeces | place: Denmark | collected 2008/2010 ... | reverse complement strand
CTTCTCCTCATCCAGGCCGGAGACCTCCAGCTTGTCCTTAAACATGCCAAGATGGCGCCCCAGAAGTTCCAGAGCCTTCTCCTTGTCATTCAGCTTCAGCTCGATGCCGAACTTGCCCTCTTTAATCCCGGCAATGGCCCTGATCTGGCTCTCCGTCAGATCTGCTGTATCCGTCAGGACCACATTGCCATTTACAATCTGGGCGAAATCCGTGGTCTTGGCAAATGCAATGGCAGCCAGTTCCTCAATCACCCTGTCCTGGGTAACCTCGGTCCGTTTCTGCCGTTCCTGCATGCGCTCTGAGATATAAGCCGCAACCTTAACATTCCTTAACAATCTGGCAGCTGCAGCCGCAGCCACTTCGTCATTCTTCACTCTTGGATATGCGACCTTATAAGCCCGGGTGGCATTCAGGTCAATCAGATATTCGTCTGCAAAGATTTTCTGTTTTTCTGTCACGGGCTCACCTCGCTTTCCAAACAAATACGATCCCACCGGCACCATACGAGACAGCCGATTGCTGCCACTCGGAGGTGTTGCATCTGGTGCCGTGTGCGCCGTATGAAAATTGGCAAAAGAAAAGAGCCACACGGGGTGGCCCTTTAATCATTATTTGAATAAAAATTACTTTACAACTTTTTCAAATAGTTCCTTTTCATAATTATCCAAAGTAGTCATAAAACCATTCAATTTATTTACAATACTGTCTTTAATACTGCAAAAAATTTTATCGTTTTCTCTTATAGATTCAATATTATTCTCAATTTCATCGAATGCTTTTATCAACTCAAGACCTTCTTTTTGAGCCGCTTCAAAACTTGTCGTCTGGTATATTGCTATACCACCGCGTATTTCCAAATTACGCTGTAATTCATTAAAGTCGATCCTTCCGGAATGGAGCATACTTAAAAACTCATTATATAATTGCATTTTCATATCCACTGAGTATAATTCGCTTTTATCTTTGTTTCTATACTCTATAAGTTTATACAAACAAGACTGATATTCTTGCAAGCCTTCACTGCTCTTTCTCACCAAATAATTACAAAATGAAAGAACTTCGGCTCGCTCTCTTTCACGCGAATTATCTTTCAGAGTTTCTTTCAACACAAATACTGCTCCTGCAATACCCAACACTCCACCTGTAAGTGCCCCTAAATAATTCCCCCAAAAACTAATCCATTGGCTTTCTGTATTTACATCTAAAATATTAGGTGTAGTTACCAAAATTACCAGAACTGGAACAATTGCAAAAACAGTCACAAATATTATAACAGCTATTGCCATTTTCTTCCACAAATTGTTATGCACTGTTAAATCCCCTTAGTATATACATTTTTATAAGAACCTAAGGACGCCCACTAGATTTTGGGCGTCCCTTTAAATTAGTTTGGCGTAGATCTACGATGACCGCTGACCTTAGTTCCATTGCTCTTAGTGTACGGTTTCACAACCACAATTTTCTTATTCTGTGTTCCACGAACACTACTTTTCGTCTTTGCCATATCTCTGGCTCCTTTCTTGAAACCAGAGGTACTCCAACTGGCAAAAGTCCCTCTTTTGATCACTTAGTTTTTCTTTGTAGGCTCAGGTCCTGGACCAACCCAGAATCTGAAGGCTCTCTTACCGTGATCTTTAGCGTAAATTTTTTCACCATCTTTGGTGGTGATCCATGCGCGAAAAATCCACATAGATATCCCCCCCTTCGCATTTTCCACTTGCGAAAGGGTAACCACCGTGTTATAATCAAATCGCCAAATAAGATTATAAACCAGTTGAACAGTGGTAACACTTTCAACAAGTGACCAAGCATCTCCTGGTGCTTGGTTTTTTCTATGTATAAGCCTATTCAAGCTTTACACGCAATTCATCATGCAACTTTGAACAATTCCAATAACTCGATTTCGTATGGAGTGTAGTCCTCTTCACCATGTTTTAGCCAAGATTTGTAATATTTATACGCATATTTTGCTGCTTCCCAGCTGATATCAAATGCATATTTAATATTTTTAACATTAACATACAGCAACTTGTGTACCAGTGGCGGCGGAGCAAGCGCATACTTTGCAAAGAAATTTGCTTCCATTTCTTCAAGTTCACCCTCGTGATTATGCCCCAATGAATAATGTCCAATCTCGTGCATTATGGTCCGATTTATTCGTTCATAATTATTTCCTTCATCATTATAATAAATCTCCCATACTCCATCCCACGTTTCAGCTGAATATCCATCAGCGCTAATTTTTCTTGCCGCTTTTCTTTTTTCTTCACTGAGCGTTGAGTATGCGATTAATTTTAATCCCATTTTTATGGCCAACTCAAAAGCGCTAATCGGTATACATCTCACATCATACTGTTGATATGTATCAATTACTACTTGTTTAATCTCTTCATATTGTTCGTTCTTCAGCTGCATTCTGTTGTTTAGTTCCCTCCAAATAAAATACCTACAAGCTCCATTTTCTGTTCCTTAGTCATCTTTTCAGCATTTCTTGCAATTAGCGTTTTGACAACTTCCATGTCATTTGCGCTATCCTGTAAGGAATCATGTTCTAAAAGATAATCTGTCGTTGTTCCAAGTGCTCTCGCTATTTTGATTAAATTCACACCGCGCGGAGTGCGATCTCCCTTTATGTAATGCGATATCGCAGATTCTGTAATGTTTGTGGCTTGCGCAAGTTCTTTCTGGGTCATTTTCCGCAATGAAAGCACTTCTTCAATTTTCTTCGCTACCTCTCTTGCCATTTTCTTATCCTCCTACAGTAGAAACCGGTTTCTACTCTGTTAGTATATTCAAAAATTATCATTTTGTCAAGTTCTAATTTAAAAATAAAGAACGCCTAATCAAGACGTTCTTTATCCCCCTCCAGGCTGTAACACCTGGCTGGAAGCATATTCACATGGAGGAAGCCGCCAGCTGTCTGCCTTTGGCTCAGGATACACTATAACATCTCCGAAACGGAAAAACAGGAAAAAACGGAAAAACTTATGCTGCTTTCATAAAATTCTCGTATTCCTTCCGAATTCCATCCGGTGTGGCCTTGCGTCCCATTCTGGCAGCCACTTCTGCCCACGGCAACTCCTCAAAAATCCTGTATCGGATAATCCGCTGCATCCGCATAGAAATCGTATTCAGCCACGCCTCCACATCCTGCTTAATCCTCTCCGCATTCCGCAACCGCTCCCTCAGGATCTCTTCCAGGCGGTCCTCCTCGCCCGGATCCATGACAACTGCATATGCCAGACCCTCGATATGATACGTCTGTGCCGTATATGGGAACTCATGCGAGGATCCCTTCACCGCGTCCTGCTCACGCCGCTTCTTCGCCTTCTGCAGCTTCAGTAGTGCGTCCTTGGTCTCCTTGACCTGGGCGCAGGCATCTATGTAATCATTTAAAATCCGTTTATCCAACGGCATCACCTCCAGCATCATCCTGCAATTCGTATTTTACTCCGCACTTTTCATATGTTTCCTGGCTGTAAACTCGAATGTCAGCATAATCATCCCCACAGATTCTGTTTACCTCAGCAACAACCGCTTCTGAAAACTGTAACAACTTTGACCGACGGTCATTCTCATCACGAACCGGCTTCCAATGGAATTTCTCACACAGGACTCGCGCCGGCACCGATAAAAGAAGACCCAGAACCTTTTCCATGCGTTCTGCAGCATCAGTTCCCCCAAGCAGCTCTGCACGACGTTTCCATTCTTCATCGATTGCCTGATTGACCGCAGCTTCCTTAGCCTTCCATTTTTCTTCAAACTCCTCGGTCAAAATCTTTTTCAGCTTTTCTTTCTGCGCCTGTACTGCCTGACGCTTAATCTCTTCGATCTGTGCGGCTGTATACTGATAGACAACAGATTTATTTCCGGTCAGTTTTTCCAACCGCCTTCTCTCAGCTCTGGTCATCACCATTTCCTGCCTTTCTTATCCAGCACTGATACCTTACCAACAATCCGGATTCCGCTCATCCGGCAAATGATATTTAACAGCCGATGGAAGTCTTTTACTTCCTCCGGCGGCTTATCGGCCTTCCGGATGGCCCGTCCTGCGGTCGGATCCGGATAGCCCTCGTTATTTTTGTACATCGGCACCTCCTGGAGAATATCACTCCCCATAAACAATATCTCTTGCAATGTCATACAAATACGGATAATCAAACGGATTGAAATTGAACCCATATAGCCGGAAAAATGCGTCATTGCTCATCTTAAACCATAAAACAGCCCAATCAATTAAGCTTTTCCCTTTATATTTCCGCATTGCATACATTGTTTTCGCTCTACTGTATGCTAGTCTACGTACTAATTCCATAGCATCCTCCAAATCTTAATTCTCTTCCATCTCTGCCTTGTACGCTTCCGGCAATGGCATCCAGGCAAGCACGTGAAACTCGAATGTTGCCAGGCTCTCATATCCTGCTGCGCCCTGCACAAACCAGAATACGCCATCGTAGCTTCCTGTCTGTATGCACATACCGGTTCTTGATGGCCTGCTCTTCATGCACAGCAACACGCTTTTATTCCGCTCCGGCAGTCGCTCCGTAACCGGAATCCACTGCACTGTATTCTTTTTCAGCTGCAGCACCTCTGCCGGCTCCAGGCCCGTGTCCTCGTACTCCGCCAGTCTCGCTGCCAGATCATCCTTCTTGCTGGCAGACCAGTAACCGGTTTTGATTCCATTTACCCGCTTCTGAGTTAATCGCTTCATCTATTTTCCTCCTCCAACAAACTGAACGCCGCCAGCATAATCCGTCCGCACGCTGCAGCACCTTCGTATTTTTTCATAATCTCCCGAAAATCTTCTGTGGCCTCACTCCAGAACTTCTGATCAGCAGGGCACCCATGGTATTTCAGATAAAAGTTGTAAGAGTCGCACCAGACGCCCTTTGCAAGTGCGGCCTGTTCTTCGCTTCTTGTCATAAAATACACCCCGCCTTCCTGTAGTGAGTCTTCCGCCGCTTAAACTGATTCTCACAGAACTGAATATCATCCACATAGTCATAGCACACCGCATCGGTCTTTCCGTCTGCCTTTCTGACAATCCGTCCAATGGACTGGGTAACCACTGCATAATCCTTTTGCGGTGATACCAGATACAGCCTGTCCAACCTCGGAATGTCCAGACCTTCCTTCGCCAGGCCGAAAGATGCAAACAGAATGCGTTTTCTGCCGGTCCGCATATCCTCGATGGCAGCTTCTCTCTCTGCCTTTCCGCGCTTGCTGGTCATGCTGCCATCAATCATGGCCGATACCTCCCGCAGCTCTTCCGGAAGCATGTTTCTGATGTTCCGCAACTGTTCTAAGCGACTTGCCAGCACCAAGCAGGAATGACCGGCCTGACTGATCAGATCTTTCACAATCAGCTCATTCCGCTCCCGGCTTTCTCCCAGGTAGGAAAGCAGCTCATTATAAACCAGTGTGCCATCTGTATCCAGGCAACTTCGATTAATTGCTAACCCGGTATCCCGCCGGCAAATCCGGACCTTCATGATCTTATCCGCTACAGCCTCATCCGGCACCTGGTAGACTACAGGCCCAAGTACTGCGAAGGTACTCTTGATCATGCCATCAGACCGGTGCACCGTCGCAGACAGACCGTATTTGTATCTGGCTGCCAGGCTGTTCATGACCTTGTAAAACATGGTCACCTGTGTCGGAGATCCTGCCAGACGGTGGCACTCATCTACGATCACTACATCCCAGGCATCCCGGTACTGCGTCAGATCCAGCTTGCTTAGTGTCTGCACAGTCGCAAAAGTCATGTGGCTGCCAAGCCGGACCTTTCCGTCTGTGATTGTTCCCAGAGTCTCCGCCGGAAAATATTGCTCTGCCCTGGCAAAGGACTGTGTCAGCAAATCCTGCGTGTGGGTAACCCACAAAACCTTACGCTTCAGCACCGCCGCTAGCGCAATACCCATCTGCGTCTTTCCAGATCCGCAAGGGCTCTGCAGGATTCCGCAGCTGGTGCGCCGCATTGCCTCCACAGCTACTTTCTGATAATCATATAGTGGAACACTTCCCTCATAGCTTAAAATCCCATTGTCGGCTAGCTGAACGCTTATCTGATCTCTGTCTGAAAGGAACTGATGCACTTGCTTTCCTACGCCTGTCGGAACAATCAGATCGGAACCGTCCACCCGGTAGAGCCACAGGTACTTCGGTGTGTTTCCGACCCAAAGCCCCAGGCGCTCTCGCTCCCGGTACTGCGGATTCGGAATAATCAGATTTTCCTGAGCCCAGACATTCAATTCTTTTGAGGCATTCTTAATCCGGATCTCAGATCCAATCTCCACAACCATCTCTATCACCCGTCCTTGTTACTTTAAGTTCTTCCAGCCAGCTTTCCAGTGTCCGTCCGTATGTAGTCATGTCAGTTCTGGAAATACTCTTCTTTCCGTCATGCTTCAAACTGTCAAGAAGCTGGAAGTCTACCAGAAAGATTTTTTCATCTGGGTACCGTACCGCAAACATCCCGCGGCTGTTTCCGGTCACATAGAAAAACTGCATTGCATTGTACTGATTTTCTTCCATGCGCCTTAAGTCAAACACTTCTTTCTGGCAGTCCTTGCAGTCAAACAGATACGCCTCTCCGTTTCTGGCTGCAATCACATCACACGGCTGACCGTTTTTATTGTCCTGGAAGCGATGGACCCAGAAGCCTTCCGCTGCCAGTCGGGCGGCAAATTCTCTCTCGAATTTCATACCGGCTGATTTATTGCTCATTTTCATTGTTTTCGTCTCCTCATTGCTGCGGTCTTACCATTTTTCAGAAATGTCTTTCCTGAATCTTACCTGAAAAATGCCCGCAAGCCCTTATTTTACTTAGGGTCTTACTGTCTTACCTAAAAACCCGGATAATAAGTCTATATTTTTATAAGAGAAAAAATAATGACGTTTTTTCCCTCGCGTCACGAGACTATATAACAGGTAAGACTGGTAAGACAGGTAAGACCTTATTAAAAAAGCCAGTATTTATGCGGCTTTCAGGGTCTTACCAAGGTCTTACCTTTTAGGAAGTAGGTAAGACATTTTAATCAAAAGGCAATGTCTCCTGCTCATATTTCTCAACCTGCGTAAATCCATCCTGATCCGTTGCATCGTCATCCTCCGGCAGATTGAATTTGATATAGCTCGATTTGATTCCATATACCTTCGTCTGATGCACCATTTTCCCTTGCGAATTACGCACCAGATAGCCCTTTTCTGCCCATTTCCGGCTTACAGCTGTATAATCAAAGCCGTTCTGATCCAGAAAGCTTAAAAGTACATCACGGTTCACGATCAGCTTCCCGTCATCAATCTTCCCCCAGACCTCACCCTTATTCAGCGAGTTTTCTTCTTTCGGATCCTCGAAACGGACCTGGTACTTTGCCGCCCAGTTTAACACCTGCTGGTACGCGCGTTCTGCAATATCTACATCACGCGTACTCTGCAGATATTGTTTCACCTGGACAATCTGCAGCGGCTGCTCCGCTGTAAAAAAGAGCTTCACTGCGATCTCATCCGCCAGCAACATGCAGGCCATAGCCATTGCCTGTTTATCCGTAGTATCCAGCTTGCAGAGTTCCTCAAAGATTTCCCTGTACCGGTCCATGATCTTGCAGGATTCTGTTTCCTGTATGTACTCCACGAACTTTCTTCCATCAAAGCCGTAATTCTCTTGCACCATGCTGCTCACATAATGGCCGTCCACTACCAGCGGCCCATCAATTGCAATCTCGATAACACGGTTTTTGGATCCACCACCAGAGTTTACCTTCGTGATTGGCTCCTCACCGGTAAAGATAAAGCTGTTTTTCCAGGTCTTGGTATCCTCTACGCCGCCGTATGCTTTTGCTCTGCCGCGGTCCACGCCCTCCGTGATCTGGTAGATCAGTTGGTCAAAATTGCCCTGCCATTTGTCCTTGATGGTCTGCAGCTCATCCCCTGCAAAAGGGATGCTGCAAAGAAAAGCTGCGTTACGCATGATGGCATTCTTGGTCATGTTCATGGTCTTTACCAGGCCGCCCATCCGCGGATTTCCCCAGATGGACATAGCCACCATGAGCGCCACGGTCTTTCCGGTTCCGGTCGTGCCCCATAAATGCAGCACAAACGGCAATACCTTAAGCGGCTCCAGAAGCACGGAAGCGAAGCTTGCAGCCATCATCATGCGTAAGGGTATATTCTTCCGCAGATCACCACAAAGAGCCTTCCAGGCGTGAAAATCGCCCTTCTCAGACACATTTTTAAAGATTGCCTCGTAATCCAGACCGCCCTCGTACCGGATATCTTTTTCATATGGGGTAAAGGCTGCGCCGATCCATCCCAGACGATTAATGGACTTCTTGGGCTCCAACGCCACGGGATTATATCCTACGCAGTCACTGATATAGCGCACCAGGCTCTTTGCATTATCAGAAGTAACCTCAATGCCATACTGGGACAGCGCGTCCACAATCTTGTTGGTATTGGCACATACTGACCGGTCTACCGTGATATGCTGCCAGGATGCCGACTTGAAATAAGCCAGCGTAATCCGCTCCTCTGATGTATCCACGTTTTTAAGGATCTCTATCGGCATGATCGGATGGCTGCAGGCAATTACCGGAATCGCCTGCATGTTCTTATCATAGCGGATCGTCTTCACGCCCATATCGGTAGCACTCCACTCCGCACAGATCAGTTCCAGCGGCTGATCGGTAAAAGCCGTTTTGTTGCCGGTCTGGCGCATCCGCTGGATGTAGTCAAGCTGAAACTGCTTCAGCAGGTTATTAAACTCCGTGCTGCGCTTTAAGATCTTGGCCTCGTTCCGCAATGCCTCAATATACTTCTGCCGCTCCACATTGTCCTCGATCTCAAAGATCCGGTAAAAGATTTCATCCGGAAACGGGTTCTGCCGCTCCAGCTTAGCTATACCAGTCAATAACTCTTCGTTCGACTTTTCCAATTTCACTCACCGCCTTCTTGTCTGCGTATAATTCTTTCGGACACTGATCCAGACATTCAATCAGATATTCCACGTAAGTGATGTTGCCAAGTGCCTCATAGAAATGCCCGCTATGCTCTCTGATTGCCTCACAGAGCAGCCCTCGATACACAACCAGCCATTTCCTTGCATAAGACACAAAATCCTGTAATTCGCGTTTCAAACGGTTTCTCTTATCTGCTTCGCGTTTTTCCCGGTAGGTTACCGGTTCCTGGATAGGAACCTGGAACGCTGTCGCCAACTGCTTTGCCGCTTCGTAGTTTCCAATACCGTAATAACCGGCCACAAACTTAATCTGATCACCGCCAGCACCGCAGGAAAAGCAGTAATACCCTTTTCCATTTGGGTAGATCTTCATGGACGGCCGGGTGTCATGATGGAACGGGCAGAGGCATTTTCCGTTTAAAATATGCAGGCCGCAGTATTCCACGGCCTGCTTCATGCTCACTGCATCTTTAATTTTGCTGTAAAGCTCCGGATCACATGAACGGGATTCCTTCATCGCCAGCTCCCTCCGGAATATCTACGAATCCGTCACCTACTGCAGATGGCGTTCCGTGGTTCACCGGGGTAGTCTGGCCCACCGGCGGATCCTGCAACAGCTCATCTTCCGGCACCTCTGCCTCCGCCAGGCCAGCCACGCTGCGGATCTGGAACAGCTCCGTTACAAATGGACGGTTTCCATTGGCTGCCTCATACTGACGGCGACGGAAGATACCGCCAAATTCCTTGCCGATCATCTGCTTTTCATTGTCGCTTACATCCCACTGGAAGGTAAAGTTATTGGAGCGCTCAATCGAAGTGATGATGCCTTTGAACCAGGAAAGTCCCTTGCCTTCCATGTTCTGTTTAAACACACCGCGCCATTTTGCGCCCATCGGATTCTGGGCCTTATCGCCATCAAACATCTTCTTGTAAAAGTCCTTGTACTCACCCTTTGCGATATCATACAGAATCACAAACTGCTGATTGCCGTTCTTTGATTCCTGGGTGGTTACCTGCTTAATGGCGCACACATATTTCCCTTTCGGCAGCTGCTGGAATTCTCCTGTGTAAGCTGCCGCCTCATCA
>ERZ779842.3095-NODE-3095-length-10044-cov-13.911503_pt1 | contig 10044 bp, 10 predicted proteins | sample MGYA00511095_ERZ779842 | MGnify/ENA primary metagenome ERZ779842 (study PRJEB29588, sample SAMEA2154036) | human gut metagenome | biome: human gut; feature: human-associated habitat; material: faeces | place: Denmark | collected 2008/2010 ... | reverse complement strand
AAGTGAGTTTTGAGTTACTATGGGCGAATCTTGCGCTAAGAGAGAAAAGCCCCAGACTTCTGCCGTAATCCGAAGGCTTACCCTAAAAAGATGCTTCTATAAATAGGAATCCGCAGCCTTTATTTGGAATACACTTTTCAGCTTTTTTAAAATTTCTTTCAAAAACTGTATTCCAAAATGCCCTTCTGGATTCCTATTAGTAAAGGAGGGTTGATCCGATGAAGCAGAAAGAGCGAATGGACAAAAAAGTGAAACAGGAGCGAACGGAGCCTGACCATCACAGAAAAATCATCATTAAGGGCATCACCGTGTATGAATCGTTCCGGCCAGAGGGCAGTGACCTGTGGGACTGCCTCTTGCAGAGCATGGGGAAACACTGAAAAAAAGATTTTTCGAAAAATGTACGCTACAGCTTGATTTTTGTGCTACAGCTTGGTAGAATACAGACGGGTTAAGTAAATATGTGCAATCAAAAGCCATTAACTTTCTGGATTTTACCATGCGAATTGCGTGGAGACGGGAGGTTTAATGGCTTTGTTTTATTATAAGGAAAAAAAGAATAAGGGCATACGAGCAGCGGCCTATCTGAGATTGTCTATCGAGGACGGAGATAAGGCTGAAAGCAACAGCATCGGAAACCAGAGAGAATTGATTCAGAATTTCGTTGCAGAACGACCAGAACTGCATTTGGTAGGAGAATATGCAGATGATGGTTACACGGGAACCAATTTTGAGCGACCGGGCTTTACGCAGATGATGGAGGACATCCAATCCGACAAAATCAACTGCATCATAGTTAAGGACTTGTCTCGACTTGGCCGTAACTACATTGGGATGGGAAAGTATCTGGAACGGATTTTCCCGATGATGGGGATTCGGTTCATCGCCATCAATGATAACTACGATAATGCAAACACTGAGAGCAGTGATTCAGATAGCATCGTGGTTCCCTTCAAGAATCTGTTGAATGATTCCTACTGCAGGGATATTTCCATTAAGGTTCGGAGCCAGTTGGACATTAAGCGGCGCAAGGGGGAGTTCATCGGCGGGTACGCAGTGTACGGCTACAGTAAAGATGAACAGAACAAAAATCGATTGGTGGTAGATGAGTACGCAGCAGATATTGTTCGTTCTATCTATCGCAGAAAATTGGAAGGCATGAGTGCAAACTCTATTGCAGACCAACTGAACAGCGAAGGGGTCCTGGCTCCCAGTGAATACAAACGGCTGTGCGGATTAAATTATCACAGTGGTTTCAAGACTGGAACTCATGCAAAGTGGCAGGCGATTCAGGTACTTCGGATTCTGAAAAATGAAGTTTACACCGGAACGATGGTGCAGGGTAAACGGCAGAAAATCAATTACAAGATCAAGAAAATCCGGGACGTAGATGAATCTTGCTGGATCAAAGTTCCCAATACACACGAGGCCATCATTTCACAAAGAATGTTTGACATCGTGCAGGAAGTTTTAAAGCTGGATACCTGTGCATCGAAAGGACAGAAGATAGTCCATCTCTTTTCAGGTATTGTTCGGTGCGGTGACTGCGGACAGAATATGGTGCGGTGCACCGTATCAAAAAAAGGTAAAAAGTATATATATCTGAACTGCGTCACAAATCATAAGGGCCTGGGCTGTTCTTCACACCACATTAGGGAAAGTAAATTGGAAGAAGTGGTGCTGGCTGCATTGCAGGAAAAGATTCAGCAGATCAGCGGACTAGAAGAACGTCTGGATGAAATCAACGAGATTCCCAAAAACCAACGAAGGTTAAAATCTGTAGAAGAGCACATGAAAGTGCTGGAACAGGAAGAACAGAAATACCAGACCCTGTGCCGTCAGCTTTACGAAGATATGAGCAACGGCATTGTCAGTAAGGATGAGTACAAAGAGTTCAGCTGTTCCTTTAACGAAAAAATCGAAAATATCCGTAAGGCAAAAATGGAAATGGACTGTCAACTGGATAGTTTGAACAATCTGGATGTGGAACATTTGCCGTGGATCGAAGATTTTAAATCCTATCAAAACTTAACGAGTCTGAATCGCCGTGTTCTGGTAGAACTGGTGGAAAGCATTACAGTCTATGATAAGGAGCACATTCACATCCAATATCGCTTCGACCAGGAAATCCGCAATGTACTGGAATATTGCAACAGTGTTCTGACAACAGAAACGGAGGAGGGTGCAGTATGAAATGCGTAAGTTATACCCAGACGATACCTTGGAAAAACCATAAAGGTGAACTGACGATTGCCGACCAGAATCAGCGCATTGCAGAATACCTGGCTGAACATAAAGAGTTAAATTTACAGAAAAAGTATTCTGATCGCAAGAATGCTGAAAACGCAGGTGCAGCATTTGACAAAATGATTGATGATGGAGTGGAGCGAAAATTTGACTGCATCATTGTAGCATCTATGTACTACTGTGGTCCTGACTTCCCAGCGGCGCGTCAGGCAATCAAGGAAACTCTTTATGAGACAGGTGTTGACCTGATCGTACTGGAAGAAGGACTGGACACCAGAACTGCCAGTCGAAAAGAGGTTGAGGACTATTTTGAGGAAAAACGCTGCGAGATGCACGCGGAAATCATGTTTGCATGGAGGAAAAAGCAGGGCGCAGGATTCCGACTGACCAATTCTGTTCCGTTTGGTTATATCCGCAGGAATGGTGAAAGCAACATGGTAAAGGATGAAGAGGTTGCGCCGTATCTGAGCGAAGCTTTTTCCAGATATGCATCGGGACAGAAGATGGGCGATATTGCAAAATGGTTGAACGAACAGAACGTCGAACCGCCAATGAAGCACAAAAAAAGAATTCAGGGAAAACCATATGAGGGAGAATCTGATCTGTGGACATCGGATAATCTGAGGGGATTGTTCAGAAATCCAACATATACGGGTGCAACGGCAAACGGAAGCCGTCAGATTATTGCAGAGAACTGCCATGAGCCGTACATGACAAAAGAACAGTTTTATGCGCTTCCTTGCAATATGCAGCAGAGTGAAAACAAAATATCAACTCGGAAAAAATATAAAAAACCGAATCCTCTTGCAAAGCGCATCATTTGTACCTGTGGACGTCCACTTTATTGGCATAAGGATAAGAAAACGGGAGAAGAACTATTCTATTGCAGCTACTGCCGTGCTCACAAGGAGAATGGAAAGGAATTGAAAGCTCCGGCTGCATCTGTATATAAAAAGGTGATAGATGCTATGGAGAGAGAACATCGGGAAGAAGAAAAGATGTACTCCGCAATTCAGCAGGGAGCTGGCAGAAAAGCAATTGAAGCAGTAAGAGCTGATAGTTCGATGCAGATGAAGACCATTCTGGCTGAACTTAATATGGAACAGTTTCGCCGTGTACCGTTATATGAAAGCTATATGGCCGATGAAATCACGGAAGAACAGTATCGTGCTGAAGTGCTGGATTATGAAGAAGCTCATCGAAAGCTGAATGAACAGCTTACGGCAATCGTGGAAAATACAATGGTATGGGAACGGGCATTGAGTTTGCGAAATCCGTGGATTCAGCAGATGGAACAATATAAGACTCCAGAGGTACTGGATCGTAATTTTGTGAAAAAGTACATTGAGCAGGTCGTGGTTACATTTTTAGGCGATAGGCAGGCAGAAATCAGTCTAACGATGAAAACACAGGAATGGAAGCAGATGCTTGAACGGATAGAATTGGAGGGTACAGACAATGGCACGAAAAAGTAGAAAGAATTTGCCCCAACCGGAACAGGCAACGGTTTCAGTGCAGTTCCCGGAATTGGATGAAGAAAAGATACCAACTGCAATCTATGGACGGCTTTCGGTGGAAGATGATGAAGATAACGAAAGCATGGAAACACAGATTGCACTGGTGCAGGATTTTATTAACCGTAGCAGTGAATTAAATTATGTGGATACGTATTTTGACAATGGATTTACAGGAACAAATTTCAAGCGCCCGGCCTTTACCCGTTTGATGAACGATGTGCGGCAGAAAAAAATCAAGTGTATCGTTGTAAAAGACCTATCGCGTTTTGGCCGTAACTATCTGGAAGCGGGATACTATATTGAAACCGTATTTCCGTTTCTTGGTATTCGATTGATTGCTGTCAACGATAATTTTGATAGTACGCGCAAAGAGGATATGGAAAGCATGGCTCTTCCGATTCGGAATATGATCAACACCATGTATGCGAAAGACATTTCCAAAAAGGTGTGGAGTTCCCTGCAGCGTAAAAAAGAAGCCGGCTATGCAGTCGGAAGTGATGCTCCGTTTGGATATATTCGGAATCCAGTGACAAAACGAAATGAGATTGACCCGGAAACGGCTTTTTATGTACAGTTGATTTTTCAGTGGGCACTGATGGGCGTAGCGATTTATGAAATCGCCAGACGGATGACCTTGCTGCAGGTTCCTACCCCACGAGAGTGGCATCGGAAAATTGTTGAGGGAAAGGATGTCGTTACTTATAAAAAATGGGGCGAAACTTCGATACGGCATATGCTGGCCAACCAAACCTATGTGGGAGATACCATCAACAATAAAAGCACACAGAAGTTTTTTGCGGGGCAGGACAAACGTGACTTATCGAAAGAACAGTGGTACGTGGCAAAAAATACACATCCAGCCATCATTGCAAGGGATGATTTTGAAAAGGTGCAGGATATTCTGGCGAAGAATCAGAAAGTATTCAAAACAGTAAGAGCAGAAACAGAACAGATTCGCACGGAGTATCAGAATGACCTTGCCGGAATGGTATTCTGTGCAGACTGTGGCAGACCGATGGATTTTGATAGGCTTCCGCATGGAGCAGAAGAAAGTAAAAAGGTTTGCTACTATATTTGCAGAGCAAGGCAGGCGGATGATAAGTGCATCGGACATCAGATTACGGAAAAACTTCTGAAAGCTCTGGTAATGGATCAGCTGCATCTTTTCATCGTTCGGCTCAGTGATAAGCGCAAAATTCTGGAAGAACTGCGAAAAATCGAAGATATGCAGAATCCTGTCTACCGTGCAAAGAGTGAGGTAATGAGCCTGACGGATAAGGTTGGGCAGATGGCGAAGAAAAGAGAACAGCTTTATGCGGATTATGTGGCAGGCGCGGTGGATTCCGAAGAATATCAACAGATCCGGGAAGAGTATTCCAGACAGTATGATAGCCTGCGGACAGCACTGCAGAGGGCAGAAGCAAAAAAGATGGAAGTAGAACAACAGATCAGAGAATATCTGAATATGACTTCCAACCTGGAAGCGCATCTGGATGACTTTGGATTTGATGCTCAGCTGGTAAAATCCCTCGTGCAGAGAATCGAAGTGAGTGCAGATAAGCGGATTCGCATTGTATTTGGATTTCAAGATGTGTTAGCAGACTTTGGAAAGGAGAGTGCGGGAAAATGATTGCAACGTATCAGCGCATTTCAAGGGCGGACGGTGATTTGGGTAAGGATGGAAAAGACAAGAGCAACAGCATCGAAAACCAGAAAGAACTGATCCAGCGGTATATTTCCCACAAAGAAAGTCTGCAAAATCTGCCGGTGATGGATTTTGTGGATGATGGTTACACAGGCAGCAATTTCGACAGACCGGGCTTTCAGAAGATGATGGATGGTGTGCGCAGTGGCGAGATTGATACCATTATCGTAAAGGACCTTTCTCGTTTTGGACGTGATTACATTGGTGTGGGCGAATACATGGAGCAGATTTTTCCATTGCTGGGTGTCCGGCTCATCTCCGTCAATGACAACTATGACAGCAACAATTATAATGGTGCGACACTGGGGATGGATTTGGTTGTAAGCAATCTGGTAAACACCATGTACTGCCGGGATGCAGGAAAGAAACTTCGGACAGCCAATCGAGTGAAGTGGCGTAAGGGGATTTCTACAGCATCTTCTGCACCGTTTGGTTATCAGTTTGACCCAAATAAAAAAGGATCATATATCATTGACCCACCAGCGGCTAAAATTGTCCGTCGTATTTTTGACCTTGCGATTCTGGGACTGAGGACGCGAGAAATAGCGATGACGCTGAATGATGAAAATGCTCCGGTGCCGAGTGTTTATAACCGGGAGCATAAGGCGTATGGAAAAGAGACAACTTACACGATTGCGCCTGTGATACTTTGGGATAGCACTCGTGTCTGGAAAATTCTCACAGCGTATGTGTATACCGGTGCGATGGTTCTGGGAAAAAGCCAAAGGTTGATTTCCGGTAAGTCTATCTCTCGTACTGTTCCGAAAGGGCAGCAGTACATTACGGAAGGAACCCATGAAGCCATCGTCAGCCGGGAAGAATTTGAAAAAGCGCAGCTTGTCATAAACAACCGCAATAAAGTAGTAATGGGCAGCGTGGATTTTCCACTTAAGGGAAAAGTTCGATGCGGTAATTGCAGACGAGCTATGGGATATGACTACAAACAGACTTCTCCCATATTCTGGTGCAGAGAGGGACAGGAACTTATCGGGCAGACCAAATGTTCATCGGAGATATTTCAGGCCAATGATATTGAAAATGCAGTATTTCAGGCATTGAAAAAAGAACTTTCTTTATTAGGCTCTCTCTATGGTGATATTAAAAAGGAAGAACAGAGTTTGAAAGAAGCCAGTAGAAAGGCAAGCCGTCGAAAAACATCGATGGAGCAGGAACTGAAAAATCTGAAAGGCGAGAAGATGCGGATGTATGAGGAATACGCAGCCGGAACGCTCTCTCTGGACAACTATAAGAACAAAAAACAAGAATATGATAGGAAGATTGCAGAGGTGCAGGATAAAATTGAACAATCCAAGGCGGAAGAAGCTGCCCAGAGCGTTGTTCCAGGAACGGTACGCGCAGCGGCAGAACAGGCAGAAAATTTCCTGCACGGCACGAGACTTACGGCAAGCATGGTATCGGCCTTCATCGAAAATGTTTATGTGCATGAGGGTGGGCGAATCGTTGTACAGTTCAAATATGAGCAGAGTATACAGGATGCCGTAAGAGCATTACACACAGATTAAATATCAAAAAAGGCGAAGTTGCCCATGCTATTACATTGGTGAGTGTGATATAATATGGGCAACAGACCAACCGGAAGGAGAACGAAATGAGTATAACCCGAAAGCTGGCAAAACTGATATTGACCTTGCTGACCCTGCCGCTACTCGTAGTAGTATGGCTGCTGAAATGGTTCGTGATGTTCCTTTATTGTTGTTCAGCATGGATATTCTATCTGCTGGGCAGTGTGCTGTTCGCAACGGCAGTGCTTTCATTCCTGATGAAGCAGTCGCAGGGGATGGAAGCACTTCAAATGCTGATCGGAGGATTTGTGATTTTTATGATTCCGCAGGTGGTTGGCAGCGTGGCTGTGTTTTTGGAACTGGTGGCAGCAACGATTCGGCAAGTATGGTACATATAAGGAAAGGTGAAACCTAGAATATGAAATTAGCAGCGATTCATCATGTGGCAATCATCGTTTCAGATTATGAGAAATCGAAAGACTTCTATGTGAATAAGCTGGGATTTGCGATTGTACGAGAAAACTTCCGTAAAGAACGGAATGACTGGAAACTGGATTTGCGTGTTGGTGAGGGTGCTGATGCGATTGAACTGGAGATCTTCGCAGAGCCGAACCCGCCTAGACGCGTGAATCGACCGGAAGCCTGCGGACTGCGGCATCTAGCATTCCGGGTGGAGGATGTGGAAACCACTGTAGCAGAACTGGAACAGATGGGGATAGGATGCGAACCGATTCGATTGGACAGCTACACCCAAAAGAAGATGACATTTTTCTTTGATCCAGATGGTTTGCCATTGGAACTGCATGAATAAAAACAACGCCCTCATAGTTGAGAGGATTCGTAAATCTTCTCTGCTATGAGGGTGTTTCATTCCATAGGAATGGGAAGGTTATAGATTGAGCGTTTCTACCCATGCGAATAGATCTGCTTTGGTGGAGTTGGAGTTAAACACTTTTTCATGCCTCGTATCTGACAATTTCCATAATTAGAAAATACTGAGTTTGATAAAATAAAAGTTTCCGAAACGGGAAAACAATTTGATATTCTGCGTATAATATGCTATACTGAGAAAAAAGGAGAAATGCAGATATGGTTGAACGAAAAGAATATCTTGACCAGCTTTGGGCATGGAAAGATGAGCGGCAGATCAAGGTCGTGACCGGAATCCGTCGCTGTGGAAAATCTGTACTTCTGGAACAGTATCAGCAGAGACTCTTGGCGAATGGAGTCGCACCAGAACAGATTATTTCTATCAACTTTGAAAATCTGGATTACGAGCCCTTAAAAGATTATATGAAGCTTTACAATTACCTCAAAGAACGCTTGTGTGTTGATAAGATGACATACATCTTTTTGGATGAGGTTCAGGAAGTTCCATCATTTGAGAAAGTGGTTGACAGCCTTTATATCAGAGATCATGTGGATGTTTATATCACAGGTTCCAATGCATATATGCTGTCAAGTGAGCTTGCAACGCTTTTGTCAGGAAGGTACACAGAGATCAAGATGCTGCCGCTTTCTTTCCGCGAGTATATGGCGGTGACAGGTATGGCAAAAGAGGAAGCTTTTGCAGAGTTTATGAAAACTGGCGGAATTCCGTATGTGGCAGTAATGAACCGTACGGATGAAAAAATAGATCAGTATTTGGAAGGAATCTACAACACCGTCATTGTAAAAGATATTGAGCAGCGGCAGACAAGAAGAGAAAAAGAGAGTGGAAAACGAAAAATCACAGACATTGCGTTACTGAAGACAATTGCCAGATATCTGGCAAGCGTTATTGGCAGCCCGGTGTCTATGAAAAGTATAACCGATTATCTGATCTCAGCTGGCAGAAAAGTATCCCAAAACACAGTCAGCGATTATGTTGAAGCCCTGACAGAGTCTTTTATTTTTTATCCTGTGGAGCGATTTGACATTGTAGGAAAGCAACTCTTAAAGGTCAACAATAAGTTTTACATGGTAGATATGGGAATCAGAAACCACATTCTTCCAAGAAAACGATACGATCTTGGATTTACCATTGAGAACATTGTGTATCTTGAACTTTCACGAAGGGGTGGCAAAGTCAATATCGGAAAATATGGTTCTACTGAAGTTGACTTTGTGACACAGAAGGAAGGCGTGCTTACCTATTATCAGGTGACCGCTGATATGACGGCGGAAGAAACCTTTGAGAGAGAGATGAGACCGCTGCGGAGCATTCAGGATAATTATGAAAAGATTGTCCTGACACTGGATCGTTTTTCACTCGGAAATTACGACGGCATAAAAGTTGTGAATGTCATCGACTGGCTTTTGGGATGAGGAATCTGCATCTGGGTTTGTACACACCCAACCAAGGAGTTCCAAAACACTCTGGTTCGTTATTCCATTCGACCAGAGCAACCACAGAGAAAAAGAAAATTCTTGAAGAAGAATTTGGCGTTGCAATGAACGAAGAACTGGAAAGAAAGGTGCTTGTTATGTGCAACCTTAGTCAGGGCGTAAAGGCCGAAGGCAGAGAAGAAGGCATTAACATTGGCGAGATGCGGATGTTGGTTAAGCTGGTGAGAAAGGGCCGCGTGACGATTGAAGAAGCAGCGAAAGATGCTGGAATGACAGTAGAGGAATTCGAGAAGGTCTTGAAAAATACTCCACTGGGGCGAAGCCTCTGACAAGACTCCTGTGTATGTCACAGATGTGATCGTGACCTATCAGGTGCTTCCTGAGAAGAGTGCATAAGTTTCGTGACAAGCTCACCAGACACCTCAATAGGAGGATTCGGTGGAAGCAGAGTCGGTCGAAAAGATTCATAAGCCATTTCGCCTGACAGATTACTCACAAGTGTACCAGCTCGGTTTGTCATGATTGTTTCCTTTCCTCCGAAAAACGGAAATTGAAATTTCTGAGGCTATTTTAGCATAGAAATTTCAGAAAATCAGCTTATCGTGAAAATACGAAGCGAAAGAAATTTCAGAAAAACAACTTTTTGTGAAATTGCTCAAGCAAAATCACCATAGAAATTTCAAGTTAAGAATTTTATAGTTTAATTTTGCCCTACTTATGTCAA
>ERZ779842.3091-NODE-3091-length-10054-cov-2.373637_pt1 | contig 10054 bp, 10 predicted proteins | sample MGYA00511095_ERZ779842 | MGnify/ENA primary metagenome ERZ779842 (study PRJEB29588, sample SAMEA2154036) | human gut metagenome | biome: human gut; feature: human-associated habitat; material: faeces | place: Denmark | collected 2008/2010 ... | reverse complement strand
GTGGACGATTAAAAACCAGGGCGAATTAAACAGGCACCGGAAACAGTTTGATGTTTTTATTTTTGACAGTTTCGAGCCGGATCAATTCGTAAATTTCAACAAAAAACATCCTGAAAGATAGTGAGAAAGTCCTAAATTATGCTGGAAAAGTTGATTTTCTATGAAAATCTGCTATAATGGCTAAGACAATTTAATAATGAGAGATTATTACGAATTCGAGAGGACAAAGATATGAAAAAGAAACAGCTTCTTTCAGGCGTAATGGCACTTTTGTTATCTGCTTCACTCTGTGCATGCGGAGGCAGCAAGACAGCAGAAGGCACCTCAGAAGCAGCTGGCGAGTCCAGCGAAGCAGAGACCAGTAATACTCTTTCAGAAGGAACACCAGTACCAGGCGGCAGCGTTGTGTATGGCATGACGCAGGACCTGGCTAGTCTTGACCCCCATGTAGATACGGACGCAGGAACTAGAGACGTGGTTTTCAATTTGTACGAAGGGCTTGTAAAGCCTACTTCCGATGGCGGATTTATTCCGGCTGTTGCTAGCGATTACACCATTTCCGATGATGCAAAGACTTATACTTTCACATTGAGAGATGGCATCACATTCCATGACGGCACACCGGTTACCATCGAAGATGTCAAATATTCCATCGATCGTTATGCGGAGATTCAGGGCGAATCCTCCGCTTTTTCTTCGCTTGTAGATAGTGTAGAGGTGCAGGATGACAAGACACTGGTTGTAAACCTGAAAGAAAGTTATTCAGAGTTTCTTCCGATGATGACGATTGCCATCATTCCGCAGTCCAACGAGGACCCGGCAGGCAATCCGATCGGTACCGGCCCATTCAAATATGTTTCCTACACACCGGGACAGAACCTGGAGTTGGAAAAATATGACGGCTACTGGCAGGAGGGCGTTCCGAGCCTGGACAGCGTGGAATTTAAATTTATTGCCGATGTGGACACTGCATTTGTAGAGCTGCAGGCAGGCACCATCGACATTCTGAAATATTTAACCTCCGCACAGGCGGAGACACTGGGCGATGATTACAACATCGTACAGGGAAGCATGAACCTCGTCCATGCGATGTACTTAAACAGCGCTTACGAGCCGCTTTCCAAGACAGAGGTGCGTCAGGCACTCTGCTATGCGGTAGACCGCGATGCGATCAACAACTTTATTTTCGGCGGAAAGAGCCACCTCATCGGCTCCCATATGATTCCGGCAATGTCGAAATACTATGAGCCGGAGGCAGAGACCGTATACAGCTACGATCCGGAGAAGGCAAAAGAGCTTCTGGCAGATGCCGGATACGCAGATGGCTTTGATCTGGAAATCACCGTTCCGAGCTCATACAGCCAGCACGTAGACAGCGCGCAGATCATCGCGGATGAGCTGTCCCAGGTCGGCATCAACGTGACCTTAAATCAGGTTGAGTGGAGCACCTGGCTGCAGGATGTATACAAGGGAGGCAACTTCCAGGCGACCGTCATCGGTTTTGACGGAACGCTGGCACCGAGCGACTGGCTCAAGAAATATGTGACAGACGATGCGAAGAACTTCATGCATTACTCCAACACTGAGTACGACGATGTATTTAATACAGCATACACAACCGTTGATGACGATGTAAAAGTAGAAAACTACAAGAAGGCGCAGATGATCCTGGCAGAGGATGCGGCAGCCGTTTACATCGAAGATCCGGCGAACCTCGTAGCAGTCAGCAAGAAGTTTGGCGGCTACACCTTCTACCCAACGGCAGCAGAGGATATGTCCCTGTTATATCAGGTAGAGCAGTAAAATATACAGTTACAATCCAGCAAATTCCTGTTGCTACCACGTTTTCTTACGGCACTTTCGGTTCCAAAAGTGCCTGCCCGTGAACAGTAACCAGGAAATAACAACAGAATAAGAAGCGGTAAACGCAGGAGGGAATTATGAAATTCTTTATAAAAAAACTGATAACTCTCATTATCACATTGTTGGTCATATCCTTCCTGACGTTTACCGCTTTTTCTGTGATTCCGGGCGATGCGGCACTTTCCAGGCTGGGAAAGGACGCGACGGAAGAGCAGTTAGAGCGGGCGCGGGATGAGATGGGATTAAATGATCCACTTCTGGAGCGGTATGGAAGATGGGTGACCGATGCGATGCAGGGGGATTTCGGGTAGTCCTACCGGTATGAGGGAACCTCAGTCCGCTCCCTTCTGGCACAGCGGCTTCCGGTCACGGTGCTTCTGGCAGTCATTTCCCTGCTCATCATCACGGTGATTTCAGTTCCACTCGGAATCCTGAGTGCCCGGTTTGCCGGGAAATGGGTCGATACGCTGACGAACTGCCTGACGCAGATTCTGATGGCGGTGCCGTCATTCTTTCTCGGCATGATCCTGACCTACGTGTTTGGACTGATTCTTCATATGTTCCAGCCGGGTAAATTTATCGAACCGTCGGAAAATTTCGGAAAGTCTGCACAGTACCTTTTATTTCCGGCGCTCGCGGTGGCGCTGCCGAAGATTGCGATGGTGGTGAAATTCCTGCGAAGCTCGATTCTGACCGAGATGAACCGGGAATACGTGCGGACTGCCTACAGCCGCGGCAATACGGAAACGGCGGTATTGTATGGGCATGTGCTGAAAAATGCGATGATTCCGGTTGTGACGTTCTTTGCAATGGTAATCGCGGAGATCCTTGCCGGCAGCATCGTGGCGGAGCAGGTGTTCAGCGTGCCGGGAATCGGAAGACTTCTGATCAGCTCGATCTCCAACCGCGATTATCCGGTTGTGCAGGCGATCGTGCTGTACATCACATCGGTGGTCGTACTTATCAATTTTGCGGTTGATATGATTTATCAGGTTTTGGATCCGAGAGTCCGGACGGCGGAAGAATAGAGGGAAGACGAATGAAACGAAAGAATTATAATCTGATGATAGGGGGCGCGATCACGCTGTTCTTTCTGGCAGTTGCCCTGATCGGACAGTTCTGGACGCCGTATGGGACGACGACGATGGACTCCATGGCAGTCAATCTGGCGCCGTGTGCAGCACACCCGCTGGGAACGGATAACTTCGGGCGCGATATATTGAGCCGTGTGATGGCGGGAAGCGGCAGCACCTTTTTTGTGGCAGTCTGCACGGTTCTGATCGGGTGTGTGTTTGGCACGATCGTCGGTGCGCTGACCGGCTATTTCGGCGGCTTTTTCGATAACCTGATCATGCGTTTCAATGATATCCTTTTATCGTTTCCGAGCATTCTTCTGGCGCTTATCTTCATCAGCCTGACGAAGCCGGGAAGCTACAACATCATTCTGGCGCTGGGAATCCTTTTTATCCCGAGTTTTGCCCGGATCGTCCGCAGTGAGGTGATCCGGTGCCGGGAACTGGATTTTGTCAAGAGTGCGCGGATCCTTGGCGCAGGGCATATCCGGATTATTTTCGCCCATATTCTGCCGAATGCGGCGGTCAGCCTTTTGACGGCGGCGGCGATCGGATTTAACAATGCGGTGCTGGCGGAGGCGAGTATGAGTTATCTGGGACTGGGAATCCAGCCGCCGGAGCCGAGTCTCGGGAGAATGCTTTACGAAGCGCAGTCGTACCTGTTCAATGCGCCGTGGTACGCGATCGGACCGGGCGTGACGATCATCCTGATTATTCTGGGATTCAGCATGGTGAGCGAGGGGCTGCGCTCGATGCAGTAGTAAGGAGGCGAAAAGATGGAACCATTGGTTGAGATAAAAAATCTGTCGATCCGTTTTCCAGAAGGAAATTCGACCTTTGAGGCAGTCAAGGGCATCAGCTTTTCGATCGGAAAGGGCGAGATCGTCGGAGTAGTCGGCGAGTCAGGGTCAGGAAAATCCATGAGTGCGCTTGCTCTGATGGGGCTGCTTCCGAAGGACGCCGAGATTGCCTCCGGATCGCTCTGTTTTCAGGGAGAAGATCTGGTGACCATGAAACCGGAAAAGCGGAGACAGCTATGCGGCAGCAAAATGGCGATGGTCTTTCAGGAGCCGATGACCTCCTTAAATCCGGTATTGAAAATCGAACGGCAGGTCGGGGAAAGCCTGCGGATCCATACGAAACTCGGAAATGCTGAGATCCATGAACGGGTGGTGCAGGCACTCTCAGAAGTCGGTCTGCCGGACCCGGAGGGGCTGTGCGGTAAATACCCGCATGAACTTTCCGGCGGCATGCGCCAGCGTGTGATGATCGCGCAGGCGATGATCAATTCCCCGAGTCTTCTGATTGCGGATGAGCCGACGACAGCGTTAGACTGTGTCGTTCAGGCACAGATCCTGGAGCTTCTGCGGAATATCCACCGGACCAAGGGAACGTCGATTCTCTTTATTTCCCATGATCTGAATGTTGTGCGTGCGCTCTGTAGCCGTGTGATCGTGGTTTATAAGGGCGAGATCGTGGAAGAAGGGCAGACGGAAGACGTCCTTCTGCATCCGAAGCATGAATATACGCGCCATCTGGTGGCGTCGATTCCGGAGGGAGAGAAAGGGGAAAGCTCCGGCGGGGAAATCCTGCGCCTGACGGATTTGAACGTATTTTACGATGTGCGTGGCGGTCTGTTCCGCAAAAAAGGAAAAAAACACGTAATTCACGATCTGAACCTGTCGGCAAGAGAGGGAGAGATTGTGGGGATCGTGGGTGAGAGCGGCTGCGGCAAATCGACGCTCAGCAAGACGATCCTGGGACTTCACGACAATTATACGGGTGAGGTAAAGGTGCGTGACGGCGTCCGTCCGCAGATGGTATTTCAGGATCCGGCGGGATCGCTCAACCCGGCGCGGACGATCGGATGGATTCTGGAAGAACCGCTGCGCCTGCGCGGCATCAGGGACCGCACAGAGCGCAGGCAGCTAGTGAAGGAAATGCTTGAAAATGTCGGACTGGATGAGTCCTTTGCGGCGCGCCATCCGAGAGAGCTTTCTGGCGGTCAGAAACAGCGCATCAGCATCGGCGTGGCACTTCTCATGGATCCGCGCCTGGTGATCGCGGATGAGCCTGTTTCGGCGCTTGATGTGACGGTCCAGTCCCAGATTTTGAACCTGCTTTTGAAGCTGCACGCCGAAAAGCAGATGACCATCCTCTTTATTTCCCACGATCTGAACGTCGTGCGCGGGCTCTGCAGCCGTGTCATGGTCATTTACAAGGGTGTGATTGTGGAAGAAGGTCTGGCAGAAGAGATCTATGAGCATCCGGCGCACCCGTACACGAAACTTCTGCTGGAAGCGGCGATCGGCGGGGATACAATGGAACTGGATGCGGAGGCAGGAAAGCAGAGTGCGGAGCCGGAGAGAGACAGCCGGATGGAAAAACCTGAGCGGGGACAGACGAAAGAGAACCTTTTGGAAAATCAGGAAAAAGAGCGGTCCGTCCAGAATGCACCAAAGAAGATAGCGGGCAGTGCGGAGAAGTGTATCTTTTATGAGCGATGTCCGAAGAGAAGAGAGGCGTGTGCCCATGTGCCGCTGTCACCGGAGGCAGTACAACTTTCAAGGACACACTGGGCGCGGTGTATTCAGATAGAAGCATAATCTGATAAGCTGAAATAGAGAAAAACGAAATAGCACCCGAAAAAAGACAGACGGTTCAGCCTATGCCAGGGAAAGCGGCATGGCTCGAATCGTCTGTCAATGTTTTTTCCTGCGGTGGGAAATCAAAGTGCGCGGCTGCTCACTGGAAGAATCCTGCTGCCCCTGCTGTGCCTCACCGGAAAGCTGCAGCGGCTCCCGGCGGTGCCGGAGTGAATGGTAAAAAAGCCAGATCAGATCCACCAGGGCGATCAGAAACGCACATCCGGCTAATAGGTGAAATACCTCATGCGTCAGAGTGGGATACGGCAGAGCGGATATGATATAAGGAGAAGTCATGTTCCGCAGGGAGCTCACCGTCCAGGAGAGACTGTCCGCCATCGTCTGGAGAAGCGATTCATAGGTATCCTCGTTCAGGCGGATCAAACGCCCGTTTAATGAAAGTGCTTTGCGTTCGGGCGGACCTGGATAGCCGGAAGACGGATCGAGCAGATAGAAATGGCAGGTTCCATTTTCCAGAGAGTAATAATAATATCCGGTCTCTTTCTTTCCATCGTAGGCAGCGCACCCTGTATAATATAAGGAAGGAGCGTTCACCGAGACATAGGGCTGAGCCGGGTTATAAAAATCTTCAAACTTGCACTGGCTGTTTATCGGCCGCGGGGAGTGTGAATTTTCCCCGGCATTCTGCCACAGGAGCAGGATGGACGCGATCAGCACCAGCGCCGGAAGCCACATCTGCCGGCGGTAAAAACGGCGGCTTTTGATGGGGGAATGTTTTTGTTTTTCAGTCAAATTTTTCATACGCTCTAGTATAGTCAGTTCTGCGTGGAACGTCAAGAGTTAGTGTATACGACAAAATCCTGCTGCCACCACGTTTTCTTACGGCACTTTCGGTTCCAAAAGTGCCTACCTGTGAACAATTACTCCATTCATGGTCATTTGCGCGTGCTTTTTCAATTATTCTTGCAAACAGGGCGAAAAATTGCTATGATGGGAGTGCTGGCATCGGAAGGAGATTGTGCAGTAGGGGAAAGCTTTCGGTGCATGGCAGTCATTTTTGCATCGGCAATATAGAAGGAGAGGCTAAATGGACGCTTACACGAGTTTTGCGGAAGTATATGATATGTTTATGGATAATATTCCCTATGAGGACTGGTGTGGGTACCTGACTTCTCTTTTAAAGGAATATGGGATCAACGATGGTCTGGTGCTGGATCTGGGATGTGGAACCGGCACGCTGACGGAGCTTCTGGCAAAGGAAGGCTATGATATGATCGGCGTGGATGTCTCGGAGGATATGCTGCAGGAAGCAATCGAAAAACGGGCAGAATCCGGGCTGCCGATTTTATATTTATTGCAGGATATGCGCGAATTTGAATTGTACGGGACGGTCCGGGCGGTCGTGAGTATCTGCGATTCGCTGAATTATATTCTGGATTATGACGATCTGGCGCACGTATTTTCGCTGGTCAACAATTATCTGGATCCGAAGGGAATGTTCATTTTCGACCTGAACACGGAGGCAAAGTTTCAGGAAATGGGAAGTGAGACGATCGCGGAGGTGCGCGATGAGGGGAGCTTCATCTGGGAAAATGAGTATGATGAAGAGGAGAAAATTAACTCCTACGATCTGACGCTCTTTATCCGTGAGGAGGATGACTTATACCGCCGCTATCAGGAGACGCATTTTGAGCGCGCGTGGTCGTTGGACGAGATAAAAAAGGCGCTCACAGAGGCGGGCATGGAATTTGTGGCGGCGTATGACGCATTTACGAAGAACGCGCCGCGAAAAGAGAGCGACCGAATCTATGTGGTTGCGAGAGAACATGGAAAAGAGGTATAAATGATGGAAAAGATAAAAGCAGGTGAAATAACGGGACAGACCGGAGATTATATGCTCCGTGCGACGGCGGCGAATGGTCAGATCCGCGCATTTGCGGCGACTTCCCGCGATCTGGTGGAGAAAGCCAGACAGGCGCACAATACCAGCCCGGTGGCGACCGCAGCGCTGGGACGCCTGATGACGGCAGGGGTCATGATGGGATCGATGATGAAAGCGGACAGTGATCTTTTAACCATCCGGGTTGAGGGCGATGGTCCGATCGGCGGTCTGACGGTGACAGCTGATAAGAACGGCAATGTCAAGGGCTACGCGTTCCACCCGGAGGTAATGCTGCCGCCGAATGCGAAGGGCAAGCTGGATGTGGGCGGTGCGCTGGGAGTCGGCGTCTTGAGCGTAATCCAGGATATCGGTTTGAAAGAGCCGTATGTGGGACAGACGATCCTGGTAACGGGTGAGATTGCGGAAGATCTGACTTATTACTATGCGACCTCCGAGCAGACTCCGTCCTCCGTGGCACTGGGCGTTCTGATGAATAAAGAAAATACGGTGCGTCAGGCAGGCGGATTTATCATCCAGCTTCTTCCGGGAGCAGAGGAGGCGACGATCGCGGCACTTGAAAAGACGATCGGTGAGCTGGAGCCGGTGACGACGATGTTAAATAAGGGAATGACCCCGGAGGACATTCTGGAGCTGATTTTAGGACAATTTGGTCTGGAGATTCTGGATAAGATGCCGATTCAGTTTACCTGCAACTGCACCAAGAGCCGTGTAGAAAAGGCGCTGATCAGCATCGGCGGCAGGGAGTTGCAGGAGATGATCGACGAGGGCAAGAGCATCGAAGTCAACTGCCAGTTCTGCAACAAGCACTATGAATTTAGTGTGGATGAGCTGAAAAAACTGTACGAGAAAGCTAAGAAGTAAAAAGAAATAAGATAATAGATATGGCTGCTGTGCGGAAAAAGGATATTTGGATATGTTCCGCATGGCAGGACAGAAAAAGGTAACTGTTCACACATGTGTGAGCAGTAACGAAAAAAGGGATACTGTCGAAGCGGTATCCCTTTTTATAATCACTTTACTTAGATCAATATAACGTATTCGCAAAATATATATCAAACATATTTGGAAAACAGGTACACTGGAAAGTTGATGATTAAAGCTTGGTTACGTTAGTAGCCTGCGGTCCCTTAGCACCGTTAACAACTTCGAACTCTACCTGAGCGCCTTCCTCAAGAGACTTGAAGCCTTCCATGTTCAGTCCGGAGTAGTGAACGAATACATCGTTGCCCTGCTCGTCGCAGATAAATCCGTAACCTTTCTGGTTGTTGAACCACTTTACAGTACCTCTGTTCATATGATACCTCCAAAAAAATATAAAAAATAGTGATGGCCGCATGGATTTACGACCTGTTCCAAGAATAGCATAGTTTCATATTGATGTCAAACGTTTTCGCATAAAATTTCTGGAAATTCAGACATTTAAAAATAGTTAAATTTTTGTGGAAAATAAGGGCATTTGTTACTGTACACACATGTGTGCCCAGTAACGGGTATTTTCCAGAAAGCCGCGAAAGAAAGTGGGGTTGTCAAACCAGAATACGGGGGGTAAAATAGGAGGAAAGAAAAGGGGAAAGAGGTAGGAAAATGAATTATATTTACAATGCGTATCATCATTTTTTGACGATCACGAAACATAAATGCGAGGTCATGAAAAACTGCTTTGCGGTAGGGCTGTACCGCCAGGGACTTCTGCACGACCTCTCCAAGTATTCCTGGGAGGAATTTGCGACCGGCGTTAAATATTATCAGGGAAACCGCAGCCCAAATGCGGCGGAAAAAGAAGAAAAGGGCTATTCGGCGGCATGGCTGCACCACAAGGGACGCAACAAACATCATTTCGAATACTGGATCGATTTTGCACCGGACAAGTCCTGGGGGCTTGTCGGCAATAAAATGCCCCTTCGCTACCTGATCGAGATGGTAATGGACCGGATTGCCGCGTCGAAGGTTTATAAGGGAAAAGATTACACGGATGCGTGTGCGTGGGAATACTTTGAAAGAGGCAGAGATTTTGTCGTGATGCACCCGAGGACGAAGTACCAGCTGGAATATCTCCTCACGATGCTGAAAGACCAGGGCGAGGAGAGAACCTTTGCGTTCATCCGGGCGCTGCTTGCGCGGGAGAGGGCGAAAGAACAGGCAGTCCGGAGAAAACGGATGGGACACGTGATCCGGGAGATAAGAGAGCGTGGACGGGTGCTGTAATTTATAAGGACAATTCTCTCAGATAATTATGTAAGTACAGCACTGCCGTCTCTGGATCTGTGAAAAGCTGTTCTGAATACGGCACAAACAGCTGCTTACTCTTATAGTCTGCTTTCAGGCATTCATGCCACATCGGAGTGCCATCTGCAAGAAGCGGCTGCGGCACAAACAGCCCGGCTGCGCGGGTGTAGCACGTTTTGGCGGTTGCCTTCTTGCGGGCGGAGCGATCCACATACTGACCGACACTTTTGTGGATGGCGCAGTCCTCGTAGATCATATAGTAATAATTCTCATAATCGCTGTAAAATCGTTTCAGTTCCCCGGAATATAATGGAAGGTCGAGCGTCAGGCGGTTTCCTTCCGCTGACAGCTCCAGCTCACCGATAGAAAACTGGAATCCGCTT
>ERZ779842.3080-NODE-3080-length-10085-cov-5.194516_pt1 | contig 10085 bp, 9 predicted proteins | sample MGYA00511095_ERZ779842 | MGnify/ENA primary metagenome ERZ779842 (study PRJEB29588, sample SAMEA2154036) | human gut metagenome | biome: human gut; feature: human-associated habitat; material: faeces | place: Denmark | collected 2008/2010 ... | reverse complement strand
CCGCCGCTGTATCATACGGCATTTTCAGTTCAGAAAATGCCTACCCGTGTACAGTAACGCCTGTCCGCAGCCATACAACTGCGTAAGGCTTTCCTTCTGTATCGCAGAGGGCTATTGTATAGCACCCCTCTTCCACGCTGACGCGCGGAATGATCTGGTCGCCAAGGACTGCCGCTTTCTTGTACTCCACCCGGAGTTCCCGGATGAGAAGTCCCGCAGGCAATACCTCACGCGCGATTTCCACATACTGGGCATTGTTCACATGATGATTTGTGTCAATGTGATGTGCCGCCACCGCAATGAGCGGATATTCCTCATACTCAGCCGGAAGCGGAATTCTTCTCGGCGCGTAGTCCATGGAAAGCTTTTCCTCCTGTCCCACGCCGTATCCCCGGATGTCTTCCTCCCCCACGCGCACCGGTACTCCGTGCTCCGTGTCAAAGAAGAACCAGTTGGAATTGGCCCGCACCAGGTAATTGCCCTCCGGATCCTGGATCGTAAAATTACGCAGTCCGTAAATGCCTTTGAAATCATAGGGCCAGGTACTCACCACAATGCGTTCTCCCAGTTTCGGATAACGGTCCACAATGATCTGCCAGGAAGAAAGCAACCATGCACGGTGCTTTTCCGTGAGATAATCAATTCCCATGTTTAAGTCCTCCGACTGAAACGTGGAGCAGTCCTGCATGTAATTGATCACTCCGGTCAGGGAAAGCTTCCTGTCTTCGTCTACCTCGCTGTAACGCACTCTGCTGTCAAAAGAATACATGGTTTTCCCTCCTTCTGGTCTGTAATACCCTTTAAAATAGAAATCGTTCCCTATTATCTCACATTCTTCGGGGATTCACAACTGTTTTTCCGTAAAAGAATGCAGGAAAATCGGTTCGTGTTCAGTACCGATTGCACAACTTGTACGCAAATACGAAAAAGGCTCCCGAATTTGCGGAAGCCTTCTAAGCAGCTGGGCTACAAGGATTCGAACCTTGAAATGACGGAGTCAGAGTCCGTTGCCTTACCATTTGGCGATAGCCCAATAATCAAATCGAATATGAAGTTTTTGAACTGGGCTACAAGGATTCGAACCTTGAAATGACGGAGTCAGAGTCCGTTGCCTTACCATTTGGCGATAGCCCATTGCTGCAACGAGGATTATTATATACGATAGTGTCGATTTGGTCAAGCACTTTTTTCAAAAAATTTTATTTTTTTAATTTTCCCGAATAAAGAACCGATTCAGCGAATTCCAGAAGATTAAAACAACGGCGGTTCAGTTTTGCCCTCCGCCGTTGTCTGTATCTTTCTGTGTGCTGCTCTCTATACTGTTTTTTGCGTCTTCCGTCTCCTGCTGCTTTGCTTCTGTCATTTTCGCACTGTCTTCGGAAGTTTGCTTCTCATCCGGTGTTTCCGTGCTGGTCCCCGTTTCGGATTCCGCATTCGGATCTCGTTTCTGGCTATTTTCCTGATCGTGTTCTGTTTCTTCCGTTTCCTCATCCGATGCTTCTGAACTCTTCAGCTCATCCGCAATCTCCGGTGCATCAAAATAGCCCTTTACCGTGGTTGCCGTGCTGTCGCCCTTGCGTGTGATGCCGCCCAGAACAAAGCTGTAGGTCTTTCCGTCTTCCAGACCACTGACCTCCACAATACAGCTGTCACTCTCGGTCTCGTCTACCATAGCGGAATAAGAATTTCCGTCTTCGTCCCGCACAGAAACGGTCGGATTCTTCCAGCGAACATAATCTTCAAAGTAAATGTAGATGGAGCCGTCCTCATAATCCACATAGTCGATCTTCACGCGGCCCTGACGGATTTCTTCTTCCGTCTCCGGCTCTGTCTCAGGCTTTGCAGAAGTTTCCGTTTCAGAAGTGCTTTCCGCAGCGGCACTGCTTTCCTTCGTCTCTTCTGAAATATCCGTGCCTTCCGCTTCAGACCCGGTGCTGCTCTCTGCGCTCTTCTCTGCTTCCTGTATTGTTTCCGCACGCTGCGCGTTTCCTGATTCCGCATCCTGCGGACTCTTTGCCTTGTCCGCGAACTCACCCAGGTTCAGGGAATCTTTTGCAATCTCCCGGGCAATCTCTTCCATATTCATAGTGGAAAGCCGCCCCATATCAGCCTCGGTAAGGTTCTCATTCTGGCTGATCAGTTCCTTTAAAAAATAGGCTTTGCCATAGGAAATCCCGTAAGTGTCTGCCAGTTTACGGACCGCATCCTCCTCAATTACCTGTTGGTCATAAACCACCGCTTTTACCTGATTTTCCTGCAGTGTCTGCTCAATATCTTTCACAACACTGCTGCGCAGAACCGTTGCTTTTTTGATGCTGTCATTGCTTACCGTAACCAGAATGGCATTGTCCAGATCATCCAGATAGCCGTGGGTCACCATGGAACCAATGACCGCATTGACTGCTACATTCAGTTCTACGCCCTTTAAATCCATATCTTCCATAATGGACTCCGCATCCGCATTCAGCGGCTCCGCTTTTAGGATGCGGTTCTTACGGCTAATGGAAAGCTCCACGCTTGGGTTGACATCAATGCCGATCACCGAATCAATCTGACGGTTCTGATACTGGTAATGCCATGCACCACCCCCGGCTGTCACCAGGCAGAGGCATGCCGCTGCCGCCACAGCCATTCCGCGCATACGCCGCTGCAGGCTTACGATCTTTTCCTGCCCGTCATCCGGCCGTGGCTTTTGCTGCGGCACGGAAAGATCAAGCCTGTCAAAGATATCTGGAGCGAGCGCATCTACCGCGGACTTCAAATGCTGTTCGATTTCCTGGCTGCTCATTTCTCGTTTCTGATGCTCCGCTTTCATCTGCACTCACTCCCCCTCTCTTAAATAATTCTGCATTTTTTTCATGGCCCGGTTATATTTGGACAAAACCGTAGCCAGCGGAAGGCCCAGACCAGCCGCAACCTCCCGGTGCTTTAACCCGGCAGACGCATGCAAAAGCACGATCTGACGTTCATCTTCTTTTAGTATTTCCAGTGCCGCCTTCAGCACAATCGCATCCGTCATATGCTCCAGTGCCGGACACGGTTCCCCGGTTTCCTCTCCGGAAAGCTCGTCCAGTCCCACATCCGCAATGCGTTTCTGATCCCGAAACTTCATATAACAAAGATTCCGGGCAATGGTAAACATCCAGGCAAGAGGTTTTCCCTGCGGCTTGTAGCTTCTGGCAGAAGTCCAGATTTTCAGATAGGTCTCCTGCAAAACCTCTTCCGCATCCTGCGGATTTTTCAGGATAGACAGGATAAAGCTGTAGACACTCCTGTTCGTCTCCAGATAAAGCTGGTGAAAGGCTTCCCGGTCAGCATGCGCTACCTGTCTCAAAAGTTCCTCTTGATTCAATCGACTGTTCCTTCCTTATAGTTTAATGCGTTCCCGGCAATTCTTATTGCATGAAAATGACAGTTTTTTCAGTTTCTGGTGCTGCCATTTTCTTCCTGCTGATAGCTGTTTTCCACCGTGATGATGCAGGCGCAGCGGCTATCCCGCTCCCTCACCCTCTCACAAACCTGGCGCGTCAGCTCCTCCCGCATCTGTTTTGTGTATTCCCGCGGCACTACTAGATCAAAGATCAGGTTGATGCGGGCCTGACTCTGCACAATGCGAAAATCATGCAGGGTCAGCCGGGAATCCAGATGCAGGATCACATCAATGGTCATTTTCTTCAAAATGGCTGCCAGCTCGTTGTCCGTCTCCACCGGGTCCATATGGATGACCAGAAAAATGCCAAGCTTTTCCAGAGCATCCCGCTCAATCTGATCTACCACCGCATGGGAGATTTCAATATCCACTTTGCTGGATACTTCCGCATGAATGGAAGCCATACTGCGGCTCGGGCCGTAATTATGCACGATCAGATCGTGACTGCCAATGATGCCATCGTAGCTCTCAACAAACGCCGAGATCCGGTGATAAACCTCCGGTTCAATGGCCTGTCCTAAAAGGGGTGCCAGTGTATCCTTCGCAATGTTGACACCCGCAATTAACACCAGAACCGAAACCACCAGTCCAATGATGCCGTCTATGTTAATATGGAAAAAACGGAACACAAGCAGTGATACGATGGTGGCTGAGGTTGCCCCCACATCCCCCAGGGAATCTGCTGCGGTTGCCATCATCACCGTGGAATTGATCCGCTTTCCAAGCTTTCGGTTGTAAGATGCCATCCACAGCTTGACCAGCACGGAACATACCAGAATTCCTACTGAAAGTGCGCTGAAGCTTAAGGTCTCCGGGTGCAGGATCTTGCCCACTGCCGTCTTTAAAAGAGAAAAGCCCACCTGTATGACCAGAAAGGCCACTACAAAAGCTGCAATGTATTCCATGCGCCCATGTCCAAATGGATGCTCCTCATCAGCCGGCTTTTCCGCCATGCGCACCCCAACAAATCCAATGATGGAGGACGCAGCATCCGACAGGTTGTTGAAGGCATCCGCCATAACGGAGATACTGTTTACCACCAGTCCCGCAAACAGCTTGCCGCCAAACAACAGCAGGTTGCAGCAGATTCCCGTGATACTGGCCAGCATGCCATAAGCCGTCCGCACCTTCGCGTTCTCCACATTTTCAAAATCTTTTACAAATCGTCTTACCAGAAAATCCATCATAATGTCTGTTGCGCCATACCTTCCTCATAAAAACATCTTATTGATAAAATACCTGCTGCAGGCAGAGTCCTTCTGCCGATGCCGTGTATCCGGCCGCCTGACGGTCCAGTGCCGCAAGGATTTCCGGCATGCTGCCTGCATCCCGTTTTCCAAGCCCCACCTCAATCAGGGTTCCGGTCAGGATCCGGACCATATTCTGCAAAAATCCGTTTCCCTCAAATTCCAGCTTTACCAGTCCGCTGCCCGCATCCTGCTCCACGGTGATACGGAAAATGGTCCGCACCGTGGATTTTTTCATCTTTTTATTGCCGCAAAAGCTCTTATAATCATGGGTACCGCAGAGCAGATCCGCTGCTGTCTGCATCTTCTTTACATCCAATGCCTGACCCAGTTCGTAACAGATTCTGCGTGAGAATACATCCCGCTTTTCCCCGGTCTCAATCCGGTAGGTATAGATTTTTTTCACGGCACTTAAGCGGCTGTGAAAACGCTCCGGCACCGGAGTCAGTTCTGTTATGGCAATGTCATCCGGAAGATACTGATTCAGATAAGCCCGGATCCATTCAGAAACCGTTTTGTTTTTCCCTGCCGATTCTAAGTTTCCATGCTGCTTTCCGCCAGCCACAGACTCATTTTTCACCGCCATATCCCGCTTCCATCCATCCGGCAGATGGAAATTCGCCACCTGCCCTGCTGCATGCACACCCGCGTCTGTGCGGCCTGACCCATGCACTTCCACCGGAAAACCGGCCATGCGCTCCAGCACCTTTTCCAGCTTGCCCTGTATCGTATTTTCCGTGTTGCCCTGCTTCTGCCAGCCGTCATACCGTGTGCCTTCATATTGTATGATCATTTTATAATTCTGACTCATGGTTTCTCTGCCTCTCCGCAAAATTGCGTTACGCGGTTCACTCGCTGTGTGAACTATAACAATTGCTCCATGACAGTACTCTCGCCGCTGCTGTTTCCGCTCAGCCTGCAGCAGATTCTTCCCGTGCTGTCATGAAGCAATTCTCTTTGCGTTCCGCTTTCTCCAGTTGTAACTGTTCCGTTTTTTATTTCAGGATTCCGCAGGCGTCAATCGCCGCAATGCCCTGTTTCAGTTCCGGCTCATCCTGTACCAGAGCCATGCGCACATAGCCCTCTCCGGACGGACCGAAAGCGCTGCCCGGTGTTACCAGGACACCGCTTCGCTTTACGAGTTCCACCGCAAACACCTCGGAGCTTGTGAAGCTTTCCGGAACCGGAGCCCACACGAACATGGTTGCCTCCGGCTTCGGGAACTTCCAGCCAATGGCACTTAAGCCGTCACAGAGCACATCACGGCGCTTCTCATAGGCCGCGCGGGTGGTCTCCACACAAGACTGGTCTCCGGTGATGGCTGCAATGGCTGCCTTCTGAAGCGGAAGGAACATGCCGTAGTCCATATTGGATTTTAACAGTTTTAAATGCTTTACAACTTCCGGATTACCCACGCAGAAACCGATTCTCGCTCCGGCCAGACCGTATGTTTTGGAAAGGGAATTAAACTCTACGCCAACCTCTTTCGCGCCTGGAAAACGAAGGAAGCTTCCACAGTGTCTTCCATCAAAGACCAGTTCACTGTAGGCGTTGTCGTGAAGAACAATGATGTCGTATTTCTTCGCGAACGCGATCAGTTCCTCATAGAAAGAGTCCGGTGCCATCACGGCGGTCGGATTGTTCGGATAAGAAACTACCATGAATTTTGCCCGCTGTGCCACCTCCTCCGGAATGTCGGAAAGACGGATCACATAACCATTCTCTTTTTTCTGCGGCATATAGTAAAGCTCTGCGCCTGCAAGACGCGGACCATCCGCAAATACCGGATAACACGGATCCGGCACCAGAACCAGGTCTCCCTCATCCACGATGGACATGGCAATGTGAGCCAGCCCCTCCTGGGAACCAAGCAGGGAACAAATCTCCGTATCCGGATCCAGGTTCACGCCGTAGCGGCGCTCATACCACTGAGAAACAGCCTGTAAGAGGTCCTTCTGGTCATTGATAGCGTAAATGTAATTGTTTTTATCGGCTGCTTCCTTACAGAGCACATCCAGAATGTGCTGGGCCGGCGGAATATTCGGCGCACCGATGCTTAAATCCACCACATTCTCGCCTGCCTCCAGCTTCTGGCGTTTGATCTCTGCAAGCCTGGAGAAAACACCTTCTCCAAACCGGTTCATTCTCTCTGCGAATTCCATAATGTTCTCCTCCGTAACCTGGCACATGTCCGCTGCTGTCTGCGCAACTCCAAATCTCCTTGTATCCATATCTATATTTTTCAAAAAGATCAGGCTTATTCTACCACAGTTTTCTTAAAAAGTCTCGACTAACTTTACAATTCTGCGTCTATCCTCTATAGTAAAAAAGAACGGTTTCGGCCTGTTATTGCCAGAAGCGTTCTTACATGAATATCATATGAAAAGGGGACTCATCATCATGCTTACCATCGGATGTCATCTTTCCTCTTCCCGCGGCTACCTCGCCATGGGAAAGGATGCTGTTAAAATAAATGCCAATACGTTCCAGTTCTTTACCCGCAATCCCCGGGGCGGAAACGCCAGGGATATTGACCCGGAGGATGTTTCCGCATTTCTGGAATTTGCCAGAGAACACGGAATCAGCCGCATTCTCGCCCATGCGCCCTACACCTTAAATGCCTGTTCCGCGGACGAAAAAATCCGTGATTTCGCCCGCCGCACCATGGCAGACGACCTGCTGCGCATGGAATACACGCCTGGAAACTGCTACAATTTCCACCCGGGCAGCCATGTAAAACAGGGCGTGGAAACCGGCATTGCCTATATCACAGACATGCTGAACGCCATCTTAAAGCCAGAGCAGACCACCACCGTTCTTCTGGAAACCATGGCCGGAAAAGGAAGCGAAATCGGAAGCCGCTTTGAAGAACTGCGTGAGATCATCGACCGCGTAGACTTAAACAGCCACCTGGGCATCTGCCTGGATACCTGCCATGTCTGGGATGGTGGCTACGACATTGCGAATCATCTGGACGAAGTCCTCGCCGAATTCGACCGCGTGATCGGTCTTAACCGTCTCCGCGCCATCCACTTAAATGACAGCTTAAATCCCCTCGGTGCCCACAAAGACCGCCATGCCCGGATCGGCGAAGGCTGCATCGGACAGGAGGCTCTGATCCGCGTCGTGCAGCACCCGGCACTGAAGGATCTGCCTTTTTATCTGGAGACACCGAATGAGCTGGACGGGTACGCGAAGGAGATTGCGCTGATGCGGGAGCAGGCGGAGTAATGTAAACCAACATTATTACGTCAAAAAAATAGAAGCCATGTGTTACCATTTGGCTTCTATTTTTTCTATGATCCTTATTCTATCCTCTTCACAAGACATTCCTTCTTATAAAACGCGATTCCATAGCACAGAACTTCATTTCCATTTTCCAGAAATTCTTCCGCATAGCTGCGATTCCGAATCTGAGTTAATGCTTCCTCGCATTCCCGTTCAAGCTTTGTTCTGTCTTCTGCGATCTTAACTTCAAAGATCACTACCCGCATGTTGGACGGATCTGCTATCACAATATCACTTCGCCCTGTACCATGTTCCCGATTAGACTCTACCGCATAGCCGATTCCGGTAAAGATTCCCGCAAGAAACGCGTGGTAATAATCTTCCCGGTAATCATGATAGCTGATGGTTTTTCTCAGAAGACGATTCATTTCTGAAATAATCGTCCCCACATCTCCACGCCATATAGCCTCGCCCAAATTCTCCGGTTTCCAGGATGGTGCGCTTTCCGTGAACCATTTTACGATCGTATCACGGTAAATTTCCCGAATTTCTTCATTGGGAATCATGAGCGCGGTAAAACCATCCCGGATTCTGTTTCGATCTTCTGGCCGCAAATCTTTCTCCCTGCAGCGTGTCAAATATCCAGTCAGATACAGTACACTCCAGAAGTTTTCATCGGAACACCGGTCAAAATCATAGGTCAGATTTTCATCAATCTTCTGGATAATATAACCCCCGCCCAATAAGGTTTCCAGTTTTGCTGTAATGAGATTCTGCTTATGATTAAGGAAAGAACGAATCACTGCATTGTCACTGGTGTTTCTCCAATAGCTGACCGGCTGGCTGATTTCTTCGTGTTCCTGAAGATCATACACATAATTGAGCACATCCCAGGGACAGTACATGTCAAACTCACCAAAATGATAACCGTCATACCACGCACGAACCCGCTCTGCCTCATTCTGATAACCGGAATCCTCCAGAATCTGTCCTACCTCCTGGCTGGTAAAGCCAAAATATTCATTCAGCCTTGATTTTACAATCGAATCTGAAACAAAATTATTCGTTCCGGTGAAAATACTCTCCTTGGATATACGCAGACAGCCTGTCACTACCGCAAAAAGAAGGTTGCTGTTATCCTTCACAGAGGTGCTCATCATGGCACGCATCATATCCAGCATCTGGTCGTAATACCCATGCGCGCTTGCCTTTGCCAGAGGCACATCGTATTCATCCAGCAGAAGGATCACCGGTTTTTCGTAATAGTCATGAAGCATCTGCATGATCAGGGAAAGACTTGTTTTCAGCATCGTATCGGTTGTCTTTCCATCCACTACATCAACAAGCTGCAAAAAAATCTTTTTATCAAATGGATTTACTTTCTCGCTTTCTGTCAGATAAAAATACTGCCTGCACAGTTCCGCAATTCTTCTCTGAAGCATACTTTTCGCTGACTCAAAATCAAGCCCATCTACATCTTTTAATGTCAGAAAAACCGTAGGATACTGGTTCATCCAGTTTGCGCAAAGTCCGGAATCTCTGGAAATCGCAAGACCATTAAACAATTCATGGCTGTCTTTCCGGATATCAAAAAAGTTGGCCAGCATACTCATGCCGAGGGTCTTTCCAAAACGGCGCGGACGAGTGATCAGTGTTACCTTAGTGGCTTTTGTTTTTACCAGTTTTTCAATCAGTTCCGATTTATCAATAAAGTAATATCCATTTTTGCGTATTTCCGCAAAATCAGAAACACCAACCGGAATATTCAGATTTGCCATCTTGTCACCCACCTTTTCATCATTTTTCAAGCATCTTTCTAGGTTTATGATACCACGAAATAATGATGGCTACAATTCTTATCTTTGGCAAAAAGCGACCGCCCTCTCCCGGTCAGAAACAGCAGATTGCCAAAGGCTTCCACGCTCTGGGATACAGCATCATATCCGACAGCCGCTTTTTCCGCAACGATCCGGAACTCCACTACATTCCCATGATCAACAAAGACGGGACTGCATTTACCAGAAAAACCTGGATGGTTTATCATCCGGCTGATCTGGAGAATCATCTGGCGAAGAATTTTATAGAGTATGTGAAAGAGATTGATTTTGAAAATTTCTGAATGGAAATTGCAATTTAAGGGAATAGCACGAAAGGGTCCGAAGTTCCGGGGAGGGCCTACA
>ERZ779842.3072-NODE-3072-length-10104-cov-3.134043_pt1 | contig 10104 bp, 12 predicted proteins | sample MGYA00511095_ERZ779842 | MGnify/ENA primary metagenome ERZ779842 (study PRJEB29588, sample SAMEA2154036) | human gut metagenome | biome: human gut; feature: human-associated habitat; material: faeces | place: Denmark | collected 2008/2010 ... | reverse complement strand
CTCCGCATCCGGGCGAGCCGCGTACTGGGGCGCAACCGGAATGTCGTAAAAATGACGTTGGAAGAGACAGACGGACACGCGATCGAGGCGCTATATTTCGGTGACGGAACGGCGTTTGAGGAAGAGCGCGCCGGACGGCGGGAGATCGACGTCGTGTATTATCCGGACATCAATGAGTACAATGGAAGAAAAACGCTGCAGGCGGTGATCCGCCGTTATAAATTCCGGGGGTAAATGGCATGATAACGAGAAAAGATGTGATGCCGGTCAATTTCCTGAAAAAAGAAAAATTTACCGGAAGTGATACCGGGATGCGCTACCGGATGGAGATGACAAAGCGCGAAGTACCGAAAGAAGACGGCGCAGATGGAGAGACGGTCGAGGAGACAGTCCTGACCGTGACATCGTGGCCGGAACCATATGGATACGACGCAACGCCGGAAGAGGAGAAGACCCGCGAGGAATTTCCATTTTCGGAAGAAGGAATTGTGAGCGGGGTAGAGTGGCTGAACGGGCAGCATGCGCGGTATGTGAAGCCTGAAAAATAGACGGTTGCGTGAACAGAAAGAGTGAAAAAGTAGAATGAGTTGGAAAAAGACATTTTATGAGGGGCTAAAGAGCGGTATCCCCATTGGACTGGGGTATCTGCCGGTCTCCTTTACGTTTGGCTTCCTGGCGGTGTCGGGCGGTCTGCCGGTCTGGGTAGCGGTTTTTATATCGCTGACGAACTTAACGAGCGCCGGACAGTTCGCAGGGATAAACCTGATTCTGGCGGGGGCTGGGTACTTTGAGGTGGCATTGACGACGTTTGTCATCAACCTGCGCTATATGCTGATGTCACTGTCCCTGTCCCAGAAGCTCGATGAAAAGACGGGAACCGGGGCGCGCCTGGCACTGGCATTCGGCATTACGGATGAGACGTTTGTCGTCAGTTCCCTGCATCCGGGCATTTTGAAAGCGTCGTATATGCTGGGACTTATCACGATGCCGATTCTGGGGTGGAATCTTGGAACCTGGCTGGGAGGCGCGATCTCGGCGGTTCTGCCGCAGGCGCTGCAGAATGCGATGGGAATTGCCCTGTACGCGATGTTTATTGCACTGATTCTGCCGGCGGCACGCAAATCGCGGTCGGTGTGCTGCGTCATCATTCTGGCAGTTGTGATGATGTGCATTTTAAAATATGTTCCGGTTTTTGCCGGTATTTCCTCCGGTTTCCGGGTGATTCTGGTTACGATCGCGGCATCGGCGTTCGGTGCATGGAAATTCCCGCATGATCCGGACGGTAAAGAAGCCGGTCAGGACGAGAGTCAGAAAGAGGGGGCAGAATGATGAATACAGCAGAGGCAGCAGGAGCAGCCGGAACACTCGATATGAAATACGTGCTGACCTGTGTCCTTTTGATGGCACTGGTTACATATATTCCACGTGTTCTTCCGGTTACGATTTTCCGGAAACAGATCCGTTCGAAGTTTATCCGATCTTTCTTAGATTATACGCCGTATGCAGTGCTGGGAGCACTGACATTTCCGGATGTATTTACCTCCACAGGACATCTCTATTCGGCGGTCGGAGGAACGATCGTAGCGGTGATTTTGGGATATAAGGGAAAGAGCCTGGTGGTAGTGGCGATCGCGGCGATTGTGACGGTTTACCTGCTTGAGATGGCAGGCGGAGCCGGTCTTTTGGCGTCGCTTTCATTTTAAGAAAAATTTAAAATGAATATGCGCAAAAGCGCGGGAAATTCATCATAAATAAAAACGAAAGGTGCAGACAAGATGATTACAATGAAGGGAGACGCTGTTTCGGCAAAGCTGAAAGAGCAGGTGGAAAAAGGGCTGGAAACCCTGACATGGGTGCCGAAACTGACGATTATCCGGGTGGGCGAGAATCCGGATGATATTTCCTATGAGAAAGGCGCAACGAAGAAGCTGACATCGTTCGGGCTTGAGGTGGAATCGAAGGTATTTCCGGGAGATATCTCGGACGAGGCATTTAAGAAGGAGTTTGCGGCGATCAATGCGGATGCGTCGGTGGACGGTATTTTAATGCTGCGCCCGCTTCCAAAACAGATCAACGAGCAGGATATTGAAAAAATGATCGATCCGGCGAAGGATCTGGACGGTATTTCCCCAGTCAATATCGCAAAGGTGTTCAGCGGCGATACGAGCGGTTTTGCGCCGTGTACGGCGGAGGCAGTGGTATGCATGCTGAAAATGAACGATATCGCGCTTTCTGGCAAACGGGTGGCAGTCGTAGGAAGAAGCATGGTTGTGGGACGCCCGCTTTCGATGCTGCTTCTGCATGAAAATGCGACCGTGACCATCTGCCATTCGAGAACCGCCAACCTGCCGGAGGTATGCCGGGAGGCGGATATTCTGACTGCCTGCGTGGGAAAAGCAGCGATGATCAACCACACCTATGTAAAAAAGGATGCGGTTGTCATTGACGTTGGGATCAATGTAGATGAAAATGGAAAACTCTGCGGCGATGTGGATTTTGCCGATCTGGATGGAACTGCTTCGGCGGCAACCCCGGTTCCGGGCGGTGTCGGCGGCGTGACGACGGCGGTTCTGGCACAGCATCTGGTGCGTGCAGCACGGATGAAACAGGAAAAAAATAGTAATAAATAAGCGAAAGAAAGTTAAGAGAAAAGCAATACATTTCCTCTCGTTTTCAGGTATAACTATAGTAAGAATGACAGTGTACCAGCAGTTGTTCCGGAAGGTCCGAACCCATTGTGGGATGGAACTCACGGATGAAACAGAAAAACGGGAGGAATTTTTTATGAGAAAAATGGGGATGATGCGAAACAGGATGGCATTTCTGCTGGCAGCAGGCACGATGACAATGACGTCGGCGGCAGGTCTGGCAGGTTGTACGTCCGCACCGGCATCGGTGACGGTGCAGTCGGCGAAAAATACGGGGATCACGGTGACGAGCCAGGAGAAAATCAAGGCGGAGCCGGATATTGCGGAAATTACCTACAGTGTCTATTCACAGGCGTCAGATGCGAGCACCTGCCAGTCGGAGAATCAGACGGATTTGGATGCGGTTCTGGCGCTTTTGAAGGAAAAGGGAATTGCAGATACCTCGGTGCAGACGAGCGGTCTGGGGCTGAATCCGATCTATGACTGGGACAATGGCAAGAAGATCACTGGTTATGAGATGACGACGGAGGTTGTTGTATCGGATGTTGCGATTGAGGATGCAGGGGCGATCATCAGCGATTCGGTCAATGCGGGTATCAATTCGATCGATTCGGTCCAGTACCAGTGCAGCAATTTTGATGAGATTTATCAGGAAGCGCTCAAAAAAGCCATTGAGTCGGCGCGCGTGAAAGCCGAAGCGATGGCGGAGGCAGGCGGCTGCAAGCTGGGAACGATGACGAATGTGCAGGAGTACAGCAGCGGGCAGCAGGCGCGTTATTATGACACTTCTTACAGCAGCGGCATGGCGATGAAGGAAACGGCGATGGAAGATGCGGGTGCAGGCAGAAACCTGATGCCGGGGCAGGTGGATGTTGAGGCAGAGGTGTCGGCTACGTTTTCTATTCAATAGGGATCAGCTGCATGAAAGGTTGTCTGGTTTTGGAGGAAAAATCGGATTTTAAACAGGAAAAGGGAATAAACACAAATTGTATAAACCTTCGCATATCTGGGATACTAACAGTGTGAAATGAATGGTCGGAAACGGCTGCTGTTTCATGAGAATGTAGAACAGAATGCGGAGGTTTATTTTTTATGTGGGGAATGATAACCGCGCTGGTTTCCGGCGCACTCATGAGTATACAGGGCGTGTTTAATTCTGCCGTGATGAAACAGACCAGCATGTGGGTATCGGCTGGCTGGGTGCAGATAAGTGCATTTGTGGTTTGCCTGCTGATGTGGCTTTTTACGGGGCGCGGCGCGGTATCGGAGCTTTGGCAGATCGAACCGCGGTATATGCTGACCGGCGGCGTGATCGGGGCATTTATCACGTACACGGTCATCAAGAGCTTTGACGCGCTGGGACCGGCAAAATCAGCGCTTCTGATCGTCGTGGCGCAGATCCTGGTGGCGTACCTGATCGAGGTGTTTGGCTGGTTCGGTGTGGAGAAAGCGGGATTTGAGTGGCGCAAGGCGATCGGGGCGGCAGTTGCGATTGCGGGGATTGTGATTTTCAGATGGGAATAAAAATTTTCTGCTTGTGTTTAAAGGGGGTTTTGGTTAGAATAGAATTACGGACAAAACGCGCCTCGGAAAAAGAGGGGTGCAGAAGATGAAACAGACAAATCAAACAGTAAATCGGAAACGATGGATGCGAACAGGGGCAGTCGGCGTGGTATTTTTGGCGGCTGTTTTGTGTTTTGGTGTGCAGAGCCGGCGAGAGAAGCAGACGGTGGTGCTGGAGACGCAGAATAGTTTTTCAAAAGAAGTGGATGATTCGCAGGAAAGCTCCGAACGTCCAGCAAAACGGTCAAACGGCGGGTCAGTGGATGGGGATAATGAAGCAGAGAACGCTGCGCCTGAGGGGCAATCAAAAGAAAATCCCCAAACGCCGGAACCGAGAATCCTATATATCCACGTCTGCGGCGAGGTAGCCGCACCGGGCGTCTATGAGCTTCCGGCGGGCAGCCGTATGTATGAGGCGGTTGAAAAGGCGGGCGGGATGACGTCGGAGGCGGCGCAGGAATATGTAAATCTGGCGCAGGCGATCGAGGATGGACAGCAGCTTCGGATTCCGAGCCGGGAAGAGATTCGGAAATATCAGGAAACAGGGAAGGATGTCTTCGGGCTTTTGGGAGCCGGAGGCGCTGCTGGGAATGGCAGCGAGTCAGCTTCGCAGAAATCTGGAAGCAGTGCAGCATTGATTAATTTAAACACAGCTTCCAAAGAAGAGTTGATGACTTTAAACGGTATCGGCGCGGCGCGGGCGGAAGCGATTCTTTCTTACCGGGAGCAGAAGGGCGGTTTCCGGACGATTGAGGATATTATGAAGGTGCCTGGCATCAAGAACGCGGCATTTCAGAAGATAAAAGATAAGATTACAGTATAGAGAGATAGAAGCATAGTGGTTGAGGTGGAGAATGGCGAAGGTATTAGTGGTAGATGATGAAAAATTAATAGTAAAAGGAATCCGTTTCAGTCTGGAACAGGATGGATTTGAAGTTGCCTGCGCCTATGACGGGGAGGAAGCGCTTCAGATGGCAAAGGAGACGGAGTATGATATGGTTCTTCTGGACGTGATGCTGCCGAAGCTGAACGGATTTGAAGTCTGCCAGGCAATCCGGGAGTTCTCCGAGATGCCGATCATTATGCTGACCGCAAGAAGTGAAGAGAGGGACGAGCTTCAGGGGTTTGAACTCGGTGTGGATGAGTACATTTCCAAACCGTTCAGCCCGAAGATCCTGGTTGCAAGAGTTACTGCGATTCTGCGCAGAACCAATGCGCTTGCTTCGGATGATCTGCTTCATGCGGACGGGATCGAGATTGATAAAGCAGCACATATGGTGAAGATCGATGGAAAACCGATCGAACTCAGTTACAAAGAGTTTGAACTTCTGACTTATTTTGTGGAGAATCAGGGGATTGCTTTATCGAGAGAGAAGATTCTTAACAATGTATGGAATTACGATTATTTCGGGGATGCCAGAACCATTGATACCCATGTAAAGAAGCTGAGAAGTAAACTTGGTGATAAAGGAGATTATATTAAGACTATCTGGGGTATGGGGTATAAATTCGAGGTACAGTCATGAAATATTCAATAAAAAGACAGATGATGACTGTTTTTGTAGGTCTGATTCTGTTTATGATCGTTGTATTTATGATCGTCAACGGAAGCTTTCTGGAGAAATATTATATTTCTAATAAGAAATCAGAATTTATAAAGGCTTATACAATGGTGCAGGAAGGTGTGGAGAACGGGACAATCGATTCTGAGACACCGGAAAAAGACCTGGGAAGATTTACAGAGAAAAATAATATTTCCATTGCAGTCATCGATTCAGAATACAATGTGGTTTATACTAATGTAAGAGAAAAACAGATGATGGTCGTACAGCTTTTCGGATACCTGTACGATAAGAATCATCAGGAGGTTCTGGAAAAAACGGACAGTTATGATATCTGCAAGTCGGTTGATCCGCAAAATAATACAGAGTACCTGACTATGTGGGGAAACTTTGACAATGGTGATATCTTTATCATGCGAAGCCCGTTGGAGAGTATTCGTTCGGCAGTCACGATTTTTAACAGATTTATCGGAGTCGTCGGCGGATGTGTGATTCTTGTGAGTGTATTGCTTGCGTGGTATTTCTCAAAAAGGATCACGGAGCCGATCATGGAGCTCGCAACACTTTCACAGAAGATGGCCGATCTGGATTTTGATGCAAAATATACCAGCGGCGGAAGCAACGAAATCGGTGTACTGGGAGAGAACTTTAACCGGATGTCAGAAAGACTTGAGAAGACGATTTCCAATCTGAAAGAAGCCAACTATAAATTGCAGAAAGACATTGAGCAGAAAGAAAAACGAGAAAATATGCGAAGTGAATTCCTGGGGAATGTTTCCCATGAACTGAAGACGCCGATTGCCCTGATCCAGGGATATGCAGAAGGACTGAAAGAAGGAGTCAATGATGATCCGGAGAGCCGGGAGTTCTACTGTGAAGTCATTATGGACGAGGCAGGAAAGATGAACCGGATGGTGAAGAATCTACTTGCCCTGAACCAGCTGGAATTTGGTGAGGATGATGTACAGTTTGAACGGTTTGATATTACTTCATTGATTTCGGGTGTCCTGCAGAGTCTGGATATTCTGATCGAGCAGAAAGAAGCACAGGTGATTTTCCGCCACAAGAACCCTGTTTATGTCTGGGCAGATGAGTTTAAGGTTGAACAGGTTGTCCGGAACTATGTCAACAATGCACTGAACCATATCGATGGTGAGAAGGTGATCGAGATCAAGATTACCCAGGAAAATGATATGGCAAAAATTACCGTATTCAATACCGGAACGCCGATTCCGGAGGAAGATCTGCCACATATCTGGGAGAAATTCTATAAGGTTGATAAGGCAAGGACCAGAGAATACGGGGGAAATGGTATCGGGCTTTCCATTGTGAAGGCGATCATGGACTCCTTTGGAAAAGGATACGGTGCGATCAATCATACCAATGGTGTTGAGTTCTGGTTTGAATTGGACATGAAATAAACGCGAATCTTGCAATTCACACTGTAACGTGGTACATTATAAAAGAGCTTATTGCTGATTGACACAGGGAAGAAGATTGTGACATGAGCGGAAAAAGCTCTTTTGAATAACTACAAGAATATAAAAATCGTGAGGATATGCGGATGATAGCGATTATTGATTATGATGCAGGAAACATTAAAAGTGTAGAAAAAGCGTTAAAATATCTTGGTGAGGATGCGGTTATCACAAGAGACAGAGAAGAGATACTTTCTGCCGATAAAGTGATCCTTCCGGGAGTCGGTGCATTTGGCGATGCCATGTACAATCTGAAAAAATATGGATTGGATGAAGTGCTTCGCGAAGTAGCAAAGAGACAAATCCCGCTTCTTGGAATTTGTCTTGGGCTTCAGCTTTTGTTTGAAAGAAGTGACGAGACGCCAGGTGTGGAGGGGCTTGGTATTCTAAAAGGAGAGATCCTTAGAATTCCGGACTGTCCGGGACTTAAGATCCCGCATATGGGCTGGAACTCTCTGAAGCTTCAGAATGACGGCAGATTGTTTAAAGATTTACCTGAAGAGCCGTATGTATATTTTGTTCATTCCTACTATTTGAAAGCAACAGATGAAAGTATTGTAAAAGCGACAACCGAGTACAGCACACATATTCATGCTTCGGTTGAACAGGGAAATGTATTTGCCTGCCAGTTCCATCCGGAAAAGAGCAGTGATACAGGACTTCAGATACTGAAAAATTTTGTAGAATTGTAGGAGGGCAGACAGTGTTTACAAAGAGAATTATCCCATGTCTTGATGTGAAGAATGGACGGGTTGTAAAAGGTGTGAATTTTGTGGATCTCAAAGATGCAGGAGATCCGGTTGAGATTGCGAAGGCTTATGATAAGGCAGGTGCGGATGAACTGGTATTTCTGGATATCACGGCATCTTCGGACGACAGAAGCACGGTGGTTGACATGGTGCGTAAAGTTGCTGAGTGTGTGTTTATTCCATTTACGGTAGGTGGTGGAATCCGGACCGTTGACGATTTTAAGGCATTGCTTCGTGAAGGTGCGGACAAGATTTCCATCAATTCTTCTGCAATCAATCGACCGGAACTGATCCGGGAAGCAGCGGAGAAGTTTGGAAGCCAGTGCGTGGTTGTCGCGATTGATGCGAAAAGAAGAGAAGACGGCAGTGGGTGGAATATCTATAAAAATGGCGGACGCATTGATATGGGAATTGATGCGGTCGAGTGGGCGAAGAAAGTAGAAGCACTTGGCGCAGGAGAGATTCTTTTGACCAGTATGGACTGTGACGGCACGAAGGCCGGATACGATCTGGAGCTGACAAGGACGATCGCGGAAAATGTATCAATTCCAGTAATCGCATCTGGAGGAGCAGGTAATCTGGAGCATTTCTACGAAGCACTCGGTGAAGAGGGGAAGGCAGACGCGGCACTTGCGGCATCCCTGTTCCACTATAAAGAGCTGGAAATCAGAGAAGTAAAAGAATATTTGAGAGAAAAAGGCGTATCGGTACGTCTGTAGAGAAAAGGTGGGGAATATGGCAGCAATTAACAATGACTGGCTGGATGCACTGAAAGGTGAATTTTCCAAGCCATACTATAAGAAACTGTTTGAAACAGTGAATCAGGAATACCGGACACACCGGGTATATCCTCCGGCAGATGACATCTTTAATGCATTTCATCTGACACCGCTTAAGGATGTCAAGGTTGTGATCCTTGGTCAGGATCCATATCATGGAGATGGACAGGCAGAGGGTTTAAGCTTTTCTGTGAAACCAGGGGTTGATATTCCACCGTCACTGGTGAATATTTATCAGGAACTGCATGATGATTTGGGATGTACGATCCCAAGCCACGGCAATCTGGTGAAATGGGCGGAGCAGGGAGTACTTCTTCTCAACACGGTTCTTACGGTAAGAGCACATCAGGCTAATTCACATCGTGGAATTGGCTGGGAAGAATTTACAGATGCAGCAATCCGTGTACTCAATACCCAGGACAGGCCGATTGTATTTATTCTGTGGGGAAGACCGGCACAGATGAAAAAGAGAATGCTGACCAATCCGAACCATTTGATCCTGGAAGCACCGCATCCGAGTCCGCTTTCTGCGTATCGTGGATTTTTCGGAAGCAAACCGTTTAGCCAGACAAATAAATTCCTTGAGGCGCATGGTGTAGAGCCAATCGACTGGCAGATTGATGAATTGTAAAGAATAAAAAATAGAGATTTCGGGCAGACTGTGAAGATTTATTTGCAGTCTGTTTTTCCTTTTTTATTTCATAGGAACTTCCTATGAAACAAAAGGCACTACGTGTCGGAGATGCACATTCTTTTTGTTACTGTTCACAGTACAATGTCATTTAGTTAACGTTTAATCAGGAAGTGAATTCTTACAGAACAAATTATAGATGAGCCTTAGTGGAACCGTTTTACAGATATGTTTACGATTTACTCATGAAGGAAAGCATGACAAGAAGACAGATTGCAAATCTGCCTCAAAACGGATTATAATGATATAGGTGTCTATGCTGCCCGATATATAAAATATCGCGGTCTTCGGAAATGGGCCGTTTGGAGTCTTGGGTATTGGCGTTCATTCCTGATAGGGATCAATTCCTTTTTCAGCAGGGACATCACATCATATTGGTCTTTCTCCGTGGTCAGACGGAGAAAGGCTCTGCAGATATGGGCAGCCATAGTGAAATTGACTTTGTATTCATGTTTTGTCCTATGTTTTTCCAGTAGTGTGTAGTTTATCATTGTTTCGGTTATGTTATACGCAAGTAGCCTTGCCCATATTTCCTGTTTCACGTATTCGGGTTTATACGCATGGAAATTACTCAACCCAATGGTATATTTCAGTTTCCTAAATGAGGATTCAATAGACCATCTGGCATTGTACA
>ERZ779842.3060-NODE-3060-length-10147-cov-2.581153_pt1 | contig 10147 bp, 8 predicted proteins | sample MGYA00511095_ERZ779842 | MGnify/ENA primary metagenome ERZ779842 (study PRJEB29588, sample SAMEA2154036) | human gut metagenome | biome: human gut; feature: human-associated habitat; material: faeces | place: Denmark | collected 2008/2010 ... | reverse complement strand
CTGAGCATCGTCTTCACCAAATGCCGGAGCAATATGAACAACACCAGTACCATCGGTCAGAGTTACGTAGGTATCACATACTACATAATGACCTTTCTTGTGCTGCTTTGCAGCCAGATCTGCTGCACACTGATACAGTGCCTCATATTCTTTGCCTTCCAGATCCTTACCTTTGTAGGTCTCCAGTACTTCGTAAGCAGCCTCACCGTCTTTTGCCAGTTTGCCAAGTACGGTATCCAGAAGTGCGGATGCCATATAATATACATATCCGTCAGCAGCTTTTACTTTTGCATACTCCTCGTTCGGGTTTACACAAAGTGCCACGTTGGACGGCAGAGTCCACGGCGTAGTGGTCCATGCCAGGATATATGCATCCTCACCTTTTACTTTGAAACGTACCACTGCGGAACGCTCTTTTACATCTTTGTATCCCTGTGCCACCTCATGGGAAGACAGAGGAGTTCCACAACGCGGGCAGTACGGAACGATCTTGAATCCTTTGTACAGGAGTCCTTTGTCCCAGATCGTCTTCAGTGCCCACCACTCGGACTCGATGAAGTTGTCATCATAGGTAACATACGGATTATCCATATCAGCCCAGAAACCAACGGTACCGGAGAAATCCTCCCACATTCCCTTGTATTTCCAGACACTCTCTTTACATTTGGTGATGAACGGATCCAGACCATACTGCTCGATCTGCTCTTTTCCATCCAGACCCAGAAGCTTCTCAACCTCCAACTCTACCGGCAGTCCGTGGGTATCCCAGCCTGCTTTTCTCGGAACATAGTAGCCTTTCATGGTACGGTATCTCGGAATCATATCCTTGATAACACGGGTCAGCACATGACCGATATGCGGCTTACCATTTGCGGTAGGCGGTCCGTCATAAAAGGTATATGTCGGGCAGCCTTCTCTCTGCTCCATACTTTTCTTAAATGTGTTGTCTTCTTTCCAGAACTCTTCAACTTCTTTTTCGCGCTCTACAAAGTTCATGTCGGTGTTTACTTTGCTGTACATGCTTTTGTTACCTCCTTGTCTTCCAAACAAAAAAGCCCCGTCCCTGCAACAGGACGGAGCCTAATAGCCCGTTTATAAACCACCTCTTACAACATACTGTCATATGCGTTCCCGATAACGGAGGGAATCCCGTCGAAGCCTACTTTCTTCTTCCTATATAATATAGAAGAAACTCCTCTTCAGCCCGAGGCTCGGAAGTGATCTTCGGAAATCCCTGTACTCTCACCGGGCTCACACCCACCCCGGTTCGCTGCGCATTTCCAGTGGTTCCTACTGTCTTCGTCATAGCCGTTTACACAAGTGCAATTATAAGTGCGGTCGACAGCATTTGTCAAGGCTTTCACTGATATTCCGGGGATTTTTTAGTATTTATTCCTGATGATGTTTGGTCACTTTTTTGTCGATGGTCAGCACTTCCCCTTCCGGTTTATAGGAGATCTTCACATAAGTATGCATAGCCGGACAACCTGCCTTCGCGGCAACCAGCTGGCAGTTCTTCACGATCTCCATCAACTGATCATAATCACCTTCGATGGAGGTCTCACATGGTCCTACATAATAGGAAAGTCCTGTGGATTTAATATAATCGATCACCGCATCTACGATGCGGATCACTTCCTCGTCATCTGTTACAGTGGGCAGCACCTGAATTGCTACGCTTGCATTCATCTTTTATCCTCCTCCAAAAAACGCATCTGCCATATGACAGATGCGTATATCGCTCTAAACACCATTATACAAAGGTTTCTATTATTGTCAATGTAAGTTTTCCCGCCTGAATTGTGAACTTTTCCACTGTTCCCTTGCACAGCTTATGTAAATCAACTATAATATTGAATGATTCAGAGTTTTGCAATCCTCACAGGAGTGTTTTGTAAATATCTCTGCATCGTCAAATAAAAATATAACGAGGTAACACATGAAATTTTTTAATAGATTTGCTGTATCCCTTCTGGCATCTGTGCTCTGTGCAAGCACCCTGTTCGCCATGCCGGTAGATGCAAAAAAAACAACCAAACGGCACAGGCAGAGCTTGCCGCAGCTGCAGCACTTCAGGCCGCGATTGACGAACGCTATAACAAGGAAATAGAATCTAACTCATGGGAGAACTGGCCAGCCGGTCCACAGGTCTATGCTGAATCCGCTATTGTCATGGAAGCATCCACCGGAACGATCCTGTATTCCAAAGCCATTGATGAACAACATTACCCGGCAAGTATCACCAAGATCATGACTGTACTGCTGGCACTTGAGAACTGTGAGATGGATGAAGAAGTCACCTTTTCCCACAATGCTGTCTATTCCATTGATTATGGAAGCAGCAGCATTGCCCGTGACGAAGATGAGGTGCTTACGGTTGAAGAATGTCTTTATGCTATCATGCTTGAATCCGCTAACGAGTGTGCCAATGCCATTGCTGAGCACATCTCCGGTTCCACCGAAGCATTTGCAGACCTTATGAACCAGCGTGCTGCTGAGCTTGGCTGCACCAACACGCATTTTGTCAATCCCAGTGGTCTGCCAAATGAAGAACATTACACATCTGCCCATGATATGGCACTGATCACACGGGCAGCTGTCAGTCACGAAGAATTTCGTAAGATCAGTGGCACTTCCCGTTATGTCTTACGTGCCACCAACAAGAAGTCTGAAGAACTGTTGATGAATAATCATCATTATATGATCTCCGGCTACAAAACCTCCAAATATCTGGATGATACGGTATTTGCCGGTAAGACTGGTTACACAGAGGCAGCGTTGAACACCCTTGTCACCTGCGCCACCCGAAACGGCATGGATCTGATCGTGGTCACTATGAAGAGTCAGGGAACCGGCGAAAAAGGTGTTCCCATTTACCCCGATACGACCAATCTTCTGAATTATGCTACGGAGAATTTTCAGAAGGTAAATATTTCAGAAAATGAAGCCAACTTCTCCATCGGACAGGGACAGCTCTTTGACACAGGCACCTCCATCTTCGGAAGCACCACTCCGATGATCGAGATGGATACAGATGGGTATGTAGTCCTTCCTAACAGTGTTGATTTTTCTGCTGCATCTCCAAGCCTGGAGTTTGTGGATTCTCCGGATTCTGATGTGGTCGCTGTCCTTCGCTATGAGTTCGATGGTCAGACTATCGGATCTACAGATCTGACACTGGCAGAACCTGCTGTTCAGGATTTCCAGTTCCAGAAGACCGGTGAGGAAGACGAAGAACAGGCACAGGCTGAAGCAAAACCATCCACACGGCTGATCAAGATCAATCTTCGAATCCTGATCTATATAGTTTCCAGTGTTGCCGCTTTACTACTGCTGTTCGTATTATTTAAGAGACTTAGCAAAACTTATCATTTTGATATGAGTTTTCTTACCCGCTGGAGACGGAACCGGGCTGACCGCAACTCCTTCTCCAATGCAAATCGAAAACGTTATAAGAGTCGGAAGAGAAGGAAAAAAGATAACTGGTTGAAATAATTTTGATAAATATAACAAGATGACAGGGCTGCTGTTCCATAGATGAGTGAATCATCAACTATGGAACAGCAGCCCCGTTTTATTTACTGACTTTATTTTGTTCTAAACAATGAAAGGATACTAATAATGAGCAGGATCGGAAATGCCAGATATAAAAGTCCGCCAAATACCATTCCCAGCAGGATCACCGGAAGAAATACTATCGTGATCAGCAACTTGGAAATACTCCACGCTGCCCTCATGCCGAAGAAAAATAATTTCCCAAAAATACCAAACAGAAAAATGAAAAATAATAACTCTAACACCTTTCACAACTCCTCTTGTGCATATTTCTCTTGTTGTCCAAATCATCATACTCAATATTACGGTGATTATCAATAGGTTTCTTTCTGAATTTATATGGGAAACTCCTGAAGAACTTGATCTTAAACTGGCAAAACGAGTACGAAATATCAGAAAACGCCGCTCCATTTCACAGCAGAAACTCTCTGAAATGAGCGGCGTCAGCTACGGCTCTATCAAGCGATTTGGGTCTACAGGACAGATCTCACTGCTTGCACTCACACGGATCGCTACAGCATTAGATCTTGCCGATGAACTCCGAAACCTTTTTACACAGGTTCCTTATAAAAATATTTCAGAAGTGATTCGGGAGTCGCGGTAATACCGCACTCCCTTTTATAATCCTCTCAGATGTGGATACAGTTTCACAAACTTTCTATATACTTCATTGTAAATCTCATGCGTATCATTTGAAGCTCTGTAAGTAATACATGCATCTTTATCCTGAAGAGTCTTTACAAAATCTCCATAATCTGCAATCTCTCCATTTGCCAGAAGAACTGCAGATGCAAGTGCTTTTGCCGGAAGGATATCAGCATTTTTGTATACTTTCACATCTTTTCCAAGTACATCTGCAAGAATCTGACACCAGACAGCGACTCTTGCGCCTCCTCCAATCAGAGAAACACTTTTCACTTCGCAGTCAATAAGTTCCAGTCCCTGACGAACAGAAAATGCAACACCTTCCAGGCATGCTCTTGTAAGATCCTCCGCTGATGTATCCGGTGTAATTCCATAGTAAGCACCTCTAATATCCGGATCAATCACAGGAAAACGCTCCCCTGTAATATACGGCAAAAACAGCACTCCATGGCATCCCGGCACACTGCTTTCCAGTAATTTTGTAGATTTCTCATAATCCAGCGAATCACCTTCTGAAAAAACTTTCGTGATCCATTTATGGACATTTCCTGCATTAAAGAACGGTACCACATTAATATAGGTTTTTTCTGAAAAACCAGCAAGATTGAAGACCCTTCCATGCAGATCCAGCGGGCTATCACTTATGGTCGCTACCCATCCAGATGTTCCAATATTTACATTGAATTCTCCAAAAGAAGCAATTCCACTGGCAAGTGTCGTCGCTCCCGCATCGCCAATTCCTGCATAAACCACTGTATTCTGATCATATCCACATAAATCCTGCATCTCTTCTACAACTGTACCCACCACTTCATGTGGATATTTGATTGGTGGAAACAATTCCAGATTTAGTGCTGCTGCCGTAATCAGCTCTTCATCCCATGTCATCTGCTTCAGATTCATGGCTCCCGCTGTCGCACACGCAGTTGCATCCCCACAGGCAATTCCTGTCAGGCAACGAATGATGTAATCTTTGGAACTGATCAGCACCTGCCTGGTCTTTGCATAGATTTCCGGCTCATGCTCTTTTACCCACAGGAGTTTTGCCAGGGGCATAGAACCATCAAAATGGTTACAGGTGATTGCTTCCAGTTTATCCTCTGTTACCATCTCCTGAATCTTTGCCGCTTCCAGACCTGCCCTCGCGTCCGAATAGAGAATTGCATCGCGCAGTGGTCTCCCCGCTTCATCAACCAGAATCAGATCCTGCATCTGTCCGCTCATAATAACTGCTTTGATTTTATCTGCTCCCACATGGGAAGTGAATTTTTTTCCAATCTGACAAAATGCATCAAACCAGTCATCTGGCTTTTGTTCCTTATAATCCTGTTGAAAATAAGTTTTGATTTGAACCAATTCTGAAGTCTTAATCTCGCCATCTGAGCTTACAAGTACACCCTTTACTGCAGTTGTCCCCACATCATACGTCGCAATATAATACATTCTTATACCTCTTCGATTGCCGTTTCCATATTTTTCAGGAAAGTCATCAGTTCCTCAACTGAAGCATTTAACTTCTTCATAATTGCTGTTCCTATGATAACTCCATCAAATCCATCCTGCAACAGCTGTGTTGCCCGTTCAACAGTTCCAATTCCAAATCCTGCCAGAAGATGACCGCTGGACTGTTCTTTTGCTGAATGGAACAATCGTTTATAAGTGTCTGTATTATTGACACAGCCTGTCGGTCCTGAGTATAGCTGTTGATAAATAATCGGAAACAGTTCACAGGTCTCGTAATTATTTTCCCACTCCATCCGGTCTCCGATAAATCCCAGCGTATCAACTCCAAATGTTTTCAGTTCTTTCAAAATTTCCAGTCTCTGCTCAATCTCCAGATCCGGAATCACAAATGCATCGATTACTCCATTTTTTGCAAGCTTTTTATAGATTCCTGTATCTATAAGATCTTTCTTATAACCCATAATCCAGATAGGATTCTCCACCGTATTTCTGAGTCTTTTCCAGAAATCCATATCCTCGCGGATCCCATGATCCACTACTTCATAGCTTTTACGAATAATTTCTCCATCTGCATAGGGATCATCTGTGGGAAATCCAATCTCAAAGATACCCATTCCACAGCTTTCTGCATCCTTCATATATGTAAAAAACTGCTCTTTATCAGGATATCCTGCCGTAAAAAAACCAACGAATGAGTGTTTATGCTTTTGAAAATATGCTTCATTTCTTTTATTAAAACATTGTAGTTTTGCCATTATTTTGCGTCTCCACGTCCAAGTTTCTGTGCAATTACTGCGAATATAATGATTCCACCTGTAATGATGTCCTGCATATAGGTCGGTATCTGAAGCATGGTAAGACCGTTTGCAAGAATACCGAGAATTGCAGCGCCAATCAACGTTCCGATCACGTTCGGAACACCTTTCTTTGATGCGGTACATCCAATAAATACGGCTGCATACGACTGAAGAAAATATCCATCACCAGCAGTTGTATTCGCAGATCCTACTCTGGATGCAATCAGCATGCCTGTGATACATGCCATAACTGCACAAAGTGCAAATGCAATATTCTTATACTTTTTAACATTAATACCTGAAATTTTAGATGTTTCCTCATTACCACCGATTGCATACAGTTTTCTTCCCAATGCGGTATGTCTCATCAGATACCAGAAGATTACAACAGCCACAACCATCATAACGGAAAGCAACGGGATTCTTCCAATCTTGGTCATTCCCAGCCAGGAAAAACTCTTCGGAATATTTTCAAAAATCGTAGCTCCACCTGACAGACGATAAATAATACCTGACAGAACTGTACTCATCCCGAGTGTTGTAATGAAAGACAGCACTTTGAATTTTGCTACGATCCAGCCATTGATCCAGCCAATTACAAAGCTGACAATGATCGGTATGATAAAGCATACAACAATAGGCAGTCCTTTTACTGCAAGAATTGCTGCAATGATTCCGCCAAGGCTGGCCATAGAACCTACCGACAGGTCAAATTCATTGATACTCATAACCAGCGTTGCACCAAGTGAAATCATAACCAGTAATGAAATCTGTCTGGTGATGTTGATAAAGTTTGTCAGTGTAAAAAATGAAGTCGGACTGATAATACTAAACAGAATAATAATCAATGCCAGCGCCAGTATGGTTCCATATGATTGCAAAATATACTTCACAGTTGGCTTTTTCGTTTTTAATTCAGACATAATGCTCTCCTCTTCCTTATTCGTAGCAGTACGATAATACTTCCGTTGTCGTCAGGTTTTCATTTACCAAAAGCTGTCTTGTCTCTCCCTGTACAACCAACTGTATGGTATCTGCTACTTCCAGTATTTCCTTCAGATCAGAAGAGACATATACGACTGCGTTGCCAGCATCTGCCTTCTCCCGAAGCAATTTGTGAATCTCATTTCTCGTCATGATATCTACGGCCTGTGTGGGTTCATCACACAAGAATACTTTCGGATTCGTCATAAGAGCCTTCGCAAATACTGCCTTTTGCTGATTTCCACCAGAAAGCTCAATAATTCTCTGATCAAGCCCCGTCATTCTTATCTTTAATGCTTCTGCCTTTTCTGAAACATCCTGTTTTTCTTTTTTCTCATCCAGATAACCATGCTTTGCATAGCAATCAATACAGGAAAGCAATACATTTTCCTTGATGGAAAGATTTCCAACCAGTGCCTTTCCTCTTCGGTCCTCTGAGATAAGAACCATTCCCTTTTTAATGGAGTTGGCCGGAGACAGCATATTCTGCTGTTCTCCGTCAATCGTAACCATTCCTTCTGTAATTGGACGATACCCATAGATTCCTTCCAGAAGTTCTGTTCGTCCGCTTCCTCCAAGGCCAAATACACCCAGAATTTCTTTTTCACGAACTTTGAGAGAACCCTTTTTCATAACACCGTCTTTGGTCCTGATTCCCTGTACTTCCAGTAGAACTTTTCCAAAGTTCGTATTATGTACAATATCCGAGCCCTTCCACTCATCCGTCATCATGGATACAAGCTTATCTTTATCTACCTCGCTGGTCTTTACGCAGGAAACCATGGAACCATTTTTGAATACGGTGATCCGATCTGTCAGTCTGAAAATCTCATCCATTCGATGGGATACATATAGGACAGAAGTTCCTTTCTTCTTCAGTTTTCCAATGATGTCAAATAAAATCTCTGACTCTTTATCTGTCAGCGATGCTGTCGGCTCATCCAGAATCAACAGTTTGCAGTCATTCATCATTGCACGAATAATTTCCAGACAGGTCTTTTGCGGCGGTGACAGTTCGATCGCCATTTTTGAAAGATCCAGTTCGATTCCCAGTTCATCTCTGGTCTTCTCCACGGTCTCCCACATGGTCTTCCAATCTACCTGCATTCCTTTATGCGGATATTCACGACCCAGATATGCATTTTCTACACCGTCAAATGTAGGGATTAATGTTCTGTCCTGGTGCACAACATTGATGCCAAGTGTCCGACTCTGTGAAGGATTCGGAATCTTAACCGGCTGATCTTCCCAGAAAACAGTACCTTCATCAATACTGTAAACACCTGTCAGCATTTTAATCAATGTGGATTTCCCCGCTCCATTTTCGCCGACAAGTCCATGTACCTCTCCTGCTTCTACTTCAAAATTGATATTTGATAACGCATATACCCCATTAAAACTTTTGCTGAGTTTTTCTGTCCTTAAAAGCAATTGCCTACCTCCATTGGATCATTCCAATTATTCTGCATTCTCCTGAGTAATCAGAGTAGCATCTGCATACATGTCGCCTTTCTCAATCTCCTTGCCAGTATAGAGAAGTTTCATCTGCTCCAGTACAATGTCAGCCATTCCATCAAAGTTCTGTTTTACAGTTGCTTTTAAGTTTGTGCCCTGTTTGATCAGATCAACAGCCTGCTCATTTCCATCTACACCAACAACAAGGATTTCATCTCTGCCTGCTTCCATACATGCCTGTGTTGCACCAATTGCCGGTTCATCCCATCCACACCAGATTGCTGTGATAGATCCTTTTTCCGGATTGGAAAGCAGCAGGTTCTCTACGGTATCCTGTGCATCATTAATCGGCTGTTCTGCCGGAATATGCTGCTCTGTGATTAGTGAAATCTTATCGTTTGTCGCAATTGCATCATCAAATGCTTCACATCTCTTAACTACACCCGGATGCGGTCTGTGCGTAAGAGCGATCACATTACCTTCACCACCCATAAGATCGTTAAACAGATAATCTGTAATCAGCTGACCCATCTGGTAGTTATCGCTAGTTGCATTTACCTGCATTCCTTCAATGAATCCACTGTCGCATCCAAATACCGGAATGTTTGCATCAAATGCTTCCTGCAGCTGATTCTCAAGCTGTGACGGATCAGCACTTACCAGAATGATTCCATCCGTCTGTGCGGTAACCACATCTTCGATTCTGCTTGCCAGCTTGGAAAAATCGTTTGCGGTATCAATGACAGTAACTTCAGCCCCCTCTTTTTCAAGTCCTGCCTGCAGATTTTCTACCATCTGATTCGTAGTTACAGATGACAGATATGGAGTCATAATAGAAATATTTTTTCCTTCCAGTCCGTCTGCTGTGCTCTTTGCTCCCCCACCACATGCTGTAAGTCCAAGACCTGCAAGTGCCGCTGCCAATACTACCATCGCTTTTTTTACCTTCATAAGAAAAACCCTCCCTGATATTTTTAATGTAGCTTTATTTTATGAAATGTCGTATAATATTTCAATAGTTGAAATATATTTCAAAAGGAGGAAAATTCATGTCTATTCTGGATAATACACGCCTTATGGTAAAGGTCTGCAAACTATGCTATGAAGAAAATATGAGCCAGGCAGAAGTCTCTGAGAAGCTTCACATCTCCAAACCGCAGGTCTCCAGGATTATCAATGCAGCAAGAGAAAAAGGAATCCTGAATATTTATATATCCAATCCTTTTGCGGAAGAATTAGAACTTGAA
>ERZ779842.3052-NODE-3052-length-10174-cov-6.189742_pt1 | contig 10174 bp, 8 predicted proteins | sample MGYA00511095_ERZ779842 | MGnify/ENA primary metagenome ERZ779842 (study PRJEB29588, sample SAMEA2154036) | human gut metagenome | biome: human gut; feature: human-associated habitat; material: faeces | place: Denmark | collected 2008/2010 ... | reverse complement strand
ACTGAGACACCAGTGACACCGGAGCCGACAATCACTGAGACACCAGTAACACCGGAGCCGACAGTTACTGAGACACCGGTAGACCCAGATGTAACCGTAACACCAGATCCAACTGAAACACCAGTAGATCCTGACGTTACAGAAACACCAGAAGATCCGGATGCAACAGCAACACCTACACCAACAGCAACAGGTACAACAACTGGAACTAACGGTGGAAACGGATCTTCCACAAACGGAACATCTTCCAACGGAACTACAACTTCTGGTTCCCAGAAATCAAACCAGGTAAAAACAGCCGATAACACAAAAGTTGCAGGTTCAGCTTTCATGTTCGCATTTGCACTGGTTGACGTAGTTCTTGCATTCTTTGCACTTCATCTGAAACGTCGCAGAGATAAATAATAATTAATCAACACAGGCCTGTGCATTCCCTGCCGCATCGATTGGAAACAGTTGGTGCGGCAGGATTTTTTTGCATGGAAATAAGCAAAAACTAATGTCCTGAAACTTTACAGGAAAAAAAGCTTGTGATAATATAATACCAATAGTGGATGAGTTTACCATTCGATAAAGTATAGAAACTATTTCAGATGTTTTTTTATAGAAAGAGGGATAAGCATGAGTGTAAGATCACATTCAAAATGGAATCGTACATTTACCTGGATGTTATCAGCTGCTCTTATAGCACAGGGCGGAATCGCTGTTTATGCCGGCGATTTCGGAAGTGAAGCATCTGTTGAGGCGATTTCAGAGGAGGCGGCTCAGCAGGTCGGGACAGAAGAGGATTTTGGAAGCGATCTTGAATTTTCAGGTGATGAAGAAACGACAGCCGGAGAGGAGAATACAGAGACTGGAACAGATGCAGCTGATTTTGAGATCAGCGAAGGTGATGGTCAGGTCGAGGATGACAGTGTTTCCGGCGGTGAGGAGGATTTTTCATCAGAATTCCGTATTGAGCAGGAGGATACTCTTGTGGACGGTATTTACCTTGGTAATGCGGTCGCAGATACTTCTGTTGGTCAGATCATAGACGGAAATATTGTGTTTCATGGAGTTTCTGAGGACACCAGCCTTTTTGTTCCGGTTTATGGTGAGAGGGGCGGCAATAAGATCGATGTCAGAGATATGACATGGGAGTCCAGCGATGAGACGGTCGTAAGTATCTTTGATACAGATTCGGATGATCAGCTGCAACTGAGAAGTCACAAGGCCGGAGGAACTGTTATCACTGGAACATATCAGCCAACAGATGAGAATGGTGCTGCGTCCGGTGATCCGATGACGATCAGCATCCGGGTTTTTGTGAAGGGCATTGTACTTGATGCCGGATCTGAGAGTATTCAGTTATCTTTGAATGAGGATCTGTCCGCACAGGCAATCGGCTACAGGCTGATTGATGGTACAGGTGAGACTGGTGTGGCAGCTGACGGGCAGGATATCACATGGAGTGTAGATGATCCGCAGATCGTCCAGGTGGATACTGACGGAAATCTGACTGCGAAGGCTCCTGGTGAAGCAGAAGTAACTCTTACATGGGGAGAATTTACAGCCACCAGTAAAGTAAGTGTTACAGGCATGGGTGTGAAGCTTACACCGGCAAGTCAGAGTATTAAGCAGACCGGTGCGACGATCATTTTTGCAGAAGCATGGGACGGCACAGAGAAAGTGGAGGATCCGGTTCTTACATGGATCAGTTCTGATCCGTCTGTTGCTACTGTAGATGAGAAGGGAATCGTCAGTGGTATCGGTACTGGAACAACGGATATCACAGCTGTCTGGAATGGAGTTCAGTCAGAGCCGCTTCAGATCAGGGTAACCGCGGCAACAGATGTTTCTGTGACCACACGCTGGGAAGACAGCGGGGCATTGACTTATCGTCCGGCACGGGTCAATATCAGTCTGTTATCAAATGGATTTGATTATAACAGTATTTCACTTGGTACAGATACGGAATGGAGACATGTATGGGTGCTTCTGGATTCACAGGATGACAACGGCACTCCGATCACTTACGACATCTCCCCGGAGGTTCCAATTGGATATACTGCTGAAATACAGGGTAATGCGTCTGAAGGATTTACCGTAGTGTATCGGCAAAAATAAGAATTATCAGGCCCTCGGCAATGCTGGGGGCTTATTTTGACGAATAGTTGAAACGAATTCTCAATAATTTTGCCAAAATGTTTCAAATTTTCAAAAAGTCTGTCCACAAACAATGCCACATATTGTAATATATAATAAATCATGTATAATCTTATTTATAAATCGGCGAGTATGAAAGAGAAAAAGCGTTGCTGCGAACGGAGTGAACAGTAACGAAAACCGTATATTTAGGGGTATACCTGAGTATACGGCTTTTTTTATTGCATTGCATATTGGGCAGATGCCAGTGGTTCATTGATATGCAATTACGGAGGGGGAAGAGGAAATGAGATGTCCAAATTGTAAGAGAGAAATAAAGAGAGGGCAGAATTTTTGCCAGTATTGTGGAACGAGAATTCCACCAGAATTAGACAGAGAACCGGAGAAACCAAAGAAATCCAGGATTTTGCTTCCTGTTGGTATCGGAGTGCTGTGTATTTTCTGGATCGTGGTTCTGGGTATTATTCTGGTACCGAAGCAGACAGTTGCCAGCAAGCTTCAGGAAAAGCTGGATCTTGGGAACAATTATCTGGAAAAGGCAGATTATGTGAAGGCAAAGGCGGCTTTTCAGGAGGCATTGAGTATAGATGAGAAGTCTCCGGAGGCAGATCTTGGTATGGCAGATGTCTATACTGCACAGAAGGAACCGGATCAGGCACTGAAGTATCTGAAGAAAGCCTCCACAGACCTTGAGGCGGCATCTCAGAACAAAAATCCTGTCAATATCCCGAGAGATCCAGATCAGTTTAAGTCGCGTTATCAGCAGCTGTGCAAGGATAATTCTGATTATTTTGATAATTCAGGGGATTCGGATAAGAGTAATGAACTGGATAATCTTTGGAAACATGTACATGACATTGATATTCCGATTATAACGAATACGCCAACTCCGAAGCCGAAAAAGAAGATAACACCAACTCCAGATGATGGATTGGAACAGGGTGGGGTTTCCAAAGGCGGCAGTACAGTAACAAAGACCCCAACACAGGGCGGTACGGTAACACCGAATCCGGGAGATTCCGTAACACCGCTTCCAGGGGATACCATAACACCAGTTCCGGATAATCCAATAACGCCGGAACCGGGAGGTGATATACCGAACCCGGGAGATCCCGTAACACCAGTTCCGGGAGACACAATAACACCAACTCCGGTAGAAGATCCCGTAACGCCAACTCCAACAGACACCGTAACACCAACACCGGTGGAAGATACGGTAACACCAACCCCGACAGAAGCGGCAGAGCCGGAACCAGACCCGGGAACTCCTGAAATACCAGAGCCGGAACCAGACCCGGGAGATCCTGAAACACCGGAACCGAACCCGGAAGACCCAGAAATACCGGATACAGACTCGTATATTACAGCCCAGACCCCGGAAGAAATCCTGGAGACCTATATACAGGAGAATATTTCAGTTCAGCCAGAGGCATCATTTGGAGGAACTTCTGTGGACAGTTTTTCAGCGGCTTCGGTGATGAATGGAAGAGTCGGAATGAAAGAAACAGATCTTGATAAGGACGGAGATCCGGAACTACTGGTAATTTCAGTTCAGGGAGGACGACTTTCTTTCACTGTTTATAAAGTCGTAAATGGTGCGGTACAGGAGACTGCAAATGTCACAGCAGTCTGCGATGGAATGGGAACACCTCTGTCAGACATGACATATGGAAGTACGCAGGAGTGTTTTATCAGGGATAACGGTGCAAATTACATTGTAGGATTTGCTTCTTACCTCTATGGTGCAGATGCAGGAGACGGAACTCCGGCAGCCAGAACAAGCGTGGAAGCTTATCAGATCAATGGAGATGGAAGCGCGTCCCGTCTGTGTGCTGCGACGATCCAGAATGGTGATGCCGTGTATTCAGATGGAAATGCTACAACAGCACAGCCGGGCGGTCAGGATCTTTTTGCCGGCATGCTGGGAGCAGCTGGTCTGTCTGGAAGCTGGAATGCAGAAAACGCAGATTCCCTGATCTCTATGGACCTTGTAAATGACCCGTGGCAGGATATGGGATGGCTTCCGGATCCGCTTGCAGGTGGACTGAATGAGCCTGGTACGGAAGATCTGGTGATCATAAATGCCGACATGGGAGCAGGAACAGGAGTCATGAGCCTTGGTCTGCAGGATAATACATCATTCTAAGGATAGAGGAATATAAAATGCAGAGAAATCTTTCAGATACATATCAGATAATAGGGATCATTGGTTCTGGGGGATGTGGCGATGTTTATAAAGCTTACCACAAAAATCTCAAGAAATATGTTGTTCTGAAAAAAATCCGCACAGGAGTCAGAAATCTCATGAACAGCCGGAGGGAAGCAGATGTCCTCAAAAACCTCCGGCATTCCTGCATTCCACAGGTATTGGATTTTCTGGAAATAAACGGTGAAGTATATACGGTGATGGATTTTATTCCGGGAAATACATTTCGGCAGTATCTGGATGCAGGGAATGTATTTCCAGAAAAGTCCGTGATCAAATGGGCGAAACAGATCTGTTCCACTTTATGCTATATGCATGGACAGAAACCTGCCATCATACATGGCGATCTGAAACCGGCAAATATCATGCTGATGCCGGATGGAAATATCTGCCTGATAGATTTCAATATATCTGCGATCCTTGATGGAAGCCAGGCATGGGTGACCGGGTACACCAACGGCTATGCGCCGCCGGAACAGATCGAGGCGTTGAATTTCAATCAGCGTGAGCGGGATTACAGACTGTGGAAGAAATCAGATCCAAGGTCAGATATCTACAGTCTTGGAGCAACACTGTATCATCTGGTCAGTGGATACAAGCCGATGAGAGACCAGCAGGGACGTGTGAGGGACATACGGGAGACAGGAGCAAGGATCAATATTGTTTTTGCTTCGATTATCATGAAATGCCTGGAGCCTGATCCAAACAGACGTTATCAGACAGCGAATGAACTTCTGGATGAGCTGACCAATATACATCAGAAAGACAGACGTTACAAAGAGCTGGCAGTAAAGCAGAAAGTGGCTTATGGAGTAACTGTAGGATGCATGCTGATCTGTGCGGGAATCGCACTGACAGGATATCTGCGGCTTGGCAATGATAAGCTCAAATCATACAATGCGCTGGTGAAGCAGGAGAGAAAATATCTGGCAGAAAACGATATGGACCGGCTTGATTCCTGCTATGAGCGTGCGATCAAGATCATGCCGAACAATCTGGATGCATATTATGAGAGGGCAGTTGCCTATAATCAGAACCGGCAGTACGATGACTGTGAGGAGTTTATCAGGTCAGAGATCCTTGGAAATCACAAGATAGCGGATCAGAAGGATACCCTGAATAATGTATATTATCTGCTGGCAGACTGTTATGCGAAGCAGGAAGACTATTCTGCCGCATGCGATTACTATAAGACAGCCGTCGAGATTGACCCGAATAACAGCAGTTATTATCGTGACTATGCCATTGCACTGGCGTATTGTGGAGAAACGGACAGATCAGAAGAAATCTTGGATTCTGCCAGGGATCAGGGGCTTGATTCAGTTGAGGTCAGTTATGTAAAAGGAGAGATCCTGTTTAATACAGGGGATTATCAGGGCGCGAAGCAGATTTTTTTGAACAGTATCGATGATACTGAGGATTCCTACACAAAAATGCGTGCATATATCATGACATGCAGATGCATTGACAATCTGGACAGCAGCATTAATGGAAAAAATGAAAAGATATCGCTTCTGGAAAAAGCATCCAAAGAGATCGGACGGGAAAATAATATAGGGATTCTTGAAGAACTGGCACAGACGTACTGTGATGCCGGGGACGAGACGGATAATGCAGAATACTACAGAAAAGCGATAGGCGTGTTTGAACAGATCGAGAAGCAGGACATGGCAGATTATGATACAGAGTATAATATGGCAGTTCTCTATCAGAATATCCATGATTATGCAAGTGCAGAGAATAAACTGAACCATATTCTGGATGTATATGGAGAAAACTACCGCACATATAAGAGTCTGGCATTTCTGGAAGTGGCGGAGCAGTCTGCTCTGTCAGCGGACAAGAGAAATTACAGCAAATTTGAGCAGTATTACAGGAAATCCAAAGAACTTTACCAGAAGACTGATGTTTCCAATGCGAATGATGTTGAGATGGATCGTCTGGATGATCTTTATCAGCAGGCAGTTGACAGCGGATGGCTGTGATCATAAATGGTGAGAAAGGAAGAGGGATATGCTGTTAGACAGGATCATGATAATCGGCGGGATCGCAGGAGTAATGATATGCACAGGGATTTTGTGTGTACTTCCACATTTCTTTGAAAAGCAGCGCAGGAAACTGCTTCAGAAGATCAAGGATGAATTTTAAATATGTAATGATAAACGGGGAACTGTCAAAGCTCTCCGTTTTCAAGTTTGAGGATAATATCCTCCACATATGCCGCAGCCTCTTCTGTACTGTAGAAACTGCTTTCCTGCATATTCTGGAGATAATCGAGAAAGGTCTCCAGAAGTCCGTATTCCTGAATGGTAAACAGCATGACTTCGCCGTTATATTTCTGGAAGATCAGGGTTCCGACATTTCCACGGATGCAGAGGTGTAGGTTGGCCGGCAGATGGTTCAGAGGCTTCTGCAGGATTCTGTAAGAACCATGGCGGCAGCTTTCGGCAACTCCGCGAAGCATCTGGATCCGATGTTCCACTGTGAATCTGTGATAAAAGACTTCCGGGATCTCGGCCGTTCTTCCGGAAGCCGCAAACTTCAGAAGGCCGTCGGCTGTAAAGTAAACAAAAGTCTGACTGTCCGTAAGCCGGTGCATATTTCCTTCAAAAGCAAGGGCAGCCTGCGCAAGAATCTCCTCGCTGTGTGGAAGATCGTAATTAAAAGCTTCTTTCAAAATCTGTCTGCTGATAAATGGTGTGATACAGACCTCAGGCTGAAGTGCAAAAGTGGATTCGTCTTCGGAAACCTCAAACACGGCATTGAATACATTGGAAAAATTATCCGGTGCAAAGGCAGTCGCCAGGAAAAGCTGTGAACACTCTTCCAGATAAGTATTGTACATCTCCTGAAGCATATGTATGACATCGCCGCTTTGGTAAAAGATCCCGGACTGACCATCAGCAGTGCACATCAGCGCGGCATCAGAAGTCAGGATCATGCATGGAAAAACATTCAGATTGTGATAATGGGACTGAATATTATCATAATAGTACCACAGCGTATAATTCAGTCCGGACATGTAGATTGGAAAGATCTCATGTAAATATTTCAGATTTATAAGCTCATGGTTCTCTGTAAAAGTATCTTCACTGTTCAGACAGAGAATATGCTGAACTTCCAGGGTATCAGACGGAGCCAGCGTGGAGAGCAGATGAAAAACAAATTCATGATCTGGCTGTAGAAACAGTGATATCTTGCCGGAAGACCTGGATGCTTCGGCGAGGAACATTTTGTGGATGAAATAGTTGACGCTCTGAAGACTGGTCAGGACTGTGCAGTCCGATTTCTGATTATTCTGGATAAGTTTTGAGGAAAAAATAAATTCATCCGGTGATACAGAGGAATGACTTGGAAAGTGCCGGATAAAATTTTCTACACTTTTGCGCTTGTAGTAGACTTCCGGACCGATCACGGTCACTTCCCAGGCTTCCTCGAAACGCTGTATTTCTGCTGGCGTCAGGTGCATGAACTGGGCCATTTTTTCAAAAATATCTTTGGACGGCGGATTGCGTTTACCACTGATCAGCTTGTACATGGTAGAGCGGTCAATTCCGCAATATTTGGTCATAGGTGCAACTTTGACGTGCTTGGCTTTGATATATTCGGTAAGAACCTCCGAAAATGTTGACATGTTAAAAACTCCTTCCGGGTTGATTTGATATGATGAAATCCGGAAAAGGAATTTTATTCATCCCATCCCTCATAAAAACGGATATTTACAGAAATATTCCGGACGATATCGCCTTCTTCAAGTTCCAGGTCGTCTGCATCAGAAACAGGCGGGAGCTGGCAGTCATCCTCATCAAGTTCCAGAGAGATCCAGTTGTAAGCAGCGGCATTTGCCTCCTCAATTGCTTCATCCAGAGTCTCGCCCTCTCCGAAACAATCCTCAAGATCCGGGAAAAATCCCTTATAAGTACCTTTATCAGTTTTGCGGAATACCGCAGGATAAATAAATTTCATGATACACATCTCCTTTTTACTCAATGTTAATAGTATATCATATCAGGTGGAAAAAAAGCAGAAGATTTTGTATAATGGTGGAAAATGAATGGATAGTTTGCAAAAAAATACAAAGGAGATGTGAAATGGCAGTCAAACTTATCGCCAGCGACCTGGACGGGACCCTGCTGACAAACAAAAAAGAACTTTCTCCACGTACAAGAGAAGCCCTTGATCTGGCGGCAGCACAGGGAATCTACCTTGTGCCGGCAACGGGCAGATCCTTTGAATCTGTACCTGAGATGATCCGTGAGTACCCGGGAGTGGAATATCTGATCACAGCCAATGGCGGCGCTGTTTATTCTGTCAGCGAAAAGAAGCGCATTTACCAGTGCCTTATGACACCGGAATCCGTAGAAGCCGCGATCGCTGTAAGAAAAAGGGAAAAAATGGTCATGGAAGTCGTCATCGACGGTGTTCCCTATGCGGAGGAAGATTACGTCAGAGATCCGCTTTCTTATCTGGCAACAGAGTACGGGGCAAGATATATCAAGGCAACGAGAACTCCTGTGAAGGACATCATTGAGTTTGCGACGCAGCATGCGAAAGAACTGGACAGCATCTCCTTCGTATGCAGCCACGAGGACAGAAACCGCCTGTATGCATCCCTGGAGGATGAGATCCCGGATATCTACGTGACTTCCTCTGTGTCGAATCTTCTCGAAATGGGGCACAAAGATGCAGGGAAAGGCAAAACTCTATTGTGGCTTCTGGATAAACTCGGGATTTCCCCGGAAGAAGCGATGGCATTTGGTGACGCAGACAACGACAGCAGTATGCTGGAAGCGGTAAAATACGGCATCGCAATGGGAAATGCCACCGAAAACTGCAAGAAATCCGCCGCCTGCGTGACCGGAACAAACGAAGAAGACGGTGTGGCCGAGGCTATTTTATCGCACATAAAATGTGAAATTTAACTAACCCTATTGACAATGGGAAAAAATCGTGATATTTTATAGAAAATTCGATTTAGTTAATTAAACCGTTGAAGCGGAGATAAAAACTATCATGCGCGCACAGAGAGTCCGGGAGGGTGAGAGCCGGGTGGAAATGCAGATCGTTAAATGGACCGCTGAGGGCACAGGGAAAGGCGATCGCTTAGTATTCTGTGACGTGAGGCATACGTCAGTTGCCGGGAATATGCAGGTATTCCGCAAAGCGCACGGGTCATTCCGTGAATCAAGGTGGCACCGCGGGTGAATTTTAACGCTCGTCCTTGACAGAGAGCAGATTCTGTCATGGGCGGGCTTTCTTTTTTGCTCTGACGGGAACAAACAGTAATACACAGGGAGGTATGATCCATGTATCCTACGATAGAAACCATCAAAGAGATCGCAGCAAAAGGTCAGTACAAAAGAGTTCCGGTCTGCCGGGAAGTATACGCAGACAGATATACACCGGTAGAAGTTATGAGGACTTTAAGGAAGGCGAGCAGGCATTGTTATCTGCTTGAAAGTGCCAGCCAGACAGAGGTGTGGGGACGCTATTCTTTCCTCGGATATGAACCGGCCATGGAGATTACCTGCACGGACGGAGCAATGAAGATCCGCCGCACGGAAGGCGAAGATCAGGGTGAGATCACAAAGCAGGTTGCACATCCGGGAGACACTTTAAGAGAGATCCTGAAAGAATACAAGAGCCCGGTGATTGAAGATATGCCACCGTTTACCGGCGGTCTGGTCGGATATTTTTCCTATGATTACATCAAATACAGCGAGCCGAAATTAAAGCTTGGCGAACACGAAGATCCGGATTTCAGAGACATGGATCTGATGCTTTTTGACCAGGTGATCGCCTTTGATCATTACAGACAGAAAG
>ERZ779842.3051-NODE-3051-length-10175-cov-10.469466_pt1 | contig 10175 bp, 6 predicted proteins | sample MGYA00511095_ERZ779842 | MGnify/ENA primary metagenome ERZ779842 (study PRJEB29588, sample SAMEA2154036) | human gut metagenome | biome: human gut; feature: human-associated habitat; material: faeces | place: Denmark | collected 2008/2010 ... | reverse complement strand
CTTCCAGATCGGAGCGGTACAGGGTCATGAAGTTATCAGCAAACTGATAGATGCACACGCCGATGTTTGCGGAACCGTTGGTTGCAGCAGCGCTGGAAGCAGCAGCAGAAGATGCAGCAACAGAAGAAGCAGCAGTAGAGGTGCTGGAAGAGCCGCCGCAGGCGGTCATAGCAGCAGTTGCACCAACAACAGCAGATGCCTTCAGGAAGTCACGACGCGAAATCATTTTCATAATAATGTTCTCCTTCAATTCGTATCTCAGCATTTTCACAGGAGCAATCTTGCATGCACCTGTAATTCCTGTTCGTATTATACCCTTGCAGCACCCCACTGTTCAAGAGAACAAGTTCACAAGATTGAAGGAGTTCTTTTGTGCTATTTCAACAAATGCTTTTTGGGCTCGCCAATTTCTTTTCTCGAAACATCACAATTTTTCATACATTTGCAACCTCCCTACAAAAGCAAAAGAATTATGTCATTTTTCTCTCAAAAAGATTACAAAATGTTGCATCGTCCGGTTTTTGCAGCTTTTTTATTTCTTGTATATCTTGAAAAATATTTTCAGGAATAGTTCATCCCTGTTCTTCCGCATTTTTTCGCTTCATTTCTGAAATTTTCTGAAAATCGCCTGTCATTCCCGGTTCCTGCCGCCCGCCTTTTGCAAAGAAAATGCCCAGAAGCTTTCCTGAGCCCCCGGGCATTCCGATCCGAGTATCTTTTACAGATGCAGCAGCATCTTTGCAATGTTGAAGTAGATCAGCAGCGTGGTGGTATCCACAATGGTGGTGATCAGGGGTGAAGCCATCACGGCCGGATCCACATGCAGCTTTTCTGCCGCCACCGGCAGAATGCCGCCGATGATCTGCGAGAGCAGGATGGTGCAGATCAAAGTCAGGCACACCACCAGCGCCACCGGAGCCGCGATGCGGTCAAACACCAGCAGCTTTACAAAGTTGCATACGGCCAGCGTGCCGCCACACATCAGGGCTACGCGGCTCTCGCGCCACAGGATGCGGGGCAGATCGTGGGGCTGGATGTCGCCCACTGCCATGCCGCGGATGATGGTGGAAGTGCTCTGGCTGCCCGCGTTGCCGCCTGCGTCAGTCAGCATGGGGATGTAGGCGGTCAGCACGGTCACAGCGGCCAGTGCATCCTCGTATCCGCGGATGACCATGCTGGAGAAGGTGGCGCTGATCATCAGGAACAGCAGCCACGGCGCACGGCTCTTATACAGATCCCACATGCTCTGCTTGAAGTAGGGCTTGTCGGAGGGGCCGATTGCGTTCATCTTTGCAATATCTTCGCTGGCCTCGTCCTGCAGGATGCTGATAGCATCGTCAATGGTCACGATGCCCACCAACCGGTTCTCGGCGTCCACCACCGGAATAGCCAGAAAGCCGTATTTCTCGAACAGGTTGGAAACATCCTCCTGATCGGTGGTGGTGCTCACGCTGACCACATTGGAATCCATCAGGTCCTTGATAGGCTCTTCTGTGTTCTTTGCCAGCACCAGCGCCCGCAGGGACACCACGCCGATCAGCCTGCGGCTGTCATCGGTCACATAGCAGTTGTTGATGGTCTCCTTGTCAAAGCCATTCCTGCGGATGGCCTCCATGGCCTGTGCCACGGTCATGTCCGGCCGCAGCTCCATCAGCTCGGTGGTCATCACGCCGCCGGCCGAGTCCTCCGGGTACTTGAGCAGCTCGTTGATCATGCGGCGGGTGGTGGGGTCGGCCTGACCCAGAATGCGCTTGACCACGTTGGCAGGCATTTCCTCCACAAGGTCGGTGGCATCGTCCACGAACAGTTCGTCCACAACAGCCTTCAGCTCGGTATCGGTCAGGCCGTCGATCAGCTTCTGCTGGGTCTCAGGGGTCAGTTCGGTGAACACATCTGCGGCCAGATCCTTCGGGCACAGACGGAACAGCACCGGGAGCTTTTCTGCAGGCAGATCCTCAAATACCGCCGCAAGGTCGGGCGCGGGCAGAGTTTCCATCACATCCCGCAGGCTCTGGTATTTCTTGGCATCGTCCAGATTTGCCAGCATGGTCTTGAGGGTATCGATCGAGATTTCAGACATAAAAAAGCTGCCTCCTTTTCAGTGGCAGCTCTCGTTTCTTCTTTTCAGGGAACGCAAACACGCACCGTGTGCATTCACACACAGCAGGGTCTGCGCAAAGCAGAAACGGCGGCTGCCATCATATAAAATAATCGGGGAGAAAGACTGCTGCTACTGCCAGCAGGTTCCATGACAACCACCTCGTTTTCCTGTTGTAAAAAGACACTTTTTGCCTTTTCCGCCCATTACTTTACCACTGCTTTTTTGCCGCGTCAACCCTGCTTTTTAAATTTTTCCGTTTCTTTACAAAAAGTAAAAGTGCCCGATGACATTTTTCGTATCATCAGGCACTTTTATCCTGTCAGAGCATGTCCCGGGCGGGATGGAAGGCTCTTTGCTTACAGGGTCTCTACCGTATCAAACAGTTCTTTTGCGGCTTCCACAGCATCCTTGCTGCCAAACACCACCCGCACGCCGTTTGCCATGGCGGCACCCAGCTCTGCGGCCTGCTCCTTCAGCAGTGCGGCATCCACCGCACACAGGGCCTTGCGGTCTGCCGCCATCATTTCATCAGTGATGCCGCAGAAATACCGACGGTCCGTCTCGCGGGCCTCAGCACGCGGCTTGCGGGGGGTGTCCAGCTTGGCCACAGTACCCACAATAAAATCGTTCAGGTCTTTTTCGGTGTACTCCCGTGCTGCCAGTTCTGCCGGACCTTTTGCAAAGGTGTCGTAGCTTTCCTTTACATGGGGGTCGCGGTAGGTGTACAGGTATTCCACGCCGTCCGAGGAGAGCATTCCGGTGCCGTAAGCGCCGCCCACCTCGCGGATGTTGTGCCACAGGTATTCGTAGCTCATCACGCGGGCCAGCGCCTTGCGGTCGCTGCGGCGCTCCATGGGCCATACCTGTACATCGTAGTTCACACCGCCGTCAATGATAAACGCTTCGTTCACCGGCGGTGTCAGCGGCTCCACATAGGGCTTTGCCGCAGCGCGGCCCTCGGCAGCAAAGCGGCTGTCCGGCAGCAGAGTGCGCAGCTTTGCAAGGGCATCCTCGCTGCCGTACAGGCTGACCGTCAGCTCCGCGTGCTGCAGCACCTCTGTGCGCAGGGCATCCAGCTTTTCACCCAGTGCTGCCCAATTGCCGCGCTCCTGCACGCCGCACAAGAACTTGTAATAGCTCACACCGCTGCAGCGTTCACTCACCGCACCGTCCACCGTGTAGTGGGCACTGGCGCGGGTGGCTGCGTATACATTGCCCTGCTGGATGAACTGCTGTTCCATGTTCAACTTCTGCTGGCTCAGCACACGTGCAAAAGCAGCTTCTGCCGCCGGGCCGGTAAGGATGGTATCATACAGCCATTCGCCGCCCAGCTCCACAGCCTTTTCCAGACTGCGTTCCAGCAGGCTCAGGCACAAGCTCAGCTTGGCATGGCAGGGTGCACCCTCCTGCCGCCCAGTCCAGATGTCCAGCTGGGTGCGGCTGTCGCCCAGCCATGTGCTGCGCAGAGTGTTCAGTTGCTGAGCGGTGTGTTCGGTGCTGTCCAGCTCGTCCAGCACATCGGTCAGCAGGTCCAGATACGGCATGTCCTCAGGCTTCACATTACCAAGGTCATAGTAAAAGTTCAGGTACAGGCTGCCTGCCGAAGGGTGATGCACCAGCTGCGCACCGGCCAGAAGTTCCCGCTCGCCTGGGGCCGTCCTTGCTCCGTCGCCAAGGTCGGCAACGGTCAGCGGGTGCTCCAGCACAAGCTTGCCGTCGGTGCGGATGGGTTCGCCCTCCTCCTTTTTAGGCAGGGTGGGCACCTGCACCACCTGCACCGGAGCCGGTGCAAACAGCTCACGCAGCAGCTCATCGAACCAGCCATCGGCCATCTTTTCCCGCAGGGAAGCAAACAGCCTGTCCGTGTGCAGCAGCAGGGCGGGGTCGCCGGTGTGCAGCCAGCCGGTAGAAGCGTTGATGGCATCCAGCACGCCGTCTGGCAGGGTGCCCGGGCGCTCCAGCGATGCAAACTCTGCTGCGTTCAGCGAAGCCAACAGCAGTTCCTGCGGGATGCCCTCGGCCAGAATGCCGTCTACCGCCTTGCGCACAGCGGCAGCAAACTTGCGGGCGCTCTCCTCGGTGGCACCGCGCAGCACCAGTTCCAGCACCGGCTGCAGGGTGCTGTCGTCAAAGCCAATGTCAATATCTGCGCCCAGCTTTTCGGCCAGCAGCGCCGCCTTCAGCGGGGAGTTATTGGTGCCAAGCAGGGCATCCAGCAGGATCTCCACGCCCAGCTGCCGCTCCCGGTCTGCAAAGGCACCGGTGTACCATGCCAGAGCACACTGCACCTCGTCCGGCTCCGGGTTTTCGGTATAGTAGGGCAGTTCCACGCAGGCACCCGCCTGCTCGTGCTGCACGGTCAGCTGCGGACGGCTGGTGCCCTTGGGCATTTTGGAGAGATAATCCCTGTCCAGCAGTTCCAGCTTTTCAGCCATATCCATTTTGCCATAGAGGGTAATGCAGCAGTTGTCGGCGCTGTAGTGGCGGTGATATACCCGCTTATACTTTTCATAGGTCAGCGCCGGGATGCTGGCCGGGTCGCCGCCGGAAACAAAGCCGTAGGCCGTATCCGGGAACATGACCCGTTCCAGTGCATTTTCCAACTGAGCATCCGGTGCAGCCAGAGCGCCCTGCATCTCGTTGTACACCACTCCGCTCACGATGCCGTCGGCACTGCGGTGCCAGCCCTCCTGTTCAAACACGCTCTTGTCCACCATGGCCAGCGGGCAGAACACCGCGTTCAGATAGACATCCATCAGGTTTTTGAAGTCGGTCTCATTGGGCGTAGCGAACGGGTAGACCGTCTTATCCGGGAAGGTCATCGCATTCAGGAAAGATGCCATGCTGCTTTTGAGCAGCTGCAAGAACGGCGAGGTCACCGGGTATTTTTCGCTGCCTGCCAGCACCGAGTGCTCCAGAATGTGGAACACGCCGGTGTCATCGGACGGGAAGGTGCCAAAGCCGATGCCAAACGCCTTGTTGGTATCCTCATTTTCCACCAGCAGCACCGTGGCACCGCTCACATCGTGGGTAAGCACGGTCAGGGTTCCGTGCTGTTCAGGGCAGTCCTCGGTACGCACGAGGGTATAACCGGGAAATCGTTCCATTTCGTTTTCTCCTTTGTGGTTTTGAAATCGTTTGACACTATTGTATCATTCGCCGCTCAAAAAGACAATTACCGGTTTGTTAATAATAACCAGAAGGGCGATTTTCAACCATTTGCTTCCCGTGCAGAGCGTTTTCGCGTAGATTGAGTTTAATGCCTTTTGTAAAAAGCATTACTGCCAGGTATGTTCTCTTTTGGTTGCAAAAGAGAACCAGAAAGGACGGCGGTGCCCGCAGGGCATGAAAGCCCCAGTGGGGCTTTTAAGCCGCAGACCGGTTTGCGCAGCAAATGCTGTGTGTTCAGCACAGCAAGGTCACAGCGATTTCAACGCGCTGGATCCATGAAAAAGGGGCTGCTCGCCCCTTTTAGACCCCAAAGCAGTTAGGCTCCATACAAAAAATCCAAATCGCTGCGCTAAAGGATTTTTTGTGTTCCGCCGATTTCGAGTCGCTTACGCGACGAGCTGTACGGGTAAGTTTGTGCTTTATCTGCTGCGCGGCTGACAGCGGCAATATGCCGTTTGCCATTGCGCCCTTCCCGTGAAAAAGGAAACAAGCCGGCCCCGCAGGGCTGGCTTGTTTGCAAAATTATAAAATAATATTTCCTCTGATATTGCCAAAGCGAAAGCGTCGGCAATTTTAAATCGTATTTTTTACACCTGTTTTGCACCCTCAGTCCGGCAGGACACCCGGAACAGCACAAAGCCCACTGCAAACAGCAGCGCCAGCATCCCAATGCCCACATTGGCGCTGCCGGTCAGCTGGCTGCCCACGCTCACGATCATGGTGCCAAGGAAGGACGCGCCCTTGCCGCAGATGTCGAACAGGCCAAAGTATTCGCCGGATTTTTCAGCCGGGATGATCTTGGCAAAGTGGCTGCGGCTCAGTGCCTGCACGCCGCCCTGGAACATGCCCACCAGCACGGCCAGTACCCAGAACTGCCACTGGCTGGTCAGGAAGAAGGCAAACACCGCAATGCCGGTGTAGGCCGCGATGCAGACCGGGATAAGCTGGCTGGACGGGTATTTTGCACTCAGCCGACCAAAGATCAGCGCCGAAGGGAAGGCCACGATCTGCGTTACCAGCAGGGCCAGCAAAAGGCCGGTGGTCTCCAGCCCCAGTGCCGTGCCGTAGGCGGTGGCCATATCGATGATGGTATACACGCCGTCGATGTAGCAGAAGAAGGCCAGCAGGAACCAGAACACCTGCTTATCCTCGCGCAGATGCTTGAGGGTGTGGCCGATGCGCACAAAGCTCTGCCGGATGGCGTGCTGCTCTACCTCCACATAGTTGATCTGCTTATAGCTCCGCAGCAGCGGCAGGGTGGTGCCCAGCCACCACACAGCGGTGATGAGCAGCGCCACGGAAAGGGCGGTCATCTGGCTCAGGCCGATGGCCCCGCTGCCCAGCACCAGCGCCAGACACACCACAAAGGGCACGCAGCTGCCAATGTAGCCCCATGCATAGCCCTGCGAAGACACAACATCCATGCGTTCCGGGGTGGTCACATCGCCCAGCATGGAATCGTAGAACACCAGACTGCCCGAAAAGCCGATCTTTGCAAGGATGAAGATGATCAGGAACGGCAGCCATGTAGTGGCAAGGCCCATGGCACAGCAGCCTGCCACGCCCACGAACAGGCAGAGCATGAAGATGGGCTTTTTAAAGCCTCTGGTATCGGCCAGCGTGCCCAAAATCGGCCCCAGCACTGCCGTGATCACCGTGACCACCGAGCTTGCATAGCCCCAGTAGGCCAGATAGTTCACCGGACTCAATCCCCCGGCCTCGGCCAGCGCATTAAAGAAAATGGGCACCAGCGTTGCGATCATCAGCACAAAGGCCGAGTTGCCCACATCGTACAGGATCCATGACCGCTCCAGCGGGGTCACCTTGAATTTTTCGCTTTGCATTTTTACTCTCTCCCTGCACCGCCGGGCGGTGCCCCCTCTTTTTAGATTTCACCATTTAAAATGGCCGCCGCATTCGCTTTGGCCATCTACAGCGGAAATTTTGTTTTTATTTTCGTGTTTGTCGCGCTCTGCGGAGCGCTCCAAACACATTTTCACCAAAAGGGTCGTAGCGGGAAACAGCATCTTTCCCTGCTGGCCTGCATCGACTTGCTCAGAACTCCCCAAATGTATGGTCGTAGGCCTTGCTTAGGGGCTGGTCCGTGTCCAACTTTGCCACAAATTCCAGGATCAGCGTTTCTGCCAGCGGAAGCGCCTGCGCATACAGTTCTTCCAGCCGCTTGCCGCTCTCCACGCACTTCGGGTTCGGCTGCGGATCTGCCACAAGGCCGTGCAGCATGTCGTATTTGCCCACCACCTTCATGCCTGTCAGCACCACCCAGCGCTTGACCGGGTTGGATGCCTGCAGCAGCCTGTGCACTGAGATCATGCCCTTGAGCGAGTCCAGCGCCACCTGCTCCGAGATGCCCTCGTAAAAGGGCGCGATCATCTTTGCATTCTGTTCCGACGGGTGGATATGGCTGGCTGTGAAAAACTTCAGCGGGTCGTATCCGTCCCGGCGCAGCAGCATGTTGTCAAACTCGGTCTCGATCTCGCAGTGGGTCACGCCGCTTTCCCGGGTGAACTGCTCCACATACGGGTGGCAGGTGCTGTCCAGCGCAAAGTGGCACACAAAACCCAGTGCATAGGCCAGCGCAGCATCCCGGTCTGCCTCGCAGTGCACCACCCTGCGCGCCCGGTCAAAAAAGACCCGCCCCGGCTCCTCGTGCATGGCATTGCCCAGCGCACCCACCGGGTTGGACTTGGCAGCATGGTAATAAAACAGAAGGTCCGGCCCGTGCAGGCCGATATCGTAAAGCTCACGGTTCTGTTCCAGCTGAGCACGCAGTTCATCCGGCAGATGTTCCAGCACATTGGTGCCAAAGCGGCGGTGCGCATAAGTTGACGGCATGGCAGATTCCTCTCTTTCTCTCCGACAGGGTGCACAAAACGTCCCCCGGTTTTTGCGTTCTGTTTCAGTATAGCAGAAAGTTTCCCGACCTTCTACCCTTTTACGTCTGATTTTGGTAAAAAATTTGAATTATTCTGTGTTTTCGGCCAGTGGGCAGGCCGCGCAGCAAAAAAGGCACAGCCATCTGCAGACAGCTGTGCCTTCTCCCTTAAAATTCAGACTTTTTCGTAGCCCTGCGGCATCTCGTTCTTCCGGTTGCGGTCCATCAGGGTGCGCAGCGCGTCGCTGGCGCTCATGCCCTCCTTCACGATGGCGTTCACCGTCTGCACAATGGGCATTTCCACATTGTACTTTGCTGCCAGCTCCATAGCGGCAGGCAGTGCATTGATGCCCTCCACCACCATGCCGACCTCCTTCACGGCCTGCTCCGGGCTTTTGCCCTTGCCGATCAGAATGCCCGCACGATTGTTGCGGCTGTGCATACTGGTCGCCGTCACGATCAGGTCGCCGATACCGGCCAGACCCGCAAAGGTGTGGATGTTGCAGCCCATGGCCACGCCCAGCCGGGCGATCTCGGCAATGCCGCGGGTGATGAGGGCTGCGCGGGCGTTGTCGCCGTAGCCAAGGCCGGTGGAGATGCCAACACCCAGCGCAATCACATTCTTCAGTGCGCCGCTCAGCTCCACGCCCTTGATGTCGGCGTTGGTGTACACACGCATACAGGTGTTGCTGAACACATCCTGCACATACTCGGCAGCGGCTTCATCCGGGCAGGCCGAAACGATGGTGGTGGGCATGTCCAGCGCCACCTCTTCGGCGTGGGTGGGGCCGGAGAGCGCTACCAGCTTTACCCCTTTGGGGCCGCCCTCACGGTTCAGCTCGTCGGCAATGACCTCAGTCATGGTATATAAGGTGTCCGGCTCCATGCCCTTTGCAACGTCCACAAGGATCTGGCCGTCCGGGATGTAAGGCCGGGCCTTGGCCGTGGTGGAGCGCACAAATACCGACGGCACTGCAAACAGCAGCACATCCTTGCCGGTGCACACTTCCTCAATGCTCTTGGTAAACTGCAGCTCTTCCGGGATCTTCATGCCCGGCAGATTGGGGTGCACCCGCGTAGCGGAAAGGTTCTCCACCTCAGCCGGAAGCGCCGACCACACCTGCACATCATTGCCGCTGACACACAGCATCCGTGCCAGAGCCATGCCCCAGGTACCTGCACCCAGAACGCCAATTTTTTTCTTCGTCACGTTCGTGTCCTCCGTGTCTGCACCGCGCAAAGGGCACTGCACCCTCTGCGGTGAATTTGCGCCTGTGCCGGGCCAAGCCCGGTGCGCGTTGTTATGTTCATTGTACACGAAAGCCGGTGCGCCGTCAACCGCTTGCCGCATTGCACAAAGTTTTCCAGATGGGTCGTCCGTTTTTGTACACATCACGCGTTTTGAGCAAACCGTTTGCACTCCATCCGGATTCATGCTATAGTATTCTGGTAGGTTTTGTAGGAATTTTAGAAAATGCCCTTGACTTCAAGCGCACTCCAAGCCTTATAATACCTTTGTTCTTACAATTTACAGAGTATTTGAATACCGTTCTGAGGGAACATTTTTCATGTTTGAAGCATTTCTTTCCAACCGTACGGTCAGCGTGCTGGCGGAGGCCCTGCCCCGTATCCTTACGGCAGGCCTTACCATGACCATCCCGCTCACGCTGGTCTCCTTCTTTTTTGCCATGATCATTGCCGTGGCCGTTGCGCTGGTGCAGTACGCCAATGTGCCGGTGCTGCGGCAGATCGCGCGGTTCTACATCTGGGTCATCCGCGGCACACCGCTGCTGGTGCAGCTGTTCATCATCTTTTATGGTCTGCCCAGCGTGGGCATCATGCTGGACGCTTTCCCTGCTGCGGTCATCGCCTTTGCCTTCAACGAGGGTGCCTACTGTGCCGAGACCATGCGCGGCGCACTGGAAAGCGTGCCGCAGGGCCAGCTGGAAGCCGGTTACTGCGTGGGCATGAGCTGGTGGCAGATCATGCGCCGCATCGTGCTGCCGCAGG
>ERZ779842.3042-NODE-3042-length-10207-cov-2.435087_pt1 | contig 10207 bp, 8 predicted proteins | sample MGYA00511095_ERZ779842 | MGnify/ENA primary metagenome ERZ779842 (study PRJEB29588, sample SAMEA2154036) | human gut metagenome | biome: human gut; feature: human-associated habitat; material: faeces | place: Denmark | collected 2008/2010 ... | reverse complement strand
GGTTGCAGGCATGGTTCATGCGGTTGTCCTGCTTCTGATTCTGGTAGTTCTGATGCCGTGTGCAAGCTGGATCCCGATGCCGACCATCGCGGCAATCCTGTTTATGGTTGCCTACAATATGTGTCAGTGGAGAACCTTCGTCCGTCTGACCAAGACGGCTCCGAAGAGTGATATTGCGGTTCTGGTGCTGACCTTCTTCTTAACCGTTATCTTCGATCTGGTTGTAGCGATCGAGATCGGTATGCTGTTATCCTGCCTGCTGTTTATGAAGCGGATGAGCGATGAGACGGGCGTCAGAAGCTGGCTCTATGTCGAAGAAGTAGAGGAGCAGAAGCGCAAAGAGCAGGAAGTAAGAAAAGCGAAAAAAGCCGGAAAAGAGCTTTCAGTGGAAGAGGCACAGCTCTTAGCGGCAGCTGCAGAAGATGAAGAAGCAGCCATGAAAGAACAGGCACGTCTGCGGGAGATCCCGAGAGAACTGGCTGTTTATGAGATTACAGGACCACTGTTCTTCGGTGCAGCAGACCGCATCAACCAGATTGAAACCCGCGAGAAGACGAAATGCCTGGTTCTTCGTATGCGTGCTGTTCCGGCAGTTGACAGTACAGCGATGAATTCGATGGTTGCCCTCTATGAGCGCTGCCAGAAGAACGGCGTCACATTGATTTTGTCCCATGTCAACGAGCAGCCGATGCGCGTGATGGAGAAGGCAGGATTTGTGGATATGATCGGACGCGATCATTTCTGCCCGAATATCGAGGCAGCGCTTGATCATGCGGACGAGGTGCTGGGAAAATAATTATGGACATTTATCGGAGAATGGAAGAAGTATTTAGGCGCATTCCGGACGGCTGCGTGACGACCTACGGTCAGGTCGCGCTCCTGTGCGGTGCACCGCGCCATTCCCGTCAGGTGGGATATGCGCTCCGCACCAACCGCCTGGGCGATGTCCCGGCATTCAGGGTGATTAATTCCAAGGGCTTTCTAAGCGGCGCGGCGGCATTCGACTATCCGGGACAGCAGAAAAAATTGCTGGAACAGGATGGAATACGGGTGGACTCCACCGAGGACGGTGACCGCGTCGATTTAAAACAATATGGATGGAAACCTTCGATGGACGAGGCAGAAGAATTGTATGTGTTGTTTCGAAAGTTGGGGATCTGAGTGGGAATCAAGGAAAATGCATCTGAATGAAATGTTGGTAAGCGAAAGAAGTGAAATGAGATGGATAAGATGGCAGACGATAGGGGCTGCATCTTATCCATTTTTAATAGACATTTCGGACCGTTTATTATTAAATTGCCTCCGCGATCTGCCGTGCCACATAGACACCGCTGGCAGATGCATGGGAAAGGGAATGGGTAATACCGCTGCCGTCACCGATGACGTAGAGTCCATCATGACAGGTCATCAGGTTGTGATCCACTTCCACCTCCATGTTGTAGAATTTTACCTCCACTCCATAGAGAAGAGTGTCATCATTCGCCGTACCCGGTGCTACCTTATCCAGGGCATAAATCATCTCGATAATACCGTCCAGAATCCGCTTCGGGAGAACCAGACTCAGATCACCGGCTGCCGCATTGAGGGTTGGAACCGTAAAAGATTCATTGATTCTCTGCTGCGTGCTTCTTTTTCCGCGGATCAGGTCTCCAAAACGCTGCACAATTACACCACCGCCCAGCATGTTGCTGAGTTTTGCAATACTCTCCCCATATTCATTGGAATTCTTGAAGGGCTCTGAAAAATGTTTCGCCACCAGAAGGGCAAAGTTCGTGTTATGGGTCTGCTTTGCAGGATCCTCGTAGCTGTGGCCATTTACCGTTACGATGCCGTTGGTATTTTCATTTACCACAGCTCCCTTGGGATTCATACAGAAGGTGCGCACGTAATCCTCGTATTTTTCCGTGCGATACACGATCTTGCTCTCATAGAGTTCATCCGTAAGATCCGAAAAGATCTCAGCCGGCAGCTCAACCCGGACACCCAGATCCACGCGGTTGGAATTCGTATGGATATCCAGGTCCTTGCATACCTTCTGCATCCACTTACTGCCGCTTCGTCCGGCGGAAATGATACATTTCGTACCCTCAAAGGCTGTATCATCGCTGTAAACCTTGTAACCATTCTCGGTCTTCTCCACGGTTTCGATGGCACAGTCAAAATAGAAATCCACCTTATCTTTCAGATGATCATAGAGGTGCTCCAGAACAACATAATTAATATCCGTACCCAGATGGCGGACCGAAGCATCCAGAAGATGCAGGCCGTGCTGCATACAGGTTTTCTTGAATTTTGTTCCCGCAGTGGAATACAGCTTCGTGCCTTCCCCGCCAAAACGGAGGTTGATTCCATCCACATATTCCATCAGTTCAATGGCTGTCTTCTTTCCGATATACTCATAGAGAGTACCGCCGAAATCATTGGTAATGTTGTATTTTCCATCAGAAAATGCACCGGCTCCGCCGAATCCACTCATGATGGAGCAGCATTTGCAGTGAATACAGGACTTGATTTTATCACCATCAATGGGACATTTACGGTGCTCCAGCGGATGTCCTACCTCAAAAACAGCGATCTTTAAATCCGGTTTGCGTTCCATCAGCTCATAGGCAGAAAAGATACCGCCGGGACCGGCGCCGATAATTAACACATCATACATATTGAAATTCTCCTTATTTTCCTGAAATTTTATTCCCTCTTTCTGTAGTATAGCATAAATTCGAAAAAATAGGCAGCGCGCCATGCGCTGCCCCGAAACAGTATCCCCCATGTCGTCATGGCATCTTCCGTTATTATATCATCACCTCAGAATAAAGATTCTTTTATGGCATTGGTGGTGTTGAACAGCCGGAACGTAAAACGGTAAAATCAGGGGCTAATCGATAATGGAACTGTGATGAAAACACGGCTCACAAATTTTAAACGGATATCCAACCGGCAGCATCCGTCCGCAGCGCTGGCAGCGGGCGATGTAGCTTTTTTTGCCCTTGGACAAATACTGCATGATCGTGCCTTCAGTGCGGCTGCGTTCCTGTTCGAGCCAGTCCTCGTCGATGATCTTGTCAAAACGGTGGGAGAACTGGTAGTAGAGGTCGAGCTTGCGGTAATACGTTTCGTATTTCTGCAGCCCCAGCTTGGAGCCGGCGCCTTTGTCCGGGTGTTTCAGGCGTTTGTCCGCCGGGTAATCCTTGCAGTAGCGCAGCCATTGCAGGACAACCTGATGATCCTTGATATCGATCGGACAGCTGATCATGCGGTAGAGAATCCGTTTGTCATCGAATCCGTAGATATCGTCTCTGTAGCGTTCTGCCTGCGCATAAAGGCTTAAAATCTCATCGACGCTGACCTTTTCAAACGGAGGCGTCGGCTCAACGGATTTCCAGACTTTGATGATAACGTCCAGCGGCTCGTCCAGATCGAGGAGAATCTGTGGGAAACCGAGGCTGACTTTTTCGATTGGTTCTTCCTCCTTAGTAAGCTGTTCCCGGATATAATCGAGGGATTCCTGCCCCATCGCATTGACGTAGCCGGTGTCAAAGAGTCCGAAGCGTCCGGCGCGCCCGGCGATCTGCTTGACCTCCGGTACGGTCAGACCGCGCCGGGTGGTACCGTCAAATTTCTGGGTCTGGACGAATACGATACGCCGGACAGGCAGGTTGAGTCCCATGCCGATCGCGTCGGTGGCGATGACCACCTTGGTTTTGCCGCTGGTAAAAAGCTGCATCTGGCGGCGGCGGATCTCCGGCGGCAGGCTTCCGTATATAACACTTGCCTTGATACCTTCTTCTTCCAGACGTCCCGCCACATCCAGCACAGATTTTTTGGAAAATACGACGAGTGCATCGCCGGGAAGAACACTTTCCGGGAAGGAAAATGGCGTGTCCTCACAGATGAGCGCAGTTTTGCGCTGATACCGGCAGATGGCAAGGCTGTCGCCGCACAGATGGATCAGATGTGTGACAGCAGATTCAGCGGCGGGACTCATGCAGACATGGATTTCGTGAGCTTTCAGTCCCAGAATCGCCTTTGTCCAGCAATGCCCGCGGTCTGGATCGGCGGTCAGCTGTGCCTCATCAATCACGGCAATATCGTATTCCTCGGAGAAATCTGCCATCTCGATCGTCGAAGCTGTGATCCGGCTGTCATCGTCGGCGATACACTCCTGACCGGTCAGCATGGTGCTGGGAATGCCGCAGTCGTGCATTTTTTCATATACCTCAAGCGCCAGAAGGCGCAGCGGACCGAGGTAAGTGCCCTTTTTCGCTGTTTTTAAGCGTTCCAGCGCGTGAAATGTTTTGCCGCTGTTGGTCGGTCCGATGTGGAGAATGAAACGGCGGTTCATCGCCATAGTCTCCGGAAATTCCAGCTCTGGGCGGGATGGGACGAGATCCATGATTTTATACTGGATGACGTAGCGCTTATAGATCTGGTAAAGCTCCAGAAGTGTCTGCGTGCAGAGCTGACCATCCAATTCTGTTTCCAGATAATTCAGAAAATCCACGGAAATATCATCGCGCTGGGCGGGCAGAAACATTGCCTCATCCAGGCGGATGAGCTGTGGCAGCAGGCTGGTTTCAATGAGCTTTGTGACAGCATCGTTGTGCGAACGGTACGCAAAATAAGCCAGATTTTTGATCTGGCGGTGCCATTCCTCCAGCGAGAGGCTGGTGACCTGTGTCGGTTTGGTGCGTTTCAGTGTTTTAAACAGCCGGTTGGTCCGCTCGCTTAGATCGCGGGGGCGGGAACTGGTCTTTCTTTTTTTCTTGCTTGCCGCCTGATACTGGCGGATATATGTCTGAAGAATCTGGTTTGGCTCGATCATTTGAAAGTCTCCTCTTTATGTAAATATCCTGTCCGATAAATCTTCTGGTTTAAAGCTTCATTTGATATAGGAATGTTTCTATTATCGCAGAAGTTGCATGGATGTGCAAGAACGGGAAATCAGATTGCAGAAAAATATAAAAATATTTGATATAATAAGAACACTTAGTTAAAACAGAAAGGTCAACATCTATATGGCATCAAACTATAAAACGGGCGCCAGCCTGAATTTAACTCCCTTCGAAATGCAGCTTCTAAGCCGCAGCCCCCTGTTTCGAGGCGCGGGCGAATCCGGAATCGGGGAGATGCTGTCCTGTCTGGGGGCGGAGGAACGCAGTTATGAAAAAGAAGAAATGATTTATCGCGCGGGGAATACGGTCACATCTCTGGGTGTGGTGATGCACGGAAGTGTGATGATTGTCAACGATGATCTGTGGGGCAACCGCAGCATTCTAGACCGGGTAGAACCGGGACAGATTTTTGCGGAGACATATGCGTGCGTGCCGGGGGAAAAGCTGCTGGTCGATGTGTTTGCAGCGGAGGTGACGGAAGTGCTGTTTTTAAATGTTGGAAAAATGCTGTCGCAGTGTCCCAATTCTTGCGGACATCACACGCAGCTTATCCGCAACCTGCTTGCAATCTCGGCGCAGAAAAACTTGCAGCTGTCCCGCCGGATCTTCAATACATCGTCGAAATCCATCCGGGGACGGCTTCTGTCGTACCTCTCCGATCAGGCGGTAAAAAATGAGAGCGAGCGATTTGATATCCCATTCAACCGCCAGCAGCTCGCCGACTATCTGGGTGTGGACCGGTCGGCGCTGTCGGCAGAGCTGGGGAAAATGCAGCGGGAAGGGCTTCTGGAATTTAGAAAAAATCACTTTCATTTATATGAAGAGGTTAGAAGCTTGTAGATTACAAACAAAAACACCCTGTCAGGAGCATTAAAATCCGACCGACAGGGTGTTTTTAGTGAAAATCCCTATGGGTGTAACAAGACCGGCTGTCCATTCCCTATACTTTCCTGCACCGGCTGTTTCAGCATATCCAGAAATGCCTGTGCCGCCGGCGTCAGCGGGCGCATCGGGTTTTGCAGGACGAGGATCTGGCGCTTCGGGATAGGGATATTTAGGTGAAGCTGGAACACGCGGTAGTTGAGCAGGTAGTTCCGGGCAAATTCCGAGGGAACAAAGCCGATTCCCAGATTGTGGGAGACGGTCGGGGCGATCAGGTCGTTGGAAGAAACTTCGATGCTCGGGCGCAGATCCAGCCCCTGTTCCTCAAAGAGATTGTCCCAAAAAAGCCGCGTCGTTGTGCCGGACTCCATGCTGACAAGTGGGTGCATACAGAGCTCTTCGAGGGAGAGTGTGCGGTTCTGCAGCTCGGAAAAACGGTTTCCGGCGATGACGATGTCCTGGAACTCGGCAACCGGCATCACGTGAACCAGATCCAGATCCTTCATGATCTCGTGGATCGGAGAAATGATGACGGCAAAGTCATTTTCCCCGGCCTTTAAGGAAGAAGCGGTGATCGGCGCAGAGTTGGAATGAATCTGCACGGTCACATTCGGAAAACGCTGCTGGAATTGTTCAATATAAGGAAGCAGAAAGAAGCGCATTGTCAGCTCGCTCGCACCGATCGAAACTTTGCCGCTCTGACTGTTCATGTATTCTTTTAAAAGCTCTTCCGCTCGTCCCATCTGCTGGCAGGGACGGTTGATCTGGCGGAACAGGATCCGCCCTTCATCGGTCAGGGTCACACCTTTTTGGGAGCGGTTGAAAAGTTTGCACTGAAGCATATCTTCTAAATTATGAATGTATTTTGTTACGGTTGGCTGCGTGAGGCAGAGATTCAAAGCTGCCTGGGTAATATTCTGGCATCGAGCCACCTCATAGAAAACCTTGTAGTAGTCGAAACTGATATCCATGTATGTAGTTGAAATCCTTTCTGTATGCCGGACTGTTTCTGCCTGATTGAAACAGTGTTTATCTGATTTTATATCTGTACGTGTATTTACCAAATATAGTCACACTTTATCGTATTTTTCCAGAAATGTCCAGCCACAATAACTATCACCATTCATTTTATCTATGGATATAGGAAAAAAATATAATTTTACCATTTGTATTTCTGGGAGTAAGATCGGGAACAGACGGGAAGAATGTGGAGACACAGGAGAAAACGTTACTGGGCACGTATGCGTGAACAGTAACCAGAACACGTGGCGGCATCGGGAAATGAAAAAAATAGCCGGGGCAGCCGCGGGAGAACAACCCGGAGAGAGGAAGTGACAGTATGGGAGATCTGGGTGCGACCCTGATCAAGGAATTGAACTGTGAGACAGCCTTTACAATTGGCGGGATCGGCATATCAGAATCCGTTGTGGTTACATGGATCATGATGGCAGTGGTGATCGTGGTTTCACTGATTGTGACGCACGGTCTGAAAGTTGAACATCCCGGACGCGGACAGCTCCTTCTGGAGAACGCTGTTACGTGGCTGCAGGGCATTGGCGAGGGAATCCTCGGAGAGGAAGGAAAAGGCTATGCGCCGTATCTGACATCCGTGCTGATGTATCTGGGCGTGGCGAACCTGTTTGGTATACTGGGGTTCAAGCCGCCAACCAAGGATTTGAACGTCACGGCAGCACTGGCGCTGATGAGTATTGTGCTGATTGAGACAGCAGGGATTCGGGTCAAAGGTTTAAAAGGATGGTTAAAGAGCTTTACAGAGCCGATCGCCATCGTGACACCGATCAATATCATGGAGGTATTTATTAAACCGTTGTCGCTGTGTATGCGACTGTTCGGAAACGTGCTGGGCGCGTTCGTCATCATGAAATTGATTGAATACATCCTTCCGGTAGGGCTTCCGGTATTGTTCAGTGCTTACTTTGATATCTTTGACGGTCTGATTCAGGCGTATGTATTTGTCTTTCTGACAGGGCTTTTTATCAAGGAATCAATCGAGTAATAGAAGAGAAATAGAAAATTACAAAAAGGAGACTTTATTATGGGTACAATCATTGCAATTGGAGCAGGTCTGGCAGTTCTTGCAGGCGCAGGAGCCGGAATTGGTATCGGAATCGCCACATCTAAGGCGACTGAGGCAGTCGCAAGACAGCCGGAGGCAGAGGGAAAAATCACAAAGATTCTATTGTTAGGTGCGGCACTTGCCGAGGCAACTGCTATTTATGGTTTCGTTATTGCCCTTTTGATTATTATTCTTTTAAGCTGATACGATAGAAAACGAAAGGTGGGGCAAGGCTATGTTACGGTTGGACATCAACCTGGTTTTTACGATCATCAACCTTTTAATCTGGTATGCAATTATCCGTATTTTCCTCTTTAAGCCGATCAACAAAGTGATCGATAAACGGAATGCAGCCATTCAGGAAAAGTATGATGAGGCAAAAAAGATGCAGGAAGAAGCGCAGGCGGAGAAAGAGAAATACGCAGCCTGCCAGGATGAAATAGAAGTAGAGAAAAACAAGGTGCTGGATGCGGCGCGTGCGAGTGCACGTGAGGAAGGACGCCAGCTGATTGAAAACGCCCAGAAAGAGGCAGATAAAGTCATCCGTAAGGCGGGCGAGGATGCACGCCGGGACAAGGATAAGATGCTCGAACAGGCGAAGCATGAAATTTTGTCGCTGGTTCTGGACGCGGCGGCTGGTTCGATGAACAAGAAGTCGGATGACAGCGCTCTTTATGATGAGTTTTTGAAGAAAGCGGGTACGACGGAGAATGAAGAAACTTGATGTCTATTTACAAGAAATAAAGAGGCAGAAGATTTCTGTCGATGATCTGCAGCATGCGGCTGAGATACTGGCTGCGACACCGCAGCTTCCGGCAGAGCTTGAAAATCCGGATTTGACCCGTGAGAAGCGGGAAGATCTGGTTCGTAGCCTGTTTCCGCTGGCAGTCCGGGGAATCATCGAGGTGCTGGCACAGGATCAGACAATGAAAATGATGCCGGATCTGATTAAGGAAGCGGAGGCGTTTGAAAAGCCGGATAAATATCTGCGCTGTGTGCTGGAATATGTCAAAGAGCCGGATGAAAAACAGGCAGCCGGAATCCGGAAATTTCTCTCGGAGAAATATCCGGGAAGGGAACTCCGGATTGTGAAGGAAGAAAAGCCGGAGCTTGGAAGTGGTTTTATCCTCCGGGTCGGAAGTGAGGAATATGACTGGAGCACGGAGGGAAGAAAACGGGCGCTGGCAGATAAATTAAAGAATCTGGCAAAAGAGCCGGATTCGGGTGATTTCCTTACACAGAAGGGAATCATCGGGATTCTGAAAGGAAATCTGGATGGAATCGACATTTCGGTCCGTGAGATCGGTACGGTCAGCCGGGTGGGCGACGGCATCGCCTATGTGGATGGAATCGACCATGCGATGTACGGTGAGATTGTGGCGTTTGATGGCGATGTGAGAGGCATGGTACAGGATATCCGGTCGAAGGAGATCGGCTGCATCCTCTTTGGACATGCGAACACCATCGGAGAAGGAAGCCGCGCGATGCGGACCGGCAAGATGGCAGGTATCCCGGTTGGCGAGGGATTCTTAGGGCGTGTTGTAGATGCGCTGGGCAATCCGATCGACAATAAAGGGGAGATTGAGGCAGCCGGATACCGTCCGGTGGAGTCACCGGCGCCGGGTATTATCGAGCGTCAGTCAGTTGATACCCCGATGGAGACCGGTATCCTCTCGATCGATTCGATGTTCCCGATCGGACGCGGACAGCGTGAGCTGATCATTGGCGACCGCCAGACCGGTAAGACCTCGATCGCGGTGGATACGATGCTGAACCAAAAGGGAAAAGACGTGATCTGCATCTATGTGGCGATCGGTCAGAAGGCTTCAACGGTATCGAGACTGGTTCATACACTGGAAAAACACGGGGCGATGGAGTACAGCATCGTGCTGGCAGCGACGGCGAGTGATCCGGCGTCCTTACAGTATATCGCGCCGTATGCAGGAACGGCGCTGGCAGAATATTTCATGCATCAGGGAAAAGATGTTCTGATTGTCTATGACGATTTATCGAAACACGCGGTTGCGTACCGTGCACTGTCTCTTCTGATGGAACGTTCCCCGGGACGTGAGGCCTATCCGGGCGATGTATTCTATCTGCATTCCCGTCTGCTGGAGCGCTCGGCGCGGCTTTCGGATGAGCTGGGCGGTGGTTCAATCACAGCGCTGCCGATTGTCGAGACACAGGCGGGCGATGTGTCGGCGTATATCCCGACCAACGTTATTTCCATCACAGATGGACAGATTTTCCTGGAAAGTTCGCTGTTCTTCGAGGGCATGCGCCCGGCGGTCAATGTAGGGCTTTCGGTATCGCGTGTCGGCGGCGCAGCGCAGACCAAGGCGATGAAGAAGGCAGC
>ERZ779842.3038-NODE-3038-length-10221-cov-2.437439_pt1 | contig 10221 bp, 7 predicted proteins | sample MGYA00511095_ERZ779842 | MGnify/ENA primary metagenome ERZ779842 (study PRJEB29588, sample SAMEA2154036) | human gut metagenome | biome: human gut; feature: human-associated habitat; material: faeces | place: Denmark | collected 2008/2010 ... | reverse complement strand
TACCATCATCGGTCCCATCAGGTGAAACGGAGAATTTTTCAAACGCACCTCCGCGATCTGAAGGATGATCGGAGTATCCAGTTCTTCTGCTGCACGGATCGCACCTCTTACCATTTCCATATTACCAACACTGAAAGCACCGCAGCCAATATTTTTCTCTTCGGCACGTCTCAGCAGATCTTTCATTTTCACAAGTGCCATGATTCGGCCCTCCTGTCCTGTTTATCGTACACTGTTTGCATCTTCTTACAGAAAAAAGCGGTGTCAAAGCACTACTGGCTGATACCGCTTTTTCTATGCAAAGCGGACATCTTTATTCCGCTTAACTGTACATCAGCATGCACCTATTTCCCTGTCGTAATTATAAGCCTGTCTTCTCAACAATGAATTTTCTTGCACGGATCGCATACTCAAGCGGATTAGCCTTAGCCGGATCCTGCTCAGCCTCAACAACCATATATCCCTCGTAGCCTGCATCCTCGAGAACCTTGAAGATCGGATCATAGTTGATGCATCCATCTCCCGGAATCGTGAAGGCACCGGCTCTTACACCTGCAAGGAAGCTCATGTTTTCTTTCTTAACCTGCTCAACAACTTCCGGACGGATATCCTTCAGATGAACATGTTTGATCCTGTGAACATATTTCTTTACAACCTCAAGAGGATCCTCTCCACAGTATGTAAAGTGACCGGTATCAAAAAGAAGACTTACATATTCAGGATCTGTATTCTCCATCATACGGTCAACCTCAGCAAGGCTCTGTACAACAGTACCCATATGATGATGGAAAGTAAGAGCAATACCATACTCCTCTTTTGCGATCTTACCAAGCTTGTTCATGCCTGTGCAGAAGGTATCCCACTCTTCATCATTCATCTCATATTTATGTCCGAAAACCGGAGTATCCATCTGACCCTGAACACTGTGGCTCTGCTCAGATGCGCCGATCACTTTCGCACCCATAGCTTTCAGGAAAGTAAGCTGTGCACGGAACTCCTTCTCAACCTCCTCAAACGGTTTGGTGATCAGGAAGCTTGAGAACCACTGGTTACAGATCTCAACACCACGAAGCTCAAGAGCCTTCTTAAGAACCTCAGGATCCTTCGGATACTTGTTACCCACCTCGGAGCCTGTGAAACCGGCAAGAGCCATCTCACTGACGCACTGCTCAAAAGTATTCTCTTTGCCAAGATCCGGCATATCATCATTTGTCCATGCAATTGGTGCAATACCAAGCTTTACTTTATTCTTATCAAACATTGGTCAATTCTCCTTTTTATTTGAATTATTCCATAATCTCAGAAATCTTAACCGGTCTGTGCTCCTCACTGGATTTCTTAGCTGCAAGACCCATTAATACCGGCTTCAGACCATCATAAACATTAAGAGGTGTCTCTTTGTCATTAACGATCGCATCAATAAATGCTGCAACCTCTTTACCATAAGCGTCCATGTATCTCTCAAGGAAGAAGAACATCGGCTTCTCACCTGTAACACCCTCAGCATTGCTGATCACTGTGGAAGACTGGCTGTCAGCCATACCATCAGAACCGAAAACCTCAGCTCTCTGATCATAGCCATAGGAAGCTCTTCTGCAGTTATCGATAACAGCAATAGCACCATTCTCCATCTGAAGAGTGATAACAGCTGTATCAACATCCCCAGCCTCACCAATAGCCGGATCAACCAGATTTGCGCTCTGAACATAAACCTCTGTAGCATCGCAGCCTGCAAGATAACGAACCATATCGAAATCATGAATTGTCATATCCAGGAACATGCCACCGGAAACCTTAACATAATCAATGCTAGGCGGCTCAGGATCGCGGGAAGTGATCTTGATGATCTCCGGTTTACCAACCTTACCAGCTGCAACAGCCTGCTGAAGAGACTCAAAGTTATGGTCGAATCTTCTGTTAAAACCAACCTGATATTTCAGATTTGTGCCCTCAAGAGCATCGATAACCTCTTTGATCTTGGCAATGTCATGATCGATCGGTTTCTCACAGAAAACATGCTTGCCAGCCTTGATAGCCTCTACAGAAATCGGAGAATGAGTATCTGTAGAAGAACAGATCAGAACTGCGGAAATCTCAGGATCGTTGATGATCTCCTTATAATCCTTAGTCGTGTGCTCAACACCCATGCTCTTAGCCCATGCAGCAGTCTCATCATTTAAGAAAGGATCTGCAACCGTCTTGATCACCGCATCCGGCACCCTTGTTGTGATACTGGTAATATGAACTCTACCAATTCTACCTGCTCCGATAATACCAACTTTAATCATAGTTTTGATCTCCTTTTGATTTATTTTCCCAATGTAATCTCTTTGCGTGTCCGAACACGCTCTTTATGCTTAATATAATATCATCGCAACACACAAATCGCAACCCCTAATATTGTACAATATTACCATCTTTTTTCTATTAAAAATGACGAGAACTATTTTTAGCCACAATATGTAATATTTTTAGGTCAACTTCGCCGAAAACATCTCCAACACATCCCCATATAATCACCCCAAACCTCTCACACCCCACCACCATCCAAACATCCAGCACAGCATCACAACTCACATCCCTTCAAACATCCAGCACAGCATCACAGCTCACATCCCTTCAAACATCCAGCGCAGCATCACAGCTCACATCCCTTCAAACATCCAGCACAGCGCCGATGCCCAAACTCTCCCTGCAAACAGGCGCAAACTCAGCCCTTGCAGTCGTCCAGCGCAGCGCTGACGACCCACAACCAACCGTCAAACGACACTATTTCTCACCGGAAGCACCAGCCGGGGAAGGGGATGCTGGATGGCTCTGCTTCTGCAGGAGGGGAGCTGATTCTTGGACGGCGGGAATCTGCGTTGTTTTTCAAAAGTCCGCTGTCTGAGCGGCAGCAGGCCGCGAGTTCGGACTTTTTAAAAACGCTTTTAGCAGATTTCCGGCGTCCTAGAAGCCAGCCCCCGACGAAGCCGCAGACCAGACAGCATCCCCTTCCGCGGCGTCCCTCCGCACAAAAAAAGGAGACACCCCACTTCAGTGTCTCCCCTCCGGAATCGTATACTCATTCCTTATATATATTTCCGTAAAAATCTTCGCCCTCTCCGGCGCTTCCCCATTAAACAGCAGCCGGAACAAAATCATCACCGGCTCATACCCCTGTATCCTGGCATCCTGCCCGATCAGGAAATGAATAAACCCTTCCCTCATCAGCTCATAATTCCGCCCCATAAAATCATTGGCAACCATCTTCACCCGACCAGCTTTCCCCGCTCCAGCGATTGCCTCACACACCCCCTCCTCACCATGAGAAGTAAGATATATCCCGTCAAGATCCGGAACATCCTTAAATATCCCTTCCGTAATCTCCCTGGCCCTGCCATTCTCCTCAAAGCAATACTCCGGCCCAATGATCTCAATCCCAGGATACTTCCGCGCAATTTCCTCACGAAATCCAATCACCCTGCTGCTCAGAGAAGTATTGGTACTATAGCCGGAAATCACAGCAACCTTTCCTTTTCCACCGGTCAGCTCCCCCATAAGCCCCGCAGCCGCACGGCCACACTGCACACCGTTCTGCCCTACAAAGCAAAGCCGTTTCGTATCCTCCACATCCGAAGTAAACGTCACCACCGGGATCCGAAATTCCTCCACAAACCGGTCAATTTCCCTTTTCACGCGTTCCTCATCCAAAGGAACCATGGCAATACCACGAACCTCTTCCATCCGCATCTTCTCCATGGCAAGAATAACATCCTCCGCATTCTGATGCTCGATCTTATGGACCAGGACTGTACCACCAAGATTATCCACCTCAGCGCACGCCTCCTGGATTCCCTTCAGAACTTCTTTCATAAAAGGTGTTTCCGCACCCTGCAGGATCACACCGATCTTAATATTATTTCTGCTCATGGATAGAGCACGGCCCAGTTGATTCGGCTTATACCCCATCTCATCAGCGATGGCACGGATCCTCTCAGCAACCTCCGGACGGATCCTGCCCCTGTTATTTAACGCTCTGTCAACAGTACCTCTGGAAACACCGGCAGCTTCCGCGATCTGCCTTATAGTAACTCCCATACTAAGCACCTCTTTCTATGATAATCCGGATTCTTTTCTGTATTCCGCAGGACTTAAGCCCGTAAACTTCTTAAATGTCTTGGAAAAATAATGATAATCTCCAAATCCGGAACGCAACGCCACATCCTTAACTTTACAGTTCGTCTCTGAAAGAAGCTTCTTTGCACAGTCGATCCGAAGCTCCTGCACATAATTGGAAAAACCGATCTTCATCTCCTGTTTGAAAAGATAACTGAGATAAGCAGGATTTACCTCCGCCGCATCTGCTGCATCCTGAAGGCTGATCGGCGCTTCATAATGTTCCCGGATAAACCCCAATGCTTTTTTCACAGCAGCAGAGGTCCCCTCCGGAACAGCATCCTCTTCCCCTACAAAAAGCTGTGAAATACAGGCACTGCCCTTTTCCCTGAATTTCTCAAAACTTTCGATATCTCCATACCAGATGGGCTCTTTCTCAATTCCGGCTGTCTGATTCAATTTCTTAAGCCACTGTACCAGAAGTCTTCCGTCGGTATAACGATCCTGACAGTCAGCGAGAACCTGTGTCCAAAGCTCCTCCGCTTTCTTTCGGTCTTTCCCTGCCTTCAGCCTGGAAATCTGCCCTTCCAGCTTCTCAGCACTTTCCGGTAAAACACTGTCCGCTTTCTTCCGTCCTTCAAAATAAAGGATCTCTTTTTTCTCATAAAAATGCAGCTTCATCATTTCTCTGGCCTGCTGATAAGCCTGGCGGATCCCATCCTCTCCCATGCAGACACTGCTGACACTGATACCAAAATCACAAAGATCCTCCTGACAGTGCCGATAGCAGATCGCTGCTGCCTCAGTCAGTCTCTGCTGCATAGCCGATGTCCTGCAGTCTCCGGAAAGATCAAGAAAACAGCAAAAAATCCCTGCGCCAAGATAGACCACTTCCGTAAATTCACTTTCTGTCCCAAGAAGCTCCTCCGTACGTTCCAGCAGTCTGTGACGGAAATGATGGGAATACTGTTCCACTTCCAGCGGCGTCCATTGTCTTTCCCTCTCTGCCCAGTTCTCCATAAACATACAGATCACAGCACTGTTAAAATATTTCCCGGCGATTCCGGCTTCCACACGCTTTTCCTCACGTGCCTGATTTTTCAGCATCCCCGAGATCAGTCCGTTAAAAAAATAATACTTCAGAGCGTGACTTCCCAGATGGATCAGCTTTCTCGTCCGTGCCTGTTCCTGACTTTTTTCTCTGCGCTTCTCGATCAGCCGGGCTGATTTTTCCAGAGTATCATAAAGACTATCCTCATCCAAACTGTTCTTTAATACATATTCATCCGCCCCAAGGCGCATGGCCTCTTTTACATATTCAAAATCATCATGACAGCTGAGCACGATAATATAGATATCCCTGTTTTCCTCACGGATCTTTCTGATCAGCTCAATTCCATCCATCACAGGCATGGTAAGATCCGTCACAAGAACATCGATTTTTTCTTTCTGAAGGAATCCATAAGCTTCCTCCCCGTCTTCTGCATCATCCACGATCTCATATCCTGCTTTTTCCCAGGAATCCAGGGTTTTGAGATAGCTCCTTACAAGAAAATCATCATCTGCCACCAGTGTTCTGTACATTAATTTTTTCTCCCTTCTTCAGGCATATCATAGATCGCAGGCAGAAATACCGCGACCTCCGTACCGTTTCCACTGCTTACGTATTCCATTCCTCCCTGTGTCCCGTAATAAAGCTCCAGGCGTTCTTTTACATTTGGAATCCCCACTGCGGAAAGTCCGTTTGTTTTTTTTGCATGACTGTTAAAAAGATCTCGGATCTGCTCTTTTGTCATTCCTCTGCCGTTATCCTTTACTATGAGGATCAGCTTTCCTTCACTTACGTTTCCGCTGATCCAGATTTTTCCTGTTTGCCGCTTGATGTCGATCCCGTGAAGAAGAGCATTCTCCACAAGCGGCTGAAGGATCAGTCTTGGAATATAGCACCGGTATGCTTCCTCAGAGATCTCATATTTCACCTGAAAGCTTCCCTGATAGCGAAAATCCTGCAGATGGATATAATTTTTCAGTATATGGATCTCATCGGCAACAGAAAGGAAGCTTCCCTTTTTGTTGATACTGGCCTGCAGAAGCTCCACGAAATCTCCAATAAGCCCCGCCAGCTCTTTTTCCCCTTTCAGAAATGCCGCAAATTTGATGGAGTTCAATGTATTATACATAAAATGCGGTGTGATCTGATACTGCAGTGCTTCCAGCTCTGCATCTTTTTTCTGCTGTTCCTCTTCGATCACCTGGGCGATCAGAGCTTCGATATAATCCAGCATGTGGTTGAATTCTTTTCCGAGGGTTCCGATCTCATCAGCAGTAGTCACTTCTGTACGGAGGCTCAGATCTCCCTCACCAACCTTCTCAACCGTGCCAGTCATGGATCTGAGCGGTCCGCAGACTACTCTGGAGAGCCACAATGCCAGCAGCACAGCTGCCACAAAAACTGCACCAAATATTCCGATCAGAAAGAGCCGCATCCGGGAAAGTCCGCTTAAAACTTCTTTTTTCGGTACCTCCAAATATAAGCCGCAGTCTGAAAAGCTACCTCTGCTGAAAAAAGAGATCACACCGTTTTTTTCTGCATAGCCTTCCGTATTCGGAACATCCTGGTCTGTAATCTCTGGAAATGTTTTTCCAATGTCACTATAGTCTCCGGATGTCACGATTTCATCATTTCTGTCTACCAGAACTATTCTGGTGATCTTTTCATCATTGACAGCTTCCAGATATTCGTAATAAATTGCCCGTTCCCTGATATCTGCGACAACATACCCCAGAATCTCTCCGTTATCATCCTCTACCTTCTGGATCACAGAAAGAAAGCTGCCGCCTTCATGGATCGGAGATTCCACAAGAACCGGAAAGGAATCCAGTTCCTGTATTTTTTCCAATTCCTCGATATGTTCTCCTGAAATCCCCTGCTTGTTTACCGGAAATTCCTCAGAAGTCACAGCCATTTTTTTGTCTGGAAAGACAAAGTAAAGGGAGTTGATATCTTTATATTCCCGACTGTGTTCCCGAAGAAGCCCAGCCATATTTTCCAGGCTGTTTTCATTTCCTGTACAGCTGTATTCCTTCGCATTATTCCGTATATCTGTATCCCAGGCAGTTCTCGTATTCACATAATAAATCTCTTTCAGGGATTCGTCCAGATCTTTTATAGTCTGCTGCATCCGTCCATACAGGATACCTGAATAATTTTCTTCGATCATCCCTGCTGCCCGAAAATAAAATACCCCCGTAAGAGAACAGGCAGTACTGTCAGGATCGCCAGTAATATCTTTGCCCGGATACTTTTTAACATAGAACTCCTCCCTTCTGTAAAGCGGATATATGCCTCTCTATGCTATATGCCCATAAACGCAGGAAACAGCAGGAGTATCCTACCCCTGCCTGATTTCCTGTTTGCGGTTGAATATATGTTTTACAATAAAATATTTATAACTGTCCGTGTGCCTCGCGCTCGGTAAGCTCCTGCATGATCGCCGGATACATTTTGTCAAGCTTATATCCGAAAAGCGTTACAATGATCACTGCTGCAATGAGGATCGGTCCAAATTTATAAAGAGAAACGATCATCTCCAGTGCTGTTTCCGGCTGTGCAGTTATTCCTGCAGATGAGCTTACATATCCGGAACTGCTTAAAAGACCTGTGATCACTGCGGAGGCAAGACCTGCGCCAACTTTTGTTCCGATGGAACCGCCTGCAAAGATCAGACTTTCCTGACGGATATGGTTTTTCCACTGTCCGAACTCTACTACATCACCAACCATACTGAATACAACTGCGTTCAGTGGAGCAAGTCCGATGGCACGTGTGACACAGCTCATAACCATGAAGCCGAAGCTGTATGGATTCATGAAAAACAGAATCTGGCCACCAAGTGCAACAAATCCGCCGACAAATGCGATATTTCTTTTTCCGAATTTCTTGATCAACGGTGAGCAGATGAAGATTCCCACTACCAGAACCAGGGTTTCTGTAAGGAACAGTGCGCTGTACATCCATGTATCATTGTTGAAAATATATTTGCAGTAGTACGGAAGAATGGTTCCTGTGATCGTAAAGGATACACTCTGTACTGTCCACAGAAGCATTACTGCCCAGAAATACTGATTTGCAAAAAGTGCCTTCAGCATTGTCGGAATCGGAAGCTTCTCATCTTTCTTTCTTGCTTCGATCTGAACCTTTTCCTCACATCTGAAGAAGCAGAGAAGCAGAAGTGCAAGTGCAAGCACTGCCCATACACTCATAACCTTGATCCATGCAGCCTGATCATTTCCAAGAAGCTTTACAAGCGGCAGTGTACAGGTTGCTGCAACGATCTTTCCGATAGGTGACAGTCCCATTCTCAATACACTGAGTTTATCTCTCTCTGATGATTCGCGGATCATCATTGAAGAAAGGCTTCCATATGGAAGATTGATCGCTGTATAGCATATGGTCGTACAGAAGTTATAGGTTACAAAGAGATACAGAAACTGAAGCATCCCTGTTGTACGCGGCACTGTGAAAAGCAGTACTGCTGACAGCGCAAATGGAATGCTCATCCACAGAAGCCAGGGTCTTGATTTTCCCCATTTGGAATTGGTCCTCTCTACAATGACACCCATGACCAGATCGGAAAATCCATCAAAGCATCTGGAAAGTAACATTACCAGTCCTACTGTTGCTGCGCTTATCCCTACATAATCTGTGTAAAACAGCGTCAGCAGTGTTCCGATCATTCCGAACACGATATTACATCCTACATCTCCTCCAGCATAACACAGCCCTGTTGATACCGAAAGTTTTTTCTTCTCCATCTTATTATCCCGCCCTTTCATTTCTTTTCGTTTTTTATTTTCGCTTTCCTTTTGATGATTCTATTTTATCGAAAATACGGGATTATCATAGTATGAGAAATTTTAGTTTTTTCGGTATTATTTTTACCTGACTGTTAAATCTGTACCAAAGTTTTTCTGATTCTGATATCTCTACATCCTTCTTTTGTCCTATTTTTATGTTTCGTGTTTTATTTTTGGATACCAGCCTGACTTTTTACCGAATCAGTCAATGCCTCTGCCGGATTGTAAAAAATAATAAGCAGCGGATGGAAACCTGCTTGTATCAGGGATGAGAATGTCCGTCATCCTTCATATATGTATCAATATTTTCTTCGGTAAGCACCTGGGAATCCAGAATCTCATCTTCTCCTGTTCCATCTCCCTCCAGATCCTTCACAATATACCGGATGGTTTCATAACCAATCTGATAACCGGACTGCGCGCCAAGCGCCACGATACGCCCATCCTGAACCGCTTTCAAGGCATCTTCCTGAGCATCTACGGAAACAATAGAAATCTCCCGTCCTTCAGTTGCCTCTGAAAGTCCCAGGGCCGTCACTGCACTTGTGGCCATGATTCCGTTAAGATCCGGATACTTCACCAGGATCTCATCCACATCCTTCTGGGAAACCCGCATATTGCTGTATCCGTTCCGAACCATTTCAATGGTGATCCCAGGCTCTTTTTCCATATATTTTTCAAATCCGGCAACACGCATCCGGTGTCCAGCCTGCTTAAAATCACCGGCGATCACGCCAATCTTTCCTTTATGATCCAGAGCCTTTGCAAGCTGCTCGCCCAGCTCATAGCCTAGTTTTTCATTGTCAATTCCAATATAAGGGATTTCTGAATCCTCTATGGGAGTATCACAGGCATATACAGAAATCCCCTTTTCTCTTGCGAAATTTAAATAATCTTCGCATTCATAGGAATCTATAGGAGAAACTGCCATCGCCTGGATATCGGTTTTCAGAAGATCCCTGATCATATTTTTCTGAACCTCTTCTTCTGTTTCGGAATCCGGGGACAGAATCACCACATCTGCATGATATTTTTCTGCCGCATCTTTCATTCCGTCGCAGACAGACAACCAATATTCACTGCTTTTAGATTTTGTAACAACACCGATCGTTACCTGCTCTTCTTCTGTTTTCTTTGCAGAAGACCCGCATCCGGAAAGGCTGCAAACTCCTATGACTGCCACCAGAATACAGATATACTTTTTTCTCATGAAGGATATGCCTCCTTTTCTTTTGCAGCTATATTTGCCACGGGAAAAAAGACTCC
>ERZ779842.3035-NODE-3035-length-10229-cov-22.857087_pt1 | contig 10229 bp, 8 predicted proteins | sample MGYA00511095_ERZ779842 | MGnify/ENA primary metagenome ERZ779842 (study PRJEB29588, sample SAMEA2154036) | human gut metagenome | biome: human gut; feature: human-associated habitat; material: faeces | place: Denmark | collected 2008/2010 ... | reverse complement strand
AGAAGTTCTTCAAGGAGAACTGCCTGGTCGATCAGGAGTTCGTCAAGGACGGCGACCTGACCGTTGCTCAGTACACCGCTAAGGTCGCTAAGGACCTGGGCGGCGAGATCAAGATCGTCAAGTTCGCCCGCTTTGTCAAGGGCGAGGGTCTGGAGAAGCGTGCTGACGACTTCGCATCTGAAGTTGCAAGCATGGTGAAGTAATTTAAACTTCCAAAGACAAAATAGGAGCCGCAGTACCTGTAACAGGGTGCTGCGGCTCCTTTTGATTTGCGTGAAAAGGCAAATACCGGGCAGCCCGCAGACTGCCCGGTATTGCTGTATAAATCTTCTGCTTATGCTTCGTCCAAAACCTCTTCGGGATCCTCAATGGCGTCCTCGATAGTCTCCTCAACCTCCATCGTTTCTTCAGCGTCCGGGGCGGCAAACAACTCCTGAATCTGATCCCGCAGCCAGAGCAGACGGTTATCCAAAGCCTTGTCCCGTGCCAGCAGCGGCGCAATGATCTCGGGTTTGTCAGTGATCAGGTCATCCACGCCCAGCTGCAGCAGCTTTTCGGCATCCTGCTGACGGTTGATGGTCCATGCGGAGATGGTCTTGCCGCGCAGATGGATCTGCTGCACCATACCGGCGGTGATAAAGGTGGATTCTACGCTGAAAAAGTCTGCGGCAGGCAGATCGTAGTAGGTGCCTACGCCCAGCGCCAGAATATACCCGGTGGTAATGTCCGGGTCCAGTTCCTTCACCTTGCACAGGGTCTCGTAGCTCTGGGAGGTGACCACGCAGTCTGAACCGTAGTTGTATGCGTGGATCAGCCGTACCGTTTCGGCTTCCAATGTCGGCGTAAAGGTGCTGGGCTTGATCTCAATGTTCAGTTCTGCCTTGCCCTTGCACAGCGCCAGAACCTCTTCCAGCGTGGGAATATAGGAACCCGTGAACTGCCGATGGAACCAGCGTCCGGCATCCAGCTGCTGTACCTGTGCATAGGGCAGGTCGTAGATATTGGCGCTGTAGCCGGTGCACCGGCGCAGGCTGGTGTCGTGGGTCACCACGGCCACGCCATCGGCGGTCATCTGCACGTCCAACTCAATGCGGGGGCTGCCGTGCTCCAGCGCGGTCTCGAAGGCAGCCATGGTGTTCTCCGGCGCACGGGAAGAATAGCCACGGTGATAGGTGATCACCGGGTCGGCAAGGCCCAGCATGCTTTGCAGCGGCTGCGTTTGCGGGAACAGCAGGTACACCGCTGCCACGCCGCAGGTGACCAGTGCGGCGCAGGCCATCATCCCGGCCAGCACCGTCTGCTCACGGTGCAGGGCAGGGAGCACACCGGAAATGGTCGGCTGCGCTGCATCGGACTGCCGGGGCGCTTCGTACAGTACCTCTGTAAGGGTGCTCTGCGCCGCCGTCATGGCACAGTCCATAAGCAGGCAAAGGAACGGTAACTCGATCAGCAGCGCCGCGCGGGAAAGCGCCAGCAGGGCAGCAGTGCTGGCAAAGCCGACACCTAGGATGACGCAATAGAACAGCGCTGCCCCGCACAGCAGCATCAGCCCGGTGCGCACGGCGGCGGTCAGCATCCAGCGCAGTGCCAGTGCAAGCAGCTGCCCGGTGCGGCTGCGCAAAATGTGCAGGCTCTCCGCAAACGCACAGCCAAAGCTTTTGCGCTCCAGCAGAAATTTTGGCAGAACCACAAGCCCGTCCAGCAGCAGTGCCAGCACAAAAAGCACCGCCAGAGCAAATAGAAAACGATTGGAGGAACGCGCCTTCAGCAGCCCCCAGAGATATTCCGGCACGGCAAACTGGGTCAGATGGTTTGCAGCCAGAAAAAAGTTCGTCAGCGGGATCAGGGCAGCACCATACAGCAGCAGTGGGAGGTTCTGCGGCAGAAACACCCGCACAAGGCTGCAAAAGGCATCCCGGAACACTGCTACCGCCCGCAGGGGCTCGCCGTGCCGTACCCGCGTCAATAGTTGCAGCATCGTGGCAACCTCGTACAGGTTCCAGAAGGCTGCCAGCACCGCCAGCACGGCGATGCACCCGATAATGGCAGGGGAGGCAAAGATGCGGGAAGCGGTCTTATTGTTGAGGTAGCGGATGGGCGCGAACTGCAGCGTCAGTGCCCAGATCAGCTGCAACGCCGGTACGAACAAGAGGTTTGTCAGTACCTTATAAAACAGCAGAAAAAACAGAAATACCCGCCCCTTTGGCGAAAGCAGGGAACGGGCGGCATCGTGCAGAGAGCGGTAGGCCTGCTCCTGCTGCCGGAGCTTTGCGGAAAATCGCTTCAAGATAGCTTCAACCTCTTTTTCATTTTTACCGGGCAGTTCTCATGCGCTGTATAAGTACAGTTTGGCAAACTGCCCGGCAAATATGATTTTTAATATTTTATCGCAAGTCAAGAAATTAGTACAACATCCAAACAGCATATTTGCGATATGCAATTCAACGCTGTTGCTGTTGCATTAAAAAGTTGAATTGCTATAATATAGTGTAACATAAACGCAACGGAAAGAAAACGCGGCAGGCGGGTGCAGTTTCGCCAAAAAAACCGGGAAAATTTCTACATCCGCAAAATGATGATTTACCCAGATGAAACGCGCAAAACGATGAATCGTTAAAAATTTGGCTTTCCATAAGCGATGGATGTTGAATCACATGGATTTTTATAGAATCCCTTGCATTTTTTTGCCAGCTTCTGTATAATAAATATAATTTTGAAAGCTCACACAGACAACCAGGAGGTCTAATTATGGCTTCAAAGATCAATAAGGGAGAAATCCTCGCCAAGTTCTTCGATGACGGGGAGTATACTGCGCTGTTTGCTGATGGTGCAGTGAGCGCTGCCTGCGGTTATGCCGCAGGTCAGCAGGCTTACGCCGTTTATCAGAACGGCGAGGCTGTTACCGTAAAGGATGTTGAAAAGAACATCAAGGTTCTGGAAATGGCTGCACAGACCGGCTGCCCGGTGGTCACTTTCTACAACTCGGTAGGCGCAAAGCTGGCCGAGGGTCTGGATGTGCTGACCGCCAGCGCAAAGCTGAATGCACAGATCGCAAAGGTCTCCGGTGTTGTTCCGCAGGTGGCCGTTGTTCTGGGTGTCTGCGGCGGCACCAGCGCTCTGAGCGCTGCCAACGCAGACGTCTGCATTATGGCCGAGGGTGCAGAGCTGTTCTTCACCGCTCCGTTCACCTCCGCTGCTAAGGGCGATAAGGTCGCCGATGCAGGCAGCGCCGCCGCTGCCGCCAAGGCAGGTGTGGCTTCCATCGTGGCTGCCGATGCCGCAGAGGCTGCTGAAAAGGCCGCTCACATCGTGGGTCTGCTGCCCGCCAACAACCTGACCGGCCCGGCGATCTTCGAGTTCGAGCAGCCCACCGCTGTTCTGGCTGCCGGTGCCGAGCCCGCAAAGGCTGCTGCCGCTGTGATCGATAAGGACAGCGCTGTGGAGCTGTACGCAGGCTTTGGTAAGTCTGTCTACACTGCATTTGCAACCATCGGCGGCAACGCCGTGGGCGTTGTGGCAACCGGCAAGCAGCTGTGCCACAACTGCGTAGCCAAGGCTTCCCGCTTTGTGCGCTTGTGCGATGCTTTCAGCGTGCCTGTGGTCACCATCGTGGACACCGAGGGCTTTGTGCCCAGCGTTACCGATGACGTGGCCGGCGGCATCCGTGAAGCTGCCCGTCTGGCCGCTACCTATGCCGATGCTACCACCGCAAAGGTGGCTGTGCTGGCCGGTAAGGCTGTGGGCCCTGTGTACACCACTCTGGCTGCTGCCGACCTGCGCATTGCTGTGACCGGCTGCACCGTCAGCGCACTGGAGCCCAGCGCCGCTGTCAGCGTGCTGTACAAGGACGAGATCGATGCTTCCGACAACATCATTGCCGCCACCAAGGCCAAGGCTGCTGCCTACACCGCTGAAGTGTGCAGCGCTGCCAGTGCAGTGGCTGCCGGTGCTGCCGATATGAGCTGCGATGCCGCCAATGTGCGTGCCAGCGTTGTGGCTGCACTGGAGCTGCTGAGCACCAAGCGTGCCGCCCGCCTGCCCAAGAAGCATGGCAATATGGCTCTGTAAGCGTCCGAATGTAAGTTAATTGAGTTCGATTTTGAATTGGAGGATCCTTCCATGAAGTACTACAATATTACTGTCAATGGTGTTGCTTACAGCGTTTCCGTTGAGGAAACTGCCGCAGGCGCTGCTCCTGTTGCTGCTGCTCCCGTTGCAGCACCCGCCGCACCCAAGGCCGCTCCCGCTCCCGCAGCTGCTCCCAAGGCAGCCGCCGGTGCCGCCGGTGCAGTTGCCGTCAAGGCTCCCATGCCCGGCAACATTCTGGATGTCAAGGTCGCTGCCGGTGCTTCTGTCAAGGCCGGCGACGTGCTGGTCATCCTCGAGGCCATGAAGATGGAGAACGAGATCGTTGCTCCTCAAGACGGCACCGTTGCTTCCATCAATGTCCATAAGGGCGACACCGTCAACTCCGGTGACACTCTGGTTTCCATGAACTAAGAGAGAGGTGACAACAATGGCTAAAAAGCCCATCAAGATCACGGAAGTCGTCCTGCGCGATGCCCACCAGTCCCTGCTGGCCACCCGTATGACGATGGACGATATGCGTCCCATCCTGCCCGAGATGGACAAGATCCCTTACTTCTCCGTCGAGTGCTGGGGCGGTGCGACCTTCGACAGCTGCATCCGCTTCCTCGATGAGGACCCCTGGGAGCGTCTGCGCATCCTGCGCAAGGAGCTGCCCCACCAGAAGCTGCAGATGCTGTTCCGCGGCCAGAACATGCTGGGTTACCGCCCCTACGCTGACGACGCCGTCGAGTACTTCGTGAAGAAGTCCGTTGCAAACGGCATCGACGTCATCCGCATCTTCGACGCACTGAACGACGCCCGCAACCTGCAGACCGCCATCAAGTCTGCCAACAAGGAAGGCGCACACGTTCAGGGCTGCATCAGCTACACCCTGAGCCCTGTCCACAACAACGAGTACTACGTCAAGTACGCAAAGACTCTGGAAGAGATGGGTGCAAACTCCATCTGCATCAAGGACATGGCCGGTCTGCTGACTCCCTACACCTGCTACGAGCTGGTCAAGGAGCTGAAGAACACCCTGTCCATCCCTGTGGACATCCACAGCCACTACACTGCCGGTCTGGCTTCCATGTCTCTGCTGAAGGGCATCGAGGCCGGTGCTGACATCGTCGATACCGCCATGAGCCCCCTGAGCGGCGGCACCAGCCACATGGCTACCGAGAGCCTCGTCGCAGCCTTGCAGGGCACCGATTACGACACCGGCCTCGACCTCAAGCAGCTGAACGTCGTGCGCGCATACTTTGCAAAGCTGCGCGAGAAGTACATCGCCAACGGCCAGATCAGCCCCAAGTCTCTGGGCGTGGACGCCAACACCCTGCTGTATCAGGTGCCGGGCGGTATGTTCTCCAATATGCTCAAGCAGCTGAAGGATGCCGGCAAGGAAGACAAGCTGGACGAAGTGCTGGCTGAGATCCCCCGCGTTCGTGAGGACGCAGGCTATCCTCCGCTGGTCACCCCCACCAGCCAGATCGTTGGCACGCAGGCTGTGTTCAACGTCATCCTGGGCGAGCGCTACAAGATGGTCACCAAGGAGTTCAAGGGCCTCGTCCACGGCGACTACGGCAAGACTCCCGCTCCCATCAGCGCCGAGTTCACCAAGAAGATTCTGGGCGACGAGCAGCCCATCACCTGCCGCTTTGCTGACACCCTCGCTCCCGAGATGGACAAGCTGAAGGCTGAGGCTGCAAAGTGGGCGATTCAGGAAGAGGACGTCCTGACCTACGCCATGTTCCCGCAGGTCGCGCCCAAGTTCTTTGAGAAGCGCAACGCCAAGGCTCAGGGCGTGGATGCAGACCATGCAGATTTTGCAAACAAGTCTCACCCCGTCTGATAAAACAGCATAAGGCTTTTCAGGCCCCCCGCAGAGATGCGGGGGGCTTTTTGCGCTCTTTTACTTGCAAAAAAGCGGTCATCAGAGTAGAATAATAACATATGTATCGTAACATGGGCCTGTATACCCAAACGCGGATACATATACCGTAATTTGTCCGCATATCCACCCATCAACAGAGAGGAAACGTGGAGCATATGATCCTGAGCATGACCGGTTTTGGCCGGGGGACTGCTGTATTGAATGGCCGTGAGATCACGGTCGAGCTGCGCAGCGTCAACTCCCGGTATTTCGAGTATTCGTCCCGCATCCCCCGCAGCTGCAGCTACATGGACAGCCGCCTGAAAAAGCAGCTCAACGAGCGGGTCACCCGCGGCAAGGTCGAGCTGAGCATGACCATCCAGAACGTGGAGGCCGCCGACGCAGAAGTGACCGTCAACATGGAGCTGGCCCGCAGCTACCAGAAGGCCCTGCGGAACCTTTCGGAGAAGCTCTGCATCAAGAACGACGTCACCGTCTCGACGCTGACCCGCTTCCCGGACGTGCTGGCCACCCGCCACGCCGACGTGGACGAGGAGCAGCTCTGGGCCGACGTCTCTGCCGTGACGGCTCAGGCGCTGGACAACTTCATCGCCATGCGCGCCGCCGAGGGCGCCAAGATGAAGGCCGACGTGGAGAGCCGCCTGTGCTTCCTCGAGGAGCGGGTGGGCAGGGTGGAGACCCTGAGCGCAGGCCGCGTCGAAGCCTACACCAGCCGCCTCTACGAGAAGCTCAAGACCATCCTCGAGGACCGCAGCATCGACGACGCCCGCGTCCTGACGGAAGCCGCCATCTTCGGCGACAAGACCGCCGTGGACGAGGAGACCGTCCGTCTGCGCAGCCACATCGCCCAGTACCGCTCCATTCTGGAGCTGGACGAGCCGGTGGGCCGCAAGCTGGACTTCCTGACTCAGGAGCTGAACCGTGAGACCAACACCATCGGCTCCAAGTGTCAGGACCTGGACATCACCCGCACGGTGGTGGACATGAAGGCGGAGATCGAGAAGATCCGCGAACAGATCCAGAACCTCGAATAAAAACAGTACGGAGGAGTTCAGATGAAGCTCATCAACATCGGCTTTGGCAATCTAGTCAGCGCAGGGCGGGTGGTGGCCGTCGTCAGCCCCGACTCTGCGCCGGTCAAGCGTCTGGTGAAGGAGGCGCGGGAGCGGGGGATGCTCATTGATGCGTCCTATGGCCGCAGCACCCGGGCCGTGCTCATCATGGACTCCGACCATGTAGTCCTTTCGGCCCTGACGCCTGAGACAGTGGCAAGCCGCGCTGCGGGCCAGCCGGAAGGAAAATCGACAGAGGAGCAGTAAAAAATGGAAAACGAAAAGTACCTGTTTGTCGTCTCCGGTGCCGCCGGTACCGGCAAGGATAGTGTGGTCAAGGCCCTGCGCGAGGCCCACCCCGAGATCGAAAAGACCGTCTCCGCCACCACCCGCGCACCCCGCCCCGGCGAGCAGGAGGGCGTGGACTACTACTACCGCACCCGGGAGCAGTTCCAGCACCTCATCGACACCGATCAGGTGGTGGAGCACAACTTCTACAACGGCAACTACTACGGCACCCTCCGCGAAGAGGTGGATAAGCGCCTCGAGGCGGGCAAGCTGGTGGTGCTGGTCATCGACGTCCACGGCGCGGCCAATATCCGCCGGATGTTCCCGGGGGCTACCACCATCTTCCTGCTGCCGCCCTCCGTGGAGGAGCTGGAACGCCGCCTCCGGGGCCGCGGCACCGAGACGGAAGCCAGCATCCTCGAGCGCCTCGACACCGCAAAGAAGGAGCTGGCCGAGCAGGAGAAGTTCACCCTCACCCTCGTGAACGACGAGGTGGACGCCTGCGCTGAGAAGCTCTACGGCATCATCCGCCAGCGGGCCGGCCTCGACAGATAACAAGGAGCCGCGAATGCCAAAAACGGTAGGCGTTGCCGTGAGCAACGCGACCTTCCACTTCGACAAACTCTATACCTACGCCGTCATGCCCGACCAGCAGGAGGCCGTCCGCCTCGGCAGCATGGTGCTGGTGCCGTTCGGGCGGGGGAGCAAGGCCCGGATGGGCGTGGTGCTGGCCTGCGACGAAGAGCCGGAACACGCAAAGCTCAAGTACCTCTTCGACGTAGCTCCCGCCTCGGCCTGCCTGACGCCGGAGCTGCTGCGGCTGGTGCATTTCCTCAAGGAGCGCACCTTCTGCACCTACTACGAGGCCGTCAAGGCGGTCATCCCCTATGGGGCGCAGTATAAGCCCGCTCTCGCGGCGGACGGCGTGACGCCGGTGCTCCAAAAGCAGCTCACCCGCCACACCGAGAACAGCTATAAGCTGGTGGGGGCTTTGCAGCAAAAGCCCAGGCCCACGGCCAAGCAGCTGGCGGCAGTGGCCCTGCTGAGCGGGGGAGAGCGCACCCAGAATGAGATGGAGGCCCACGGCATCACCAAAGCCGTGCTGGACAACCTCTGCGCCAAGGGCGTCGTCGAATGCAGCAAGGTGAACAAATCCATCGACCTGTATTCGTCTATCCCGCTGAAAAACGAGCCCATCACCCTGACGGCAGAGCAGCAGGCGGCCTATGACGCCCTGCTGCCCGGCCTCGAAGACACCGCCCCCCACTCGGCGCTGCTCTACGGCGTCACCGGCAGCGGCAAGACGCTGGTGTTCTTAAAGCTCATCGAGCGGTGTCTGGCGCTGGGCCGCCGCGCCCTCGTGCTGGTGCCGGAGATCAGCCTGACGCCTCAGATGATCCTCCGCCTCAAGAGCCGGTTCGGGCGGCGGGTGGCCGTCCAGCACTCGGCCCTCAATCACACCGAGCGTCTGCTCCAATGGCAGATGATACAGGACGGCGGCGCCGACATCGTGGTTGGGACGCGGAGCGCCGTCTTTGCCCCGCTGGAAAACATCGGCCTCGTCATCATCGACGAGGAGCAGGAGCACACCTACCGCTCCGAGTCTGCGCCCCGGTACGCCGCCCACGAGGTGGCCCGGCAGCGGGCGGCGGAGAACGGCTCCCTGCTCCTTCTGGCCAGCGCTACCCCCAGCACCGAGAGCTTTTACGCCGCCCAGAATGGCCGCACCCAGCTCGTCCGGCTCACCCAGCGCTACGGCGGCAACCCGCTGCCCAGCGTCCAGATCGTGGATATGCGGGCAGAGCTGGCCTCGGGCAACCCGAGGGAGATCAGCCTTGCGATGGAGGACGCCATCCGGCGCAACCTCGACGCGGGCAAGCAGACCATCCTGCTGCTCAACCGCCGCGGCTACCAGACCATGGCCCAGTGCGACGACTGCCGCGAGGTGCTGAAATGCCCCAAGTGCAGCGTCCCCATGGTCTACCACAAGGCGGGCCATAAGCTGCTCTGCCACTACTGCGGCACCCAGCTCGACCCGCCCCCCAAGACCTGCCCCGCCTGCGGCGGCAAGCTGCTCTACCGGGGCTTCGGCACCCAGAAGGCCGAGGAGGAGCTGGCCCAGCTCTTCCCGGAGGCAAGAGTGCTGCGGATGGACCAGGACTCCACCGCCGCCAAAGACGCCCACGAAAAGCTGCTGGCGAAGTTCGCCCGGCATGAGTACGACATCATGGTGGGGACGCAGATGGTGGCCAAGGGCCTCGATTTCGAGGACGTGACCCTCGTGGGCGTCCTCGGCATCGACTCGCTGCTCTTTGCGCAGGGGTTTCGGGCCTACGAGACGGTGTTCAGCCTCATCACCCAGGTGGTGGGGCGCTCCGGCCGGGCGAAAGACCCGGGCTTCGCCATCATCCAGACCACCGACCCCGACAACCCCGTCCTCAACCTCGCCGCCGCGCAGGACTACGACGCCTTCTTCGAGCAGGAGATCGCCTACCGCAAGCTGGGCCTCTACCCGCCCTTCTGCGGGCTCTGTGTCGTGGGCTTCTCCGGCCCGAAGGAGATCGAGGTGGCCCGGGCCGCCGCCCGGTTCTCGGCGCTTTTAGGCCGTCAGGCCGCGCAGCAGCCGGACCTGCCCCTCCGGGTGCTTGGCCCCACCCCCGGCAACATCGAAAAGATCAACGAGAACTACCGCTACAAGCTCACCATCAAGTGCCGCGCCGACAAACGCTTCCGCGACCTTGTCCGCCAGACCCTCGGCCTCTACGAGCAGGAAAAGCTGCCCAGCAAGGCCACCGTGGTGGTGGATATGCATTCTGACGGTGATATTTGATAAGATTATTTGGAGGTATACTTCATGGCTATCCGCAACATTGTAAAAGAGGGCGACCCCATCCTGAACAAGGTCTGCCGCCCCGTGACCAACTTTG
>ERZ779842.3034-NODE-3034-length-10230-cov-2.484816_pt1 | contig 10230 bp, 7 predicted proteins | sample MGYA00511095_ERZ779842 | MGnify/ENA primary metagenome ERZ779842 (study PRJEB29588, sample SAMEA2154036) | human gut metagenome | biome: human gut; feature: human-associated habitat; material: faeces | place: Denmark | collected 2008/2010 ... | reverse complement strand
TTCCATACAATAAAAGCACCCCCGGAACGCCCAGAACTCCGGTTGTTGTCACGCTAATCACATTGCAGCCAACCTTAAGATCCACTCCTGCATTGTCAAAAACCTGATTTAAGAAAAAAACACATGCCATACCAATAATTATCCGTACCAGAAAACGAGAAATATACTTCATAAAAGCACCCTGTCCTTTTTCTAAATTGTATGAACTCTACTGACAATTCAGTACAGATTGCAGCAAGAAAGTCCTGAATATAAAAAGTATTATACTTTACTCCGGTATTCTTATGATATGAAAAGATGCCAGACAAATTGCTTTGTACTTTTTACTTCCACAATTCTCTGGCACCTTCTTATTTTTTCAGATCAGAATTTAAAGATTGCAATTCCGTATGCCGGCAGATCGTATGCAAAAGAGTATTCTCTTCCGTCACATTCACTCTTCACTGCCTTGTATACAACCGGACGCTCCGTTGTATTTCCGCCAAATTCTGCTGCATCTCCATCCAGCACGAGGCGATACTGTTTTCTTTTTGGTACACCGACGCGATAATCCGGTCTTGCTACCGGTGTAAAGTTGATCACAAAGAGCAGATTGCTCTTACCGTCTTTGGAATGACGCACAAAGCTGAAAATGCTTCGGTCGGCATCATCTGCATTGATCCATTCAAATCCGCATGGATCCTGATCTGCATCATAAAGTGCCGGTGTCTTTTTATAGAGATGAAGCAGTGCTTTGACGTAATTCTGCATCTGCTGATGTTTGTCTTCTGCAAGCAGATACCAGTCAAGTTCTCTTGCTTCGCTCCACTCCTGAAGCTGTGCAAACTCCTGTCCCATAAACAACAGTTTTTTGCCCGGATGACCAAGCATGTATGCATAGCCGGCACGTAAGTTTGCAAACTTATCATCGTAGAGTCCCGGCATCTTATTGATCATCGAACATTTCAGATGAACCACTTCGTCATGTGAGAGTACCAGTATGTATTTTTCTGCATAAGCATACGTCATGGAGAACGTCATTTTATTATGATTCCATTTGCGGAAATACGGATCTAATTTCATATATTCCAGGAAATCGTTCATCCATCCCATGTTCCATTTATGGGAGAATCCAAGTCCGTCCTCTTCCGGTTTTCCGGTAACTTTCGGCCATGCTGTGGATTCCTCTGCGATCATCATTGCTCCATGATTTCTGCCCAGCACAACGCTGTTCAGATGTTTGAAAAACTCGATTGCTTCCAGATTTTTATTTCCGCCGTAAATATTCGGGGTCCACTGACCGTTTTCTCTTCCATAATCCAGATAAAGAATGGATGCCACCGCATCGACACGCAGTCCGTCGATATGGAAATGCTCAACCCAGTAAAGTGCATTGGCGATCAGGAAATTCTTGACTTCACTCTTGCCAAAATCAAAGACTTTTGTTCCCCATTCCGGATGCTCGCCCTTTTTTGGATCCGCATACTCGTAAACACATCCACCGTCAAATTCTTCCAGTCCGTGTGCATCTCGCGGAAAATGTGCCGGTACCCAGTCAAGGATAACACCGATTTTCTGTTTATGCAGATAATTTACCATATAAGCAAAATCTTCCGGCGTACCATATCTGGAAGTCGGTGCATAATATCCGGTTACCTGATAACCCCAGGAGCCATCAAACGGATGCTCCGCAATCCCCATCAGCTCTACATGCGTATAACCCATTTCCTTCACATATTCTGCAAGTGATTTTGCAAACTCTCTGTAATTATAGAATCCATCCTCGTCCTCTCCATGCGGATGTTTCTTCCAGGAACCCGGATGTACTTCATAAATAGAAACCGGAAGGCTGTCATTATCTCTCTGCTTTCTTGCTTCCATCCACGCCGCATCACTCCATCTGAGTTTCGTGATATCTGTGATCCTGGATGCGGTTCCCGGACGCTGCTCTGCATAATTTGCAAACGGATCGGCTTTGTAAAGTCCTCTGCCATCTTTTGTTTTGATGAAGAATTTATAGAGCATACCCACTTTTGCTCCGACTACAAAACCTTCATAGATACCGGACGGCTCAAGGCGTGTCATCGGATTTGCCTCTTCTCTCCAGCCGTTAAATTCACCGATCACGCTGACAGTAGCTGCATTCGGTGCCCAGACTGCAAAATAAACACCTTTTTTGCCATTCATCACTGCTTCATGTGCACCCATTTTTTTATAAATATCATAATGCGTTCCCATACTGAACAGATACTGATCCAGTTCTCCGATACGGAAATCTTCCTTTGCTGCAGCCTTTGTTCTCGTTGTTCTTTTCGCTGCTGTTTTTGCTGTTGTTTTTGTTGCTGTTCTCTTTGTTGTATTCGCTGCCGTTTTCCCCGCTGTCTTTCTTTCTGCCATAACTACCTCCGACTTTTTTTATACATTTCAAACATAAATTGATATCAGAATCACAAATGTCATACTAATCCTTTTGAACTGGCATCATTTTTTTCTGAATATTTTACTTTCACATGCATCCAGATGAACCTGGAGTCTGCCATCCACCACCGGCACTGCTTCTTTTGTGAACGCATTTTCATAAGTTCCGTCCACTGGAACCGGGATACTCATATCCGCCGGATTCTCATCGTTATTCGCTGCCACAACGATGGCATCCTGATCTTTGATTCTTGCATAAGCATACTGTCTGTTTGTCAGTACCAGCTCTCTGTATTTTCCATCTGCCAGAACCGGATTTTCTTTTCTCATCTTTCCAAGTGCCGCAATATGTGCTGTCAGCTCCGGATGCGGATTCTCTTTCTGCATTTTTTCAAGGTCAAGCTGCGGACGCATGGCATCATCTGAGGCACCCTGCTTTCTTCCTTCAATGCCCCACTCGGAGCCATAATAAATAGATGGAATGCCCGGCAGCGTGTAGAGCAGTGTATAAACCTCGCGGATATGATCTTTGTTGTTTAACTTGCTCATCAGACGGTCGACATCGTGGTTATCTACAAAAGAATACAAAGTACGCCCTCTGTAAATACCGCCGTTGTCATCAAACTGACGGCGGATCGTATGGGCGATCTCAAAATAATTATGATCATTGTGTCCCGAATACAGACCCTTGTGAAGCTCATAATTCGTTGTGGAATGAAGCATTTCGTCATTTACCCATCTCGCATAATCGCCGTGGATCACTTCACCCATCAGCCAGAAATCCTCTTTCCACTGACCGGTGCGGTAACGCATTTCTTTCATAAAATCAAACGTCAGACAGTCAGCACAGTCCAGACGGATACCGTCAATGTCAAACTCCGTGATCCAGAAATGAATCACATCAAACAGATAATCACGGACTGCCTGCTCGTAAAGATTTAAATTGACCAGCTCAAAACAGTTTCTCCATGCTTCATAACCAAATCCATCGTTATACGGAGAATTCCAGCCAAAATTCACTCCTTTATACCAGCTGCAGTACGGAGAATGTTCTCTGTTTTTCTGGATATCCTGAAATGCAAAAAACTCTCTTCCGGTATGATTGAAAACACCGTCCACAACCACGCGGATCCCATTTTCATGTGCCAGTCTGACAAATTCTTTGAAATCTTCATTATCCCCAAGTCTTCTGTCTACTTTTTTGTAATCTTTTGTATCATAACCATGTGTAGAAGATTCAAACAGCGGTCCGATATAGATCGCTGTAACTCCGATCTCCTTTAAATGGTCGATCCACGGAAACAGCTCCCGCAAGCGATGCACGGTCTCCGTTTCTTTGTTTTCCTTTGGTGCCCCTGTCATACCCAGCGGATACATATGATAAAAAACTGCTTCGTTATACCACTTTCCCATTTGCAAATACCTCCATCTTAACTGTAAATACCGTACATAAACTGCTTTACAAGTGCCCGCTCTTTCTCCTCTGAAATCTGCTGCGGTCTGCCTTCCCGGTCGCATGCCAGCAGAATATAGTGATTGATCAGACCGATAAATCCAATCGCAAACTGCTCTTGCCTTCCGTTCATATTTCCAAGCTCATGCTCCGCCGCATCAAAGAAATGTACGATCTGCGAATAGAACTTTTTCACAAGCGGCTTTACCGCCCGGTACGCTTCATTCTCCTTCGCAGAATAAAACATCGCCATCAGAAGTGCATAGACTTTATAATTTCTCATCGCATAATCTAAAAATGCAGAAGCAATATTGTAAAGCGTCGCTCCGACATCCCCTTCGTAAAAAGATGCCCGCTCCAGTTCTTCATTCAGAACAGTAAAATGTTTCGTCAGCAAAGTCTCCAAAAGACCATATTTGCTGCCAAAATAGTAGTACAACGTAGGTTTTGTAATCCCCGCTTTCTGAGCAATCTCCTGTACGCCAACGGCATCGTAACCCTTGGCATAAAACAGCTCCAGTGCACACTGCAAAATACGTTCTCTATTGTCCATAAATCCTGTCCTTTACTCCTGTTTACGGTTGCTTTCTTCATTATACCGTTCGGTATATAAAGTGTCAAGGAATATCCCGCTAACTTCATAATAAGACAGTCCGGTTTCCCGGCAGATTCTTGCGACTTCTTCGTACTCCGGATAAATCCTTTTCCCATCCGGCAGATCACATACTTTTACTTTCATTTTCCCAAACGGCGTGTCGATCTCTGCCGCTTCTCTTTTTAAAATACTTCGCTCCATATACATTCTGCGGATGCCGATCGTTGTCGTTCCCTGAAAAATAAGTTTCTCCAGCTTTTCCGCATCTTCTTTTTTACAGATCACATTTACCTGATATGCCGGGCGATTTTTTTTCATATAAACCGGCGTATAATGAACATCCTTCGCCCCCGCCTGCATCAGACGCTCCATCAGAAATCCGAGTGCCTCGCCGCTGCAGTCATCAATATTTGTCTCCAGTTTACAGATCTCTTCTTTTTCCATCCAGCTCTTTTCATTCTCGCTTTCCAGAATCATTGCACGCAGAATACCGGCACAGGCATATTCTCGTTTTCCTGCACCAAGACCTGTTTTTTCGATGAAAAATGACTCCGGAAGTTTATCAGAAGTACGGATCGCCGCCACGATCGCTGCACCAGTCGGCGTAACCAGCTCACCTTCTATCTGCGTAAGTTTCAGTTTCAGATGATTGGCCTGTACGATATTTGTCACCGCCGGAACCGGGATCGGCAGAATGCCGTGCTGACAGCGGACCATACCTCTTCCTTCGCAAAGTTCTGTCACAATTACCTGATCGATATCCAGATTATCCAGGCAGACCGCCACCGAGAGAATATCTACGATTGAATCTACAGCACCGACTTCATGAAAATACACCTGATTTCTTGGCACGCCATGTGCTTTTGCTTCTGCATCCGCCAGAACCGAAAAAATATCCGTCGCTGTTTTTTTCGCACGTTCCGTCAGGCTGCTGCTCTCAATAATCTGCAGAATATCCACAAAACTTCTGTGCTCATGTATATACTCTGCATCATGGTTATGCACATCATGCCCATGCATATGCTCCGTAGCATGAGTATGACCATGCAGATATTCCATATCATGATCATGATTTTCATGTTCCTTATCAAGAACCACATCAAAGTCGCACGCATCCAGACCGGATTTTTTTACCCTGGAAATGCGGATATCAAATCCCTGTACCGGAAGGCTTGCAAGAGCTTTTTTCAGAACCTGCTGATCTGCTCCAAGATCCAGAAGTGCTGCCACCGTCATATCTCCGCTGATACCGCTTTCACACTCCAGATATAACGTTTTACCCATTCGCCTTCACCCCCAGTCTGTTGATCTGCGTTGCCATATAACCTGCTCCGTAACCATTGTCAATATTTACCACTGCAATTCCGTTTGCACAGGAATTTATCATCGTCAGAAGTGCAGAAAGTCCGCCAAGATTTGCACCATAACCGACGGAAGTCGGCACAGCGATCACCGGCTTGTCCACCAGCCCGCCAAGTACGCTTGCCAGTGCACCTTCCATACCCGCAACGGCAACAACACAGTTTGCACTCTGAATCGCCTCCAGATTTCCGAGCAGTCTGTGGATGCCGCTCACGCCCACGTCATAAACCCTCGTCACTTTCGTTCCAAAATATTCTGCCGTCTGTGCAGCCTCTTCCGCTACGGCAATATCTGCCGTTCCTGCAGTGCAGACTGCGATATTTCCGATATGCTCTTTATCCTTTTTTTCAATTTTTATGATATGGGAAATCGGATCATATTCTACCTGCGGATATTTTTCACGCAATATTTCGTACTGATGCTGTGTTGCTCGCGTTCCGAAAACCTGTCCATCTGCCTTGTATAAACGTTCAAAAATATGAAGCAGATGTTCATCTGCTTTTCCGGCACAGTAGATCACTTCCGCAAAACCGGATCGCACCTTGCGATGCATATCCAGTTTCGCATAGCCCATCTCTTCAAACGGCTCCCTGCGGAGAAATCCTTCCGCTTCTTCCACAGACATCGCCCCGTTTTTTACTTTTTCCAGAATTTCCTGTATTTCCACAAAAACACACCCCGCTTTATACTGTCTTCTCAAGACACACAAGCTGCACGCCCGGAATGCCGTTAAACACGCAAGGCACAATATCCGCCTCCCAGTATCCAAGCCGTGCATACAACTTTCTCGCAGCCTGGTTTTTCGCATTCGTATCCATACGCAGATACGGACAGTTATGTTCCTTTGCATAATCCTCATAAAACTTCACAAACGCACTTCCATATCCTTTTCCGGACTGCCCCGGATCTACGACCAACGTATGCAGAACCATAACCTGTTCCGGCAAAATATCCTGATATTTCCAGTTTGCATCAGCATACTCCGACACCTGAACCTGGTTGATCCTCGCTGCTGCCACAATCCTTCCGGCATCCGTCATAACAAACAGATCGTCATTTTTCACCGCTTCTTTTGCGGTATTTTCCGTCGGATAAACGCCGCGTATCCAGCCGATCACCACTCTGCCTTCCTCTTCCTCCGTTAAAATATGATCATAAATTGCTGCAACCTGTGCAATATCTTCTTTTGTTCCTCTGCGAATTTCCAACATTTTCTGTCCTCTCTGTCTACTCAGAAACCAAAATCTTCATAATCCTCTTTCAAGAATCGATGATAAATAATATGGCATCCTTCATCTTTAAAACAATAATAATATGGATCGTCCGGTTTATCTTCAAAACGAATCAGAATATCAAATTCTCCATTGTCCATATTTTCTGTAATAATATTATCAGAATACTTATGAAACAAATTCAGAATATCATCCATCTTGCATCCATGTTTCTGAAGCAACTCGATCAGGCTTTTAATAAATTCATTTTCCTTCATATTATTATGGACGTACTCGCTGCCTTCCTCCGGAATGTGGAAGCAAAATCGCTCCGCTTTGTGTGTCGCAGCAACCTCTCCCAGCTTCTCTGTGATCACCACCGGAAGGTGGTTCAGACGCTCCTGCATCTGATCTGCATCATCACTCGTACCAAAAAAATGATTCAAAGAGCTGAGCGGATAATACAGGCGAATTTTTTCTTTTCGAAATCCCAGTTTCGCATGGTCTTCCTTGATCACATCAATCAGATTCTTTAACAGTTTTTTGTATCCTTCATTTCCCGGAAACTGATACAGATTCAATCCAACACCGTCCTTATCATAAAAACGTTCCACTTTTCCATTGACTGTGCGGATTGTGATTTCAGCCGTCGCCGAAATCCGACACTCATTGAGATGACCGCCTTTGACATTCATCTTCTCATCGCAGAGATTAATGTGAATATGAAGATAAGTTTTACCATCCATCGTGGAAACATTTCCCGTCAGAGCCGTGATCTCCATCGGTCCGTTCAGTTCCGTTTTATGGTAAACCTGTTCCCCGACATTATACAGCCCGATCACCGCATGGTCTGCCGCACCGATACCCTCGATCGTTGCCAGTGTGATCTTTTCCCTGTCGCAAATCTTTGTCAGAGACTCTACGATCTCCTCGCCACGGTCCAGACGAACAACATATGCATCATCAAATTTCATGTATTCCATATCTATATCAGCCTTTCCTTTTTTTGTCCCCATAATACCACGAAAGAAGCAGGGATTGCAAATTTTTATAATCCATTTCATCCACTTACATAAAAATGATGTGGATGTCAAAAGTCCCCAACTATGATGCCTACGGATTGTTCCGTGCGTTGCACTCCCACAATCCTGGCATCATAAAAATACAGAAGATTATGAAATTTCGTTTTCATAATCTCCTGCATCTTCTCTTTATACTTCTATTCGAATTTGATTATAATGTGCAGCCTACCGGATCTTAATCGTTACAGATTTCTTCTTTCCGCTTCCATCCGTTGCCATTGCAGTGATCTTCACTTTCTTTCCTTTTGCATTTTTCTTTGCCTTTACTTTTCCGTTTTTCACCGTAGCAAATTTTTGATTGCTGCTTTTCCAAAAAAGTCTGGTATTAGCCTTCTTTGTGGCTTTTACTTTCGCTTTCAGCTTAATGCTCTTTCCTGCTTTGACGGTTTTCTTTCCGGAAATCGTAACTTTTTTCACAACGCCTTTCATACCGGTGATTGTATAAACTGCCTTTTTGCCGCTTCCATCTGCTGCCTTCGCAGTGATCGTTACTTTCTTTCCGCCGCTGCCTTTTTTCATTGTGACAATACCATTTGCATTTACGGTGGCAGCTTTCGGATTGCTGGAAGTCCATACCAGTGTTTTGTTTGTCGCATTTGCCGGCGAAATATTTGCCTTCAATGCGATTTTCTTTCCTGCTGCAATCTTATTTGAAATTCCGCTGATCTTAATGCTGCCAATCAGTATACTCTTTGAAGAATCTGTACCCGGTCTTGGATTTGGACTCGGATCTGGTTCCGGATCTTGGCTGCCCGGATTTACAATATAAAATGTACTACTCAATAATCCTTCATAATCACCAATTCCATGAACACCGGCCCAAGCTTCGCCAATTTCTACATTATCATCCAGAAAAACTTCGTAATCCACACCTTCTTTCAGGATTTTTCCATCTGCATCTTCTACCGAAACTCTCGGAATCACCGCATTTCCAGTATAACGAAGATCGCCGAATACATACATTCTTCCATCTTCGATATTTTTCTTTGTGTTCTTCTTTTTGTAGATAAATGTCCAGGAATCTTCGTCACCTGCCGTTACCGTCATCTGTGCTTTTTCCGGTGTATAACCACTCACATCCGGTGCATCCAGTGTCTGGGAACTTCCAAAGAGAGCACGGACTGTTGATGCTTCTGCCAGATCATCTCCCGCTTCATCTTTGTAATATACTGTATAGTCTTTTTCTTCCGGTGTGATTCCTGCTTCATAGGTTGTTTCTGCAGAGTCATACTGTACTGCAACCGTCGCATTTTCGGCTGTTTTTTCTTTAAAATAAGCATAATAGCCAGATGTAACTTCTTCACTTGTGCCATCATCCCAGGTAACATTCAGCGTAAGTCCGGTCGTATCGATTTCTTTCTCTGAAGAGCCATACTGCTGTTTATCCGCCGGTGCTGCCACTTCCACAGAAACTGCCCTGCGGATACGTTCCTCTGCCATGATGCCATTTGTTTCTGCATACTGCCATGCCGTACCGTTTTCACTGCACCATAATGTCAGATTTGCATTATCTCCAAATGCGGAATCTCCAATCTCTGTAACACTGTCCGGCACCTCTACACCTGTCAGAGAATCACAGCCTGCAAATGCATCTGAACCGATCATTTCCAGCCCATTTCCTGATACAACCATATCAAGTGAACTGCAGTTTTCAAATGCCTGACTGCCAATTTCCGTCACCGTATCCGGCAGGAATACAGCGTGGATTTTATCCTCATTCCGGAATGCCTGCGGATCGATACCCACAACGGTACGTCCATTGATCGTCTCTGGAATGCAGAGCAGATCCTGTGTATCACTCAGTGCCCTTGTCATACGTCTGGAAGCATCTTTTGTCTTTTTGCCATTTAAGCTCACGATCCATACGTGATTGTTTTCATCGGTGCGATACTCGAAATTCGCCGCTTCTGTTCGGTTCATATTTCTTCTGCAGGTTGCGATAAAATTGTCATACCGCATTTTCTGTGAATACAGACTGATACATTGATCCAGCCATTTTTTCTTATATTTTACAGCTGCATTTTCCCCTGATTTTTCCGCAAGCTCACTGCATTTATTTGCCATCTGAAGCAGTGAAGCTTCATAGGCTTCATATGCAAACTGATATTCTTTTCGAAGTTTTTTACCTGC
>ERZ779842.3001-NODE-3001-length-10361-cov-3.346691_pt1 | contig 10361 bp, 5 predicted proteins | sample MGYA00511095_ERZ779842 | MGnify/ENA primary metagenome ERZ779842 (study PRJEB29588, sample SAMEA2154036) | human gut metagenome | biome: human gut; feature: human-associated habitat; material: faeces | place: Denmark | collected 2008/2010 ... | reverse complement strand
TCTGCTGGCGCCTACCGTATGAACACGAACGAAAATCTACATTCCTTCACAATTTTTCTTAATATTGTGTTTCGTCATAATAACTACGGAATCTTTTGTTTCGCTCACGACATTATATAGTTTGTCACCCCACTGTCGTGAACACTTTGCACAATACCTTTCACTTTTTCTTGTTGTTTCTGGTGATTTTTACGTATTGTTTAAATGTTGTTTCGTCATGTTTATATATTATAACATTGTTTTATAAAAATCAAGTACAATTTAACCAATTTCAAAAAAAATCCGCTTTGGTTTCTTTCCCCAAAGCGGATTTTTCTGTTTTTGTTTATATTTTATTATTTTTCTTTGCTTTCTTCGCTCTTTTTCGTCAATTTGCGAACAATCACCAGACATCCAAGAAGTGCAATCAGGTTTGGAAGCACCATTAAACCATTGAACATATCTGCCATATCCCATACCAGATCTACTTTCAATGTGGATCCGATGATTACGCAGATCACAACGATCACTGCATAAACTTTTACTGCACCATTTCCGAACAAATGCCGAACATTCACTTCACCGAAATAATACCATCCGACAATTGTAGTAAAGGCAAAGAACAGCATACACAATGCAATAAAGATATTTCCAAAGTTACCGAATCCTACGTTGAATGCACTCTGTGCTAGTTCAGAACCTGTCTGTCCGTTACCAAGTACTCCGGTGGACAGGATAACCAGAGCTGTCAGTGTCAGAATAATAAATGTATCGATAAATACACCCATCATTGCGATGATTCCCTGATCACACGGATCCTTAACCTCCGCTGTTGCATGTGCATGTGGTGTGGAACCCATACCTGCTTCGTTGGAGAAAAGTCCTCTCGCAACACCGAAACGCATCGCTTTCTGAACCGTTACACCAAGTGCACCGCCTGCGATTGCCTTTGGTGCAAAAGCACCCACAAAAATATCTTTAAATGCAGTTCCAACCCCCGGAAGATGCATCACCAGGATCACAAGGCAGCCGATGATGTATAACAGCGCCATGATCGGAACGATTTTTTCTGTGAAGCTTGCGATTCTCTTGATACCGCCAATGAAGATGATGCCGGCAATCACTGCCACACAGATTCCCACTGCCAGTTTCGGTACATGGAATGCATTGTTAAATGCTGCACCGATAGAGTTGGACTGTACCATATTTCCCATAAATCCCAGGGCCAGAATGATAGCTACAGAAAAGAAACCTGCCAGAAATTTTCCAAATCTGCCCTTGAATACGTATTTTATATAATATACCGGGCCTCCTACATAGTGTCCGTTTTCCAGTTTTCTTGTATGCTGTGCCATAACAGCTTCCGCATAGATGGTAGCCATTCCGAAGAATGCACTGACCCACATCCAGAAGATGGAACCCGGCCCTCCGGATGCAATCGCTGTTGCTGCTCCGGCGATATTACCGGTTCCTACCTGGGCGGCAATCGCTGTTGTCAGAGCCTGAAAAGAACTGAGACCATTTTCTCCTTTCCCGCCATGCAGCGAAAAATTACCAAACAATGCTTTCATTCCGGCACCAAACTTTCGTATCTGAATAAATTTCAGGCTGAACGAGTAAATGATACCGGCTCCCAGAAGCAGGATCAGCAGTGCATAATCCCACAGAAACGTATTGACACACTCAACTACTTTTGTAACAAATTCCATGTTTTTTCTTCTCCCTCACTTTTTCTTACGTTTCAAGCCAATACCAAAGAATGCGCCGGGGCATATCCTTGCAGAGCGTTTTTTATTCACCTGAAACCAGTACAGCGTTTCCGACAAAAAAGGTCCCGGGGAAATCCCCGGGACCTGATACTTCCATAACTGTTCTGCGCCTTTGCAGGTTCTGTTCAGAATTGTTATTCATTATCCACTCGAAACACAAAAAACAACTGCGACATGCCGCTTTTCTTTTTTGTATCTTTCACACTGTCCTTTTGCCTGAGAGATTCGCAGATCACAGATCTGCTTTCACCTTCGGCACCCATCTTTGGGATTCTCCAGAGGGCCATCCGGTTACAGTCCCGTCCGTTTTTCACGGACACCTGAGAGTATTATTCCTTCGGCGGGCTTTCGCCTGCTTTCCTGCAACCTTCTATTGGCTCGATATGTAGTTTCGTTAATGCTTTTATTATAAGGAGCCGGATTGCTGTTGTCAACCCGGCTCTTTATTTTTATAACACTTTACCAAAGTATTATATAAAAATCGTTATTTTCTTTTACAGACTGTCAATAAATCTCATGAATGCAGTTCTGCCTTCTTCTGTGCATTTGTACACTCCTGCATGCTCCAGCACCTTCTTGAATACAATGCCGATCTCTTTTTTCAGAATCTCTTCCACATTTTCTGCTGTGAAAGTATATTTTTCTTTCAGTTCATCTACCCAGTCGGCATGTTTTTCCAGAACTTCATCTTTTCTCAGATCTTCGCCTGCCACAATGGCTTTGCACAGACCTTCAAGTTCACCTTTCAGACGTGCCGGAAGCACTGCCAGGCCCATAACTTCGATCAGACCGATGTTTTCTTTCTTGATATGGTGCAGTTCCGCATGCGGATGATAAACACCCAGCGGATGTTCTTCGGTCGTAATATTATTCCTCAAAACCAGATCCATCTCATACATATCACCACGTTTTCTTGCGATCGGGGTGATGGTATTGTGTGGTTCTCCGTCGGTTTCCGCGAAGATAAATGCTGCCTCGTCAGTGTATCCTCTCCACTTTAACAGGATCTTGTCTGCCAGTTCGATCAGACGCTCCGTGTCCGGACCGCTTATACGGATGACGGACATCGGCCATTTTACGATGCCTGCTTTGACGTCTTCGAATCCCGGGATCACTACTTCTTTTTCCACCGGTGCTTTCGCCATGGCAAATTCATAATGTCCACCCTGGAAATGATCGTGGCTCAGGATCGATCCTCCTACGATCGGCAGATCCGCATTGGATCCAACAAAGTAGTGCGGGAACTGTTTTACAAAGTCAAACAATTTTGCGAAGGTTGCACGTTCGATCTTCATCGGTACATGCTGAGAATTGAATACGATACAATGCTCGTTATAATATACATAAGGAGAATACTGGAATCCCCACTCACTGTTGTTGATGGTTACCGGTATGATTCTGTGGTTCTGTCTTGCCGGATGGTTCAGTCGTCCTGCGTAGCCTTCGTTTTCCATGCAAAGCAGACATTTTGGATATGATGTCTGTTTAGCCAGCTTTGCTGCTGCGATGGCTTTCGGATCTTTTTCCGGTTTGGACAAGTTGATGGTAATATCCAGATCACCGTATTCTGTCGGTGCTACCCATTTCATGTCTTTTGCGATACGGTAACGACGGATATAATCGGTATCCTGACTGAATTTGTAATGTGCATCGGTAGCCTTTACCGGATCTTCTTTATACAATTCCCAGAAGCGACGGATCACATTGCTTGGACGGTCTACCAAAAGACTCATAACTTTTGTGTCAAACAGGTCGCGATAACCTACACTGTTTTCTTCCATCAGACCATGTTCATATGCATAGTCACAGATATCTCCCAGAATGCTTTCCAGTTCACCTGCCACACTCTGATCTGCTCCGTCAGACTCCATGATCTGTTTTACATATTCTTCATCGATTGCATCCATCTGCAGTAATTCCAGAATTTTATTCGTAGTATAACGTTTGTCTTCCTTTTCTACCAGACCGGTTGCCAGTCCATACTGTACCAGTTTTACAATGCTCTCTTGAATCATTCCTTTTCTCCTGCCTTTCCTTTTAATACCACGGTGCCGAACCGATCTATAGTGCCATCATATTTTCCAAACCATACCGGATACTGTTCTACAGGCAACTTGACTTCTACCGGCTGACGGTTGAAGTTTTGTACAAATACATAATCTGTATCCTGATTCCGGCGCACACTTACTTCCACGCCTTCCGGGATGTGGGCAACTACACGTTTTACGCCTGCTTCTTTTGCAATCTTACGATAAACTTCATCATAAAATCCCTGTTCAAAGTCTGCGCAGACATGGTATGCTTTTCCTTTTCCGAAAAGGTTCACGGTAAGTGCCGGCATACCGGCATAAAAATCGGTTTCGTAGGTCATCAGAGGCTGTGCAGTAGAAGTCTTAACCAGTTCACAAAGATGATTACAGGTATAGGTTTTCGTCAGGCACAACTCATTCCCCCTCACCGGTACTCCTCTATTATATTCCCCATCGTACAAACCGTCAATCTCTGTACTGCGAAGTCCCATCACATCCATCAGACCATGGGGAGTTCCCTCCAGGAAACACAGATCGGTACTGTCTACGATACCGGACCAGTAAGTCAGGATAAAGGTTCCACCATTTTCTACGTATTTACGAACCTTCTCTTCAAATCCTTCCCTGAACATATAAAGCATAGGCGCTGCTACTACTTTATAACCATCCAGATCCTGCTCCATATCGATCATATCCACATTCAGTCCCTGTTTGCGGAATGCGTAATAGGATTTTTCCACAGTTTCCTTATAGAACAGTCCTTTATTTCTTGGTCCCTGGGCGTCTTCCATTGCCCAGCGGTTCTCCCAGTCATATACCACAGCCACCTGTGCCGGGTTCTTCGCTCCGGTAACTTCCTGAAGTTTTTCCAGACTTTCTCCTACTTCCGTTACCTCCTTAAATACTCTGGTATCATCCTTGCCATAATGATCGATCACTGCACCATGGAACTTTTCAGAGGAACCCTGGCTCTGTCGAAGCTGGAAATACATAATACTGTCGGATCCGTGGGCAACAGCCTGCATGGAAGCTGCATGAAGCATTCCCGGTTTCTTTAATTTGCTTACGGACTGCCAGTTGGTTGCCGACGGACAGTTCTCCATCAACAAAAATGGTTTTTTCTGAATGCTTCGCATGATATCATGCTGCATGCCATTATCCATGGCTGTCAGGTATTCTTCTTTCTTGTGCCACTGTGGATAATTATCCCAGGATACAAAATCTACTACATCAGCAAATTTGTGATAATTTAATCCCTGGAAATCGTACATCATATTGATGGTGGTTGGTTTGTCGGATCCTGCATCCCTAAGAGCCTGGATCTCCCATTTTACAAAATCTACAGTCTGATCGGTCACAAACCGTTTCCAGTCCAGGTTCAGACCGTGAAGAGAGCTGTCTCCTCTTGGGGAAGGACTGTCTACCTGATCAAAATCGTTATAGCGGTGACTCCAGAATGTGGTTGCCCATGCCCGGTTCATCTTATCTGCTGTCTGATATTTGTCTTTCAGCCAGTTTTTAAAGGCTGCCTGACACAACGGACAATGACACTCTCCTCCATATTCATTGGAAATATGCCAGGCGATCACACCCGGATGGTCTTTGAATTTTTCCGCCAGTTTTGTATTCATAATTCTTGTCTTTTCTCTGTATACCGGAGATGTATAACAGTGGTTATGTCTTTCTCCATACAGATTTCTGTGACGGCTGGCATCTACACGAAGCACCTCCGGATACTTCTGTGCCATCCATCTTGGTCTTGCTCCGGTCGGGGTTGCCAGAATTGTTGAAATGCCATTTTCATACAGACGATCTATAATCTTTTCCATCCATTCAAAATGGAATTCTCCCTCTACCGGTTCGAGTACTGCCCAGGAAAATATACCCAGGGATACTTCATTGATTTTCGCTTTTTTAAAATATTCGATGTCTTTTTCCAGAATCTCCGGGCTGTGAAGCCACTGTTCCGGATTGTAATCTCCACCATGGAGCATTTTTCCAAAATTTACTTCTCTTGCCATAAGTTCTTCTCCTGTCTTATCAAAAAAGCCTTTCTCCTTTCACATCAAGGAGAAAGGCTTTTCCTTTCGTAACTGTTCAGTACCTTCACAGTTACGAGCAAAAATGCATTTAAAATCACCTTCGGTGATGGCATTTTTGCTTGTATGTCTCGAGATTTTGACATATTCATGTCAAAACATCTCGCGGGATAGTGGCTACTGAAAAGTTACTTCCTTTCATTTAATTATTTATTTGTAATTTTCATCAGATTCCTTTGAATGTGAATGTAAATTCCATCTTTTCATCGGTTTTGATCAGATATTCCGGAAGTGGTTTTGCACCCCAGCTGTCATCTCCGGCAATACCCATCTGCTGTTTGGATACACGTACTACCGTGTAGTGTACCTGTGGCAGCTCAAATGGATGCATCGCATTTTCCATCTCGTGTGGTGTATATGGCAGTGCGGAGAATTCCATAGCATCACCGGTAAACAGCATTCCTCTGCCCTTACGGTCTGTTACAGATGCCCAACGTACGCCAACCTTGTTTCCGCATTCCTGCGGAACCATGTATTTTGCCATATTATCTTCCACTTTGTTCCTGTAGATACCCAGTTTTGCGCCTTCACATCTGTCCACATAGGTTTCTTCCGGTCCCATGCCGTACCAGGTTACATTGTCGTAATCTGCATCGAACTTGAACATAACACCGAATTCCGGCATATCGCCCAGACCCTCTACCGGATCATAAGTCAGTGTGGTGCGGATGCTTCCGTCTCCATATACCTGATAGCTCAGTTTGCACTCGGTTGCCGGAGTCGTTGGCATTGCATAAGTAAATGTAATCTTTGCACTGTCATCCAGAACTTCGATCTCAGGAATATGCATTCCCGGATAATGTCCTCCGGTTGGATATTTGTGAGACAGATACATGGATGCCAGTTTCCACTGTCCGCAGCGCATCTGCATCAGGCTTCCGTTATCGTTGTCAACCGGTGCACGCCAGAAATTTGGTCTTGGGATCATCTGGATCATCTCCACTCCACCGTAACGGTAAGAAGCAAGACCGCCATTCAGGTAAGAGAAGAGCACATCGAAGTTTTCACCGCGAACACCAAAGTCATGACCGGATCTGATCACTTCAAATCTTGCTGGTTTTACAGCTTTTGCAGGTGCTTCTACTTTGTAGACACCCTGTCCGAATGCCACTTCATGACCACGTTTTGCCCATACGGTATCTTCTTTCAGCCGGAAGGATACAGTAACTGCATATTCACCCGGCAGATTCTGTACCGGAATCGGCAGACTTACGGTCTCTTCACTCAAAGGAGCTACATGAGTTTCCATCGGAACTTCTTTTACTTCTTTTCCATCTTTTGCAAGTACTACGAAGCAGTCAAAGGTATCAGTGTTGATAAACAGGTTCTTGTTGACGATGGTTACCTGGTCTTTTTCCACTTTGGCAGAGATGTTCTGGTAGTTGAATTTCACATCCTGCATCTTCGGAGATGCGTCTCTTTCTCCGCCGTATGCGATACCGTTTCCGCTGAAGTTATAGTCGCATGGGCGATCATTGAAGTCACCGCCGTATGCCTGGAATTCTTTTCCGTAACGGTCTTTTTTGTAGATCGACTGATCGATATAGTCCCAGATAAATCCACCCTGGTAGGACGGCTCGGTATCGGTCAGATCTGTATATTTGTGCATACCTCCGCAGGAGTTACCCATTGCATGAGTGTACTCGCAGCAGATAAATGGTTTGCTTCTGTCTTTTTCCAGAAATGCCTGGATATCCTCTACAGACGGATACATCTGGCTTTCCATATCACTGGTATCGTTGTATCTTCTATCGTGGCAGACACCTTCATAATGTACCAGGCGGTTCGGATCCATCTTACGGTACAGTTGTGACATCTCGTAGATTACTTTTCCGCCAAATGCCTCATTACCGCAGGACCAGATCAGGATCGCCGGATGGTTCTTATCTCTCTGATACATGGAATTGACACGATCCAGCATCATATCCATCCATTCCGGACGGTCACATGGTACGACTTTGCTGAAGTCACCGGTCTGTTCTGCACTGATGTCCCAGCTTCCGTGGCTCTCCAGATTACACTCTGCGATCATGTAGATACCATATTCGTCACACAGTTCATAGATGCCGACCGCATCCGGATAATGGCAGGTACGGATCGCATTGATATTGTTCTGTTTCATGGTCACCAGGTCTTTGATCAATTCTTCTCTGGATACCACACGACCGGATACAGAACTGAATTCGTGACGGTTAACACCTTTGAAGACGATTCTCTTACCATTCAGCATCATGATAGAATCTTTCATCTCAAAACGACGGAAGCCCACTCTCTGAGGGATCACTTCTGTCACCTGTCCGTTCTCATCCATCACTTCCAGTAACAGATCATATAATACAGGAGATTCTGCAGACCACAGTTCAGGATTCTCCACTTTCATCACATACTGAGACTCCTCTGCCAGTGTTTCTTCCACACTCTGCAGTTCTTTTCCGTCTTTGGATAATGTAATTTTTACTTTTCCGGCTTTTGTTGCTTTGGTATCGATCACCAGATCCGCTTTGGTGAAGGTATCGTCCAGAAGTGTCTGAATCTTCACATCAGATACATGGACTTCCGGGATCGCATACAGATAGACATCACGGTAGATACCTGAGAAACGGAAGAAATCCTGGTCCTCACACCAGCTGCTGCTGGTCCATTTGAAGACCTGAGCCGCCAGTTTGTTTTCTCCCTCTTTCAGATAAGGAGTCAGTTCGAATTCGGACGGTGTAAAGGTATCTTCACTGTATCCTACAAAGTTACCGTTCAGCCATACAGCGATACCACTTTCTGCACCCTGGAAAGAGATAAATACTTTTTTGCCTTCCATCTCTTCCGGAACTTCAAAATATTTCACATAAGAAGCAACCGGATTGAATCTCTCCGGAATCTGACCCGGTTCTACTTCTTCTCTTCCTTCCCACGGGTACTGTACATTTGCATACTGCGGTACATCATATCCCTCCATCTGAATATGAGCCGGTACACGGATATCATCCCATGATTTGCAACAATATTCTGTTTTCTCAAATCCCGGGATCGTAGAGTTGTAATTTCTTGCGTAATGGAATTTCCACAATCCATTCAGGCTGTGACGGAAGTTATCCACATCCTGTTCCATCGCTTCCACAGAAGCGTAATATTTGTGGTCTGAATGAGCAGCCACACGGTTGTCGTTAAAATACGTAGGATCTTTTACCAAATCGTAATTGAAAGTACCCATTCTATTTTTCCTCCTATTTTTCAATCTTTGCTAAAAAACAGGCGGATATTCATATACTATAAATATCCGCCTTAATTTACTTATACATAACCATTCAGCATATGCACAGCTACTTTTTTATTATTTAACAGCACCTGTGATACCTTCTGTAAAGCTCTTCTGGAAAGCAAAGAAGATAATTGCTGTCGGGATTGTACAGATAAATACACCTAACATCAGCATACCATAATCTACGGTATAGCCACCTAACAGGTTGGCAACCAACATCGGCATTGTAATAGCGCTGTTGTTCTGTAAAATAACTTTTGGCCACAGGTAGTTGTTCCATGCACCCATGAAAGTGATGATAGTAGCTGCTGCGTATGTGGACTTCATGGTAGGCATGAACATACGGAAGAAGATACCAGCTTCACTCAGACCATCGATTCTTGCTGCCTCAATGATATCATGAGGGAAGGATCTGGATGCCTGACGGAACATCATGATCATGAACGGTGTTGCAATGGATGGCAGCATGAACGCTGTCATGGTATTTACCATCTTCAAAGTAGAGAACATACGGAACATAGGAATCATGATGGCTGCAAAAGGAATCATCATAGCAGTCAGCAGGATGGTAAATACAACGTCTTTTCCTTTGTCGTGATAGATCTCGAAGCCATATCCGGCGATAGAGCAAACCAGCAGACACAGGACAGTCAGTACTGTTGCATTTCGGAAGGAGTTCCACAGTGCCAGTCCCAGATTCTGGTTTGCAATCAGTGCTTTGTAGTTTTCAATCAGATACGTTCCCGGAATCAGTTTGCCGGCGATAACGTCAACGCTCTTGTTTGTAGATGCGCAGAACATATAGTACAGCGGAAATACAGAAACAATTGATGCGATTGACAGTACAAGATACATAATAAATTTTTTACCTTTACCCATTATCGTTCGTCACCTACTTTCATCTGAAGTATTGCCAGAATAGCAACCATGATCAGGATCAGGATAGACATCGCCGCAGCGTAGCCGAAGTTCGGACTCTGCACAAAGGATGTGTTATAAATATAATGAGACATTGTCATGGTAGACTTACCCGGACCACCGTTTGTCAGGTTCAGGGACTCATCGAACAGCTGCAGTGTACCATTGGTAGATGTAATGGTTGTCAGCAGGATGGTCGGTTTCAGAAGCGGTACGGTAATCTTGAAGAATGTCTGCATCGGGCTTGCGCCGTCGATTTTTGCTGCTTCATATACAGAATATTCAATATTCTGAAGTCCTGCCAGATAGAATA
>ERZ779842.2994-NODE-2994-length-10394-cov-2.651707_pt1 | contig 10394 bp, 14 predicted proteins | sample MGYA00511095_ERZ779842 | MGnify/ENA primary metagenome ERZ779842 (study PRJEB29588, sample SAMEA2154036) | human gut metagenome | biome: human gut; feature: human-associated habitat; material: faeces | place: Denmark | collected 2008/2010 ... | reverse complement strand
ATTAATCCCGTATTGAACGCTACTTCTATTGGGAATTACTATAAAGTTACCTATTTGATGGTATAATCTTGAGAATTCTTTTATCTTGTTCCAAAGAATTATGTCTTTATCCGCTCCAAAAAATTTGGCACGATATCCAAATTCATTTTCCTTGCTTTCCTTACCAAATAAGGAGCCAAACGAATTTATTGTATCTCCACGGAAAGCATATGTTCCTTTTAAATCCCATGCTCCCATTTTCTCAAAGGTCAAGTCATAAATGTCTCCCCATAAAATGATATAAATTGCTTGTACAATCAGGTACATATCTGGATCACCTATATTTCCAATGAACTTTGTAAGATTATCAAAACAAAATGTCCGCATTGCATCAATAGCACCGTCTAATTCCTCGTCTACAAAACTTTTTAAAATCTTTAGTGCTTTTTTATAATCCCTTGTATTTTCATATTGATTTCTATTCATACTTCTTTGCTCTCCTTCTACTTACTCATGAATTCATGGTCTGTTGCAACCTTAATTGCAAAATCATATTCCCACTCACCGCAAATATAAAATATAAGCGGCACACATACATCAGCAATTTGCTGAACACTAAAATTCAAGATATGGTTCATCGACTCTTGGAAATACATTTCCAAGAGTTCATATCTGATATGGCATCCATTAAATATATCTCCGTTATCTTCATCCAATATATATACATGGTTATAGAGCTTATCACAATCATACTTCAAATGCCTATTCAAATAATTAATCAGTCTTGTAGCTCTTATTGCTTCCTCTTCATTGTGTACAACAGGCTGACAATAGTACGACTGGCAATACAAATGCTCCTCTCTAAAACGAATACAGGTTTCTATGTGACCACCTATAACTTCTGGAATACTGGCACATAAATATATCGTATCTAATGAATCCACATCTATAAGCTTTAATTCTTCATTAACAAACTTATATTCAATAGCATTTTCCTTGAAATAATCAAATACTTTCTTCTTTGCCTGTGACTTATTCATTTCATCACGCTCCTACAAATCCTTTCTTTTCCCTTATTCAAGTTTCATTTAATATACCGTATCATAAGAGGCCGGGGATTTGTCCCCGACCTCTTTTTTCTGACATATTAATCTACTAAAGTTTTGTGATACCGTTTTATTTCTTTTGGATTTCTCAAATATGGTCCTCTTTCGGTCATATTATCCATAAAACTAGAAAACCTCCTTTGCAAGCCATATGGATCATTTTCAGTCAGACCGAAGCCATGAATCAAGTCATCGTTATCTATAATACAAGTGCCGAACATGGTAGTTTCCTCACATTCAATAATCTCTGTCTCCATGATTTTCCCATTTTCACATCTTAATGATAAATGAAAGAGTGGATCATAAATGATATCACCATTTATATCAGAAAATACTCCTATTTGAATAGTCTTTATATCTCCTTCGATTTCTTCAACTTCCAAATCAAGAGACCAATAGCATCTAGGATCATCTGTCTCTATTACTCCTCCAAATTCTCCTAAAACATCAAAAATTTTCTGCAACTGTTTTGTTGCTTTTTTTGTTGCATATTTACTCATAATGCATATCTCACTTTCTTTTTACAGAACTTTGATTTAGTCAGTGTACTATTACTCCATATCCATCAGTTCTTCTTCGAGCTCTTCCTCGGACAGGTTGCTGTACATATCTTCAACGATATCCCAATACATGTCCCAGTCATTTTCATAATACTCCATAATAAATTTCTCCTTTCCTTTTTCCCCCTTCTCTTACTACCAAAAGTCCAACTGTACGTTTTGCCGGAAGCTTTTTATATAAACAGACAAAAAAATGACTAGATTCACATCTAGCCATTTTTACGGGGTCTATATTTAATAGTGTTTGTTATATTATCCATTTTGGCGGGGTCTTTATTTAATAGTATTTTATATGCACTTTAAGCTTCCTTGCCCATGCCCCGTATCCTTTATGATCCAATATTTAGATTTATCATAATCCTTTATCTGTTCCTCATCAATAATGCGAAATTCGAAATATTCCAGGAACTCCTGATTTATAGCCATTTTGACAAATTGCCATCCTTTCTCTTGACTATAAACTTCCATAATTGGTTTCTCGTCTGGATTTCCCCACACGCATTCAGGAAAATACCATTTTTTTCGTTCTCTTTTGTAATCATCAAGACCGTACCACTCCAAAAGTTTATCTCCATATAATAATATAAATTTTTGTTCTTTCGGATGATATTCTCTGCTAAGAAGATACATTGCAATATTCTTCAACAATTTTTCCCTGGTTTTTTCCTGAAGCGAATGTATTTTTCCATCTTTCCCTGGTTTCATGCTGTATAAATAAGTAAATCGCTCTTTTTCTTTTTCTGTCGGAGTATCAGACCTGTCTTTTCGCAACACCATGTAACGTTCACGCAATGGTCCCCGGTTTATAGCATTCGCTATTACAGAGTCTAATGTTATATGGTCTTCTGCATAATCTTTCTCCATCAGACTCTCTCCCCATTGTTTTTCAATTGTATTCCACATTTTCTCTTTTTTTGTCTTCTTGGCGCAATGAAACATCCAATACTTCTTTAGCCATCCGTCCGCTTCTGGATATTTTTCAAACCAATTTGAAATACTCTGCCTGTTAATCTGTAAACCAGGTTCATCAAACTCAAATCCACACCAGCGTTGTAAAATAACTCGTGCATCGTTTAGCAGTTCATTATTGACCATGCCGTCAGAATTATATATTTCATTCTGATGACACTTAGAAAAAATGTAGCCTCTGGCAATTACAATAAGAATCCTTTCAATTCCAAACAGATTGCCATCTTCACTGAAATTGTTTGTTAATAACTTTGGCTGGATTCTTGGTTTTTCTGATTCCGGAGACTTTGCATATGCTTCAAATTCTAATATTTCATTTAACATATATCGTCACCTGCCTTTATATAAGGATCAATATCTTTCCATTTAAATGCATCCCAGAAAAACCTTCTGGCTTTGTCCGAATTTTTTGTACTTTCATATAATGCAGGCACTTGATATACAGAATCTAAATCTGAATTCTTTATGATTTTTCTAAGTTTATTTATGCATATTCTATAAATCTTATCCTCTACATTTGTTATATTATTTTCATAAAATTCCCGAACCAGCTGTTCTAAACTTGTATCAAGTTCTTCACAGGGAATTGATATCTTTTCATTTTTTTTCAAATCTCTGCTTTTTATACGGTCAAATGTTTGAGATTTTGGTCCTTCAATCAGAGTAAGTATTAACCACAGTGTCTTATATCCCTGCTGATAAAAATGATATAACACTTCCCGTTCCTCTTCGTCAAGGCTGCTTTCATTAAATCCATTTCCGATAATCTGTTCTAATGCTTTTCCCCTGTTATCATACGGCTGTAACAGCCACTGCACTTCATTCATACGATCTTTCATATCTTTTATCGTATTATTCTCATCCACATACGGTCTGATTTTTCTTTTGATATTAGGGACTATCGTTCTTTCAATCAGAATTGCATTTTTCTCATCATATATTTGGAACAAATTTGTCTGAAGATTCTCTGGTGCATAGAACTTATCTTTCTTTTCATTTTTTAATAAGATTAAAAATGTATGCACATAAAAGAAATAATACTCCAGCACCATCTTGCATCGCTTTTTAAACTTCTCAATTTTTTTCTTATCTTCCGATGATATCTTCCTCGGATAAGTAAAAAAACTAAAGGTATCTTTTATCTTTTCTTTCGATGACTGATACTTCTTTAGCTCTTTTTCAAAATAGACTGGTAATTCATTAATGTATGTACCTTTAGCCGGAATCTGGAATTCTGCTTTCTTCTTACAGCCTTTAGCTGAAATGCAAAGACTCTCTTTATCTCGTTCAACTGATAATTTTCTAAGATCGTAATTTTCTTCTCCTCGTAACTTCTCAAAATCTTTCAGAAAAACAAGATAGGGACTCTTTTCGATTTCTGTTTTAAATATAATATCCAAATTCGGATGCTGGCCATTCTTAGCTGCATCAATTTCTAGTCCGGTCAATAACGTACATTTTCCACAAGATGGCTCTTTTGATTCAAACACAGTTTCAGCTTGTTTATTGTTGATATACTCATTACTTTTATCTTTTAAATTCCTTCCATACTCAACTTGTCCGATAGAAATGGCAGCATTCGATATCTGACCTATTCTATTAGAAAATGTATTTTCAATATGTCTGAATGGAACATACTTTTCCGGTACAATCTCCGGACTCTCCGAAGCCGGAATCTTAACAACCGAAATATTCCTTTTCCAATATTCTATTATTTTTCCATCTATTTTTCTCACGCCTTCTTCTTTTTGATACCCTCCAGACGCAACCGCATTCACAACATCCTGGTTAAACACTACACAAACTAAATCGCCATCAAAATCAGCCCCACCTAAGCATAAAGGCGCAACCGATCCTCTTGGAACCATAACAATACCAGTCAGTTTTCCAAAATATTTATCGTATAATGTCAAATATTTCTTAAATTTCTCATAATTGGATCCTAGATACGTTTCCTTATCTGTATCCGCAAAACGCTGCATAATAATCTGCTCATTCCTTGACAGATGCGGACTCCTGAAAAACGCATAATACGAGTTATAATTCAGATGAAGTTCTTTATCCAATTCCCGATAATCCTTCATCGGTAAATAAAAACGCCCATACAAATAACGACGAAAAAATCCTGATATATCTTCCTTCTGTTCTAACAAACTTACAAGTAATGGCAGCAAATCCCTGCATAAATATCTCGTCTGCCCTTCCACAAGTATTTTCCCTTTTGCTAATTTCGTCAGAAGACCCTTCTGTGTATTTTGTAGCTGTTTTGTTATATACACATCCGTTTTCAGTTTCTGATTCTTAAACACCGCTTTCTTCCAATTAGGAAGATCACTTGTCAAACAGATCTTATCTCTTTTGCTATAGTTGTTGCTAACATTATTATCGTTATTATTTCCCCATTCTTTAAGGAAATCTATTGGATTCTTTATATAATTACAATGATGCTTGATTACGTTTGAAAACTGTTTTTTCGAAAAATCCAATGTATTAATCATCTGATAACTTAAATGAGTAAATTTTGAATGTCCATACGGCAAATTTGTTCCTGATATATATAACGCATGCTCATACTTATTCATCGCATCACAATAAAACTCCATCGGATGTCCGTACTTATCGTCTTCTAAATTAGATAAATGCTTTATTAGCCATTTCTGTCCTTTAAACATGCTTTCCGTAATAAAAATGTGTGCCTTACTCAAATCACGCTTCTTACCAAAAACATCCTTATACCAATTCTCTTCACCATCCTTATGAATATTATATTCTTCCAGAAATTGATGGACATCGACCTCATGAAGCATTCCCTTCATAAACGGAAGTCTTATTTGAAAAGACGTTGCGCCCGTAGTTCCCAATGCCTCATTAATATAGGAAGCATATTCTGGGGAAATGAATCCTGCTCCGTCAAATGGAATATCTACTTCCAACAGTTCTTCCCTCTTGGTCTTCAAGAAAGTGCAATTTATCTTCTCTTTTGAGCCATCTTCTTCTACGTCCAATTTCGCTGTTGCAATCGTAATATCTTTGTCGTAGTAATAACCCGTTATCGGTTTTGAAGGATTCTTTTCATCCTTTCGCACATCATGTAAAACAACAATTGTATCCGCATCGATAATTAATTTTTTATGATTGATCCTTTTAGATGATGACAAATATAATCCCCTGTATGAATAATATTTACTTTCCTTCACCGGAATCTTTGAAAAGTCCATACCTAAATTCAGACGTGTATTCAGCCCCGCATAATAATTTTCATCAATAAAAGAAATACGACTATGTCTGCTCATATTTCCACTCTTATCAAATGCAATCATGTGAACTGGTTTTTCATGATTTTCAAAATAGATATCAAATCCGTTCTCCACAATATCTTTCGCATTTTCCAGATAATCTTCATGTCGCTCTTTTTGTCCCGGAAATGCTGAAATCTCATCTAATGGAAGAAATATATCTCCAAAATCAACGATTACAAATTTATCAAATAACGTTGTATTTGTAATTCTAAATGGTTCGTCATTCGTCTGAGAATTCCATGATTTTTCAATTTCCTTGAAAAATTGATGAAAGAGCGGGCAGTCTTCCATTTCATTTTCCTGTTGAACAACTAATTTATATAATGCACGATTCGCATATTTCAGCGTAAAACATTTCTGATCTTCCGCTATTTCTTTCGGAAAATATTTAAAAAATGCCTTGGCGTCAACAGTGATAATTTTCTGCTTAATCTCTGACATAATTTACTCCTATGTATTTGTCTAGATGCTTGGGATTTCGGCTACTGGTGGCTGATGCCAGTCAATAGAAGTAAGACCAGCTATTAATCGATCCCATTCTGCGGAAGCTTCTAAAAGTAATTGTGGACTTGGTGTAGTATTTTCTTTATACTCAGCATACATAGGTTGTAAATCAGCTATTTTTTTCACGTCTATCTTTTTTTCGTTCAAAACTAAATAATAAAATTCTAATCCATTAGTGTATAGAACTTTTTTTATATTCTCAAGATATGATAAAATCTGTATAGCATTTTTGCATTTTAAATTTGTATTATTATTCCATTTACTTTCTGCCTTCGCACAAGCCTCTGTCTTAATCCCTTTATTCTTAATACTAATTGTTAAACTCTCTGGTATGTCCTTTATATCTAAATTCAAGTCCTTTTTTTCTGATATTTCTGTCTTATAAGAACGTTTTTCATTAGTATGTTGATAACATTCAACCTTTTTACACTCCCATTTTGCTGATAATTGTTCTTCTACTTTTTCTTCTATTATCTCATCCACCCCTTCTATACTCCCCTTACCATTATCTTGTATTATCTTACTCTTTTCAGGAAATATTGTTGTTAAATCTTCAATTTTAAAAAAATACTCAATTTCAGCTGCTTTAGGTATCAACCATCTAATATTTGAAGAATTCTTAGAGTACATACCTTCTTTTAAATCTAAACTACTATTAACATCTTCTTTTTTTATTTCCACGCATCCTAATATCACACCTCCATTGTCACGAGTTGCTTTCATATCCAAAATTGCCATATCAGGAAAACCTGTACCACTATATATTTTCTTTTTTAATTCACTATCCCCTTTCGCTTTTCCTCCAATGTGTACATCTCGTATAGATACTCCTTGATACCATTCCTTGAGTATTTCTCTTTTTCTACATTCCGCCATCTGTAATAACATATAGACCCATGGATATAATTCCTCTTCCTGTCCATACTGTGCATCCATCAACTTTAATTCATTAAAATATTCCTGTACTCCAAATTCAATTTTCATCTCTAATTTTCCTCGTATAATTGCTATTACTGCTTTCCAATTTCTTTTTCTCTTATTATATCAATCTTTCACCCTCTATACATCATTTTTTTCAAATTCTATAATCAATCCAAAACGAATTGCCTATTTATCCGTGCCAAATAATAAACAAGGCTTGAACAGCAATCTTGCCATTCAAGCCTTATCCATTCTATAAAACTCTTCCATATCATTCAATCGAATCGCCCCAAGATTTCCATCTTTCTGATATCCTGCCCCACAATCTATTCTAATCGTCCTTCCCGACGATGATATCCATATCTTTCTATCCTCTGTCGCAATATGTCCTACAACAGAGATAAACTCATTATGTTCTTCCATTCCTCTGATAAAATACTCGTAATGCCCATCCCCCATATAAAATCTACTCTTATTCCATATCCGTTCCGGTGTCAAATACGTCTGTGCATGTGCTATCTGGTATTTTCTACCATCAAGATTAAGATTGATATAATAGGGTTTCTCTTTTATCCATCTTGCCAGATTAAGCAAATCAACTGCTGTCATCCGTTGTTCCATAATCGATAATGTATTGTATGAAATGTATTCTCCTACTTTTTCACCAGCATACTTTTCCATAATTTCTCTTGCCAGCCAAACATCATGATTTCCTTGAATCATTTGAATATTAAGATGTTTTAAAATTTCAAAATACAATTCAACCGGCTGATTCCCGCGATCAAAAACATCTCCCGCCAGAATCAATATATCATCTTCCTCAATAACAATTTAAATCCATCAGCATCATTATGTATATCAGAAACTACATACACCTTTTTATTAACAACCTTTAAATTCATTTCGTCTTCTCTTGAAAAATTTATAACTATTCACTGTACTCCTGTTTCAAACGTTCTCATCTTCAAATAATGATTTTAGTCTATCTTGAATCGTCTTTTCATCATATCCAAACCATGTAATTTCCCACAAAATCAATGTTGTAAACTTTTCATTTCCATAATCAGATAAACCTTTTTCATCCACCCTACATCCTAATATGTTCGCCCATGAAGACGCTTCTATCGCGTAAGTTTTCTGATCTGTTGTGTCAAGGAGATAAACATTATCATCAATCCATCCGCTTTCTTGATTTTTTTCTATACACAATATCTCTGTATCCAACTTCTCTGGTTCCATTTCATTAAGAATTTTTATTGCACCTCTAAATACTTCTTCTGTAACATTTATATCTGGTGAATCAACAGCCAATTTCAAGAACTCATCAACAACCACTTCCAAATCACATTTCCCAAACACTTCATAAAAATACATTTTTCAAATCCTCTAATAGTCTTTTATCTCTCATTCCTCACAAACAGGCCACAATAATTTCCACTCCTCATTTTCTGCATGATCTGGTTTATGTATGCATTCTCCTTCCATAAAACAGATTTCATTTCTCTTTTCACAATATTGAATACCATTCATATCTGTTGTACAAAGATCGTTTTCGCTGTCATTTACTAAACAGACATTCTTCGGAATCTTGTTCTTCACAATAATTGCTTCTAATAATTCAAAAGTCATATATTTCTCCATTTCTAATAAAAATCATTCTATTATATTTCAGAACTACTTTTTACAATGAAATCCGCCCATCGTATAAAATTTCCATATGATTCTAATTCTTTTCTTACTGAATAATTATTTGACGCATACTTCAGCTTTTCATTTCTCCTCCAAAAGGCTTTCCGGCTCTGCTTTGATTCTCTGCCATATTATTTTTTCCTCCGGCGTTAACTGTTCATTTATAACAATTGGTAAAGGAAGCTCTGTATGTACTTTCCAAAACAATGTATCCTTTAGAGAACAATTCCCACAGGTTCTTGGTCCCAATAGTCCAAATTCTCCAAAATGTGGCGGGTAGTCTCATCCCGCATCCAAAGCCTCCTTTGCAGTGATGAACTCTTTTTTTCCACACACTTCACAATAATGCCAAAATGGTCTGGTATTCATACTCGCTATGAGCTGACGGTGTTTATGTTCTCTTTCATCTTCCCTACGAATCCATGTATCTTCTTCCGTCAGTTCCCGTCTTGCCTGTTTCACAATTTCTGGCTTTATATCATCCATCCGAAGTATGATTTCATCATCGACTACCTCAAAGATTGCGTCAAATCCCTCCGCAGGATTCGGAAATTCCATCTGCTTCTTTTGATTTTCATATACTTCTATGTTTTCTATATCCTCTCGTTTCTTGCTGTTCTCAATCCAACGTTCATTACTCGGATGCATCACATAGACTTCTATTTTCACATCCATTTCCTTGCGTATTTCGTCAATATAAGCTATCCGCCGCTTTGCTTTAAAGAAGGTCTGTTCAGCTATTACATCATTGCCTTGCTTCAGTTCATTTATAATGTCATGAAGATGCTTCTCATTTGCTTTTTTAAGACAACGAAACTGTTCTTCAAATGTAATCCGCTCCTTGTTACCATGTTCATCATAAACCTTTTGCTAATAATCATAAATATTAAGAACAACAGCCTTTTCGCTAGCCAAATGATGTTCTATAAAATAAGTTTTCCCCGCTGCATTTGCACCAATCACAAAGGTTAATTTCTGCATATTACGCTCCTCACATTTTCTATATCTGTCCTCCCTGTATCCGACAAAACAATCACCATTCTCTTATTCATGCAAGAATCATAACCTCTTTTTTCCAAAGCCTTTATAATATCCTTATCGTTTTCATCAAAATTATCCTCCATATTTGGAACGCTCACAAGTGAAAATATTCCAGGATTACAGCTTCCATCTATCGTATACTGAATTGTTTTATCCAGTCCGTCTCTTGCGGCTGCAAAGCAGCATATAACAAGACCATATGTCAAAACAAACAAGCTCCTTCTGCCCCCCAGAAATTAATGTTGCTTCTGTTACTGATTGAATATCCAACAAACCCAACCAGCGATACAATCATAAGTGTAGTAACTGTTGTTACCATATTTCCA
>ERZ779842.2978-NODE-2978-length-10457-cov-8.668429_pt1 | contig 10457 bp, 10 predicted proteins | sample MGYA00511095_ERZ779842 | MGnify/ENA primary metagenome ERZ779842 (study PRJEB29588, sample SAMEA2154036) | human gut metagenome | biome: human gut; feature: human-associated habitat; material: faeces | place: Denmark | collected 2008/2010 ... | reverse complement strand
CGGTGTCTGGTCTCATCTGCTGGTGCGGCATCAGTCAGGTGATCTCCAACTCGGTCAGTTCTGCGTTTGAAAATGCGTTCCATATTCCGCCGCTTACTACCACACTGGTGCTCACGGCCATTGCGGCGGTGATCGTGCTGCGCAAGAATGCCACCGTGAAAAGTCTGGACGTGATGGTGCCCATCATGGCGGTGTGCTATTTTGTCATCACCGTGGGCATCGTGCTGTTCAACCTGCCCAAGCTCCCGGCGGTGTTCGGGCGCATCTTTGCGGAAGCGTTCGGTCTGCGGCAGGCCGTGGCTGGCGGCTTTGGTGCTGTGCTGATGAACGGTGTCAAGCGCGGCCTGTTCTCCAACGAAGCGGGCAGCGGTTCGGCACCCTGTGCAGCTGCCGCCGCAGAGTGCGACGACCCGGTCAAGATGGGCTTTGTGCAGGCACTGGGCGTGCTGATCGATACGGTGGTGATCTGCAGCTGCACGGCTTTTTTGATGCTGCTGGTGCCGCAGGAGATCACAGAAGGACTTGCGGGCATGGACCTTTTGCAGACTGCCCTGCAGTACCATCTGGGCGGCTTTGGTGTCGTGTTCATTGCGGCCACGCTGGCGCTGTTCAGCTTTTCCACCTTTCTGGGCGTTTTGTACTATGCCCGCGGCAATGTGGCCTATCTGTGCGGCGACAACTGGTGGAGCCAGACCGTGTATAAGCTGATCGCGCTGGCCATGCTGGTGATCGGCGGTATGCAGGCCTACACGGTGGTGTGGGATCTGGGCGACGTGGGCATTGGCCTGATGACCATTTTCAACATGATAGCCTTGGTGCCCATGGCAAAGGAAGCACTTGCCGCCCTGAACGACTACGAAAAACGCAAAAAACTGCAGTAAATAGCAAAGGCCCGGCTCCCTGTAACATGGGAACCGGGCCTTTCAGGTTATTTTATTGCAGATCAGATTTGTTTAAAAGCAGCCCGCCTGCAAGCCCGGCCAGCGCAGGCAGCACCCAGCCAAAGCCCATGCTGCCCAGCGGCAGAGCGTTGGCGGCGGCAGATACTGCCCCCAGCGGCAGCGCAGCGGCGATGCTCTGCAGGGCGGTCAGGCCCATGCACAGCGGATACACCGCCCGGTGCTTTTCAAGGCCCGGCATAAAGGAAAGCAGGATCAGCACGATGGCTGCGGGATAAATGGCGTTCAGCACTGGAGTGGACAGCCGGATGATGGCAGCAAGGCCGAGGTTCGATACCAGCATACTGGCCACAGCAAAAAAAGCGGCAAGGGCAGGGTAGGGGATGCGGGGCAGAAGCTGATGAAAATACTGACCCACGCAGGCGATCAGGCCCACGCAGGTGTTGAAGCATGCGATCACAAAAATGGCCGCAATGAGCACAAGGCCCGCCCGGCCGAACAGCGTTTGCGCCAGAGCGGTAAGCACCTCGGCACCGGTGGCAAGGCCCGGATACACCGTGCCGGTCTCGGCCCCGGCGTGGCCCAGCATGGCGTAGACCACCAGCATCAGCCCGCCTGCAATAAAACCGGCCCGGATGGTGCCGCCCTCCACGGCACGGCTTTCTGTGACACCCCGGGCGCGGATGTTCAGGGCAATGACCGCGCCAAAATTCAGCCCGGCCAGCGTGTCCATGGTCTGGTAGCCGTACAGGATGCCCTGCACAGCGGGCAGGGCTGCGTACTCTGCGCTGGGTGTGCTGTAGTGTGCCGCCAGCGGATGGATGAGACACCCGGCAAACAGCACCACGATGAGCACGATCAGGCAGGGGCAGAGGATGCGGCCCAGCCAGTCGGTAAGCTTTTCCGGCCGCAGCGCCACCAGAAAGGCCGCTGCAAAAAACAGCACCGAGTAGGCCAGCTGCAGCCCGGTACCGCCGCCTATCAGCGGCACCAGCATCTGGAACGAGGTGCTTGCCGTGCGGGGAATGGCAAGGCAGGGCCCGATGGAAAGATACACCAGAATGGTGAACACCATGGCGAACACCGGATGCACCCGCCCGGCAAGCTTATCCAGACCGCCTGCCCGTGCCACAGCCACCACGCCCGCAATGGGCAGGCCGACGGCGCTGACGGCAAGGCCCGCAAAGGCGGGCCAGAGATTCACGCCCGCCTGCGCGCCCAGATGCGGCGGGAAGATCAGGTTCCCGGCTCCAAAAAACATGGAAAATAGCGTAAAACTGACCAAAAGCAGATTTTTGCCGGAGAGCTTCTGCATAGGACAGACACCTCATTTCTTTCCTGCATCAAAGATGACAGAGATTTATACAGTTCAGTTTATCGTTTTATTGATTTCATGTCAAGAAAGAAAAACATGAAGAAAAGTAATGACAGGCATGATAAGCTCTTATGCATCATGATGCACGGGTCATTGGCGTTTGGAAAAAGATGTGGTATGATACTTATACGATCCGCAGAGCGGAGGCCATTTCAGACCGTCAGGAGCAGGAAAGAACCATGAACCAACATAAACAATTTTTTCAGCGGCTGGGCGCTGCGGCCTTCTGGCTGGCGGTGTGGCAGTGCGCCGCCATGGCGGTGGGACAGGAGGTGTTCCTTGTTTCGCCGGTGCAGGCGGTGCGCACTCTTTTGCAGCTTTTGCCGCAGGCAGAGTTCTGGCAGCGGGTGGGTTTCAGCTCCGGGCGCATTCTGCTGGGTTTTGGGCTGGGCGTGGCCGTAAGCATCGTGCTGGCTGTGGCCGCACAGGCGTGGCACACGGCAGATGTGCTGCTTGCTCCGGTGCTGCAGCTGGTCAAAGCCACGCCGGTGGCAAGCTTTATCATTCTGGCGCTGGTGTGGGTGCGGGGGGCATCGCTTTCGGTGCTCATCAGCTTTTTAATGGTGCTGCCCGTGCTGTACGGTGCGGTGCGCACCGGCATCCAGAGCGCAGACCCACAGCTGTTGGAGATGACGAAGGTGTTTCACCTTCCGCTGGGCCGACGGCTGCGGGCGGTGTGGCTGCCTGCGGTGCTGCCAGCCTTCCGGCAGGGATGCAGCGTGGCCCTTGGCATCTGCTGGAAGAGCGGCGTTGCCGCTGAGGTGATCGGCCTGCCCAATGGCAGCATCGGCGATGCACTCTACCGGGCCAAGATCACCCTTTCCACCGGGGAGCTGTTCGCATGGACGTTTGTGATCATCCTGCTCAGCGCCGGGTTTGAAAAGCTGTTCCTGCTGCTTCTGGACTGCGTGACCCGCGCCGTGACCGGGGAGGTGCCGCAATGCTGACCATCGAGCATCTGACAAAACAGTTCGGGAAGAAAACGCTGTTCCGGGACCTGTGCCTCACGGTGAAAGGCCCGGCGGTGCTGTGGGCACCCAGCGGCTGGGGCAAGACCACATTGCTGCGCATCCTCATGGGGCTGGAAGAACCAACTTCTGGCATAGTACAGGGCGTTGGCCGGGTGGCAGCAGTGTTTCAGGAAGACCGGCTCTGCCCGCAGCTGACAGCTGTGCAGAACGTGACGCTGGTATTGCCCGGCAGTGCAGAACAATACAAGGAGCAAATTATAGAAGATTTTCAACAGCTTGGCATGGATGCTGCCGCACTGGCCCTGCCTGCAGCACGGCTTTCCGGCGGACAGAAGCGCCGCACGGCTCTGCTGCGGGCTTTGTGGGCCGCCAGCGATACGCTGCTGTTAGACGAACCCTTTACCGGAATGGACCCGGACACCCTTGCCGCTGCTGCGGCGCTGCTGCGGGAGCGCCGCGGAGAAAAGCCTGTCTTGCTGGCTACCCACGACCGCGAAGCCATCCGCCTTCTGGGCTGGCCGGTGGTTGAGCTGGAAAATGCCTGAGCCTGCATCTATCCTATAGAATGAAAAATCGGAAAGACCAGAACGGCCTTTCCGATTTTTTGCTGCTTGGAATATTTTACTGAAAAATACGCAGGGGATACGGCAAACTGCATCAGTTCAGCAGCTTTGCCGGGTCAAGATACTGCTCACCCTGCAGTACTTCCAGATGGATATGCGTCTCCTCGGCGCATTCGTTGGGAATGCTGCCTGCACGGCCAAGTATCTGACCCACACTCACTTCATCGCCGGTCTGCACCGTGGGGTCGGCAGTGCCGCACACCCGCCACAGGTGCCCGGCGCTGTCCTCGATGCACACCACACTGCCCCAGCGGCTATCGGTGTCCACGGCGGTCACCTTACCGGCGGCGGGAGCACACACCTGTGCATCCTGCGCACAGGCGTAGTCCACACCGTTGTGGGTGCGCCAGTCGCCAAGGGTGCTGCTGTACACCAGCTCATCGCCGCTGTAGGCGTTCAAGACCTTGCCCGAGACGGGCTGCGTGGAGGCAGGCGCAGCTGAACTGCTGGCAGGCGAGGATGCGCCCTGCAGTGCGGAGGGTTCGTGCACTAAACCAGAGCCAGACTGCGCCCCAGAAGAGGACGCAGAGGATGCGGGCTTGGGTACATTTGCCGCAGATTCTGCGGCGTCGGTCACGGGCTGCTGCCATACATCGTCCTCCTGTGGGTCAAGGGTGAGCTGCGGCTCCGGTGCAGGTTCTTCCTGCGGGGTCGTCAGGTCGTCGTAGCTCTTTTTCAGTTCATCCCGCACGGTGCGCACTGCCCACACGCCCGCCGCTGCGGCTGCGACGAGACAGGCCAGCAGTGCCAGTGTAAAGCCCCTGCTGCGCAAAAACTTTTTGATCTGCTCCATTGTCGTTACTCCCATCTGCTGCATTGTGTACGCATTGCTTCTGGGCTTAGTGTGGGACAGCAGGGCAGGTTTTATGCACGGAACGATTTAAAATGGCCTCCATTTCATTCTGGCCATAATAGCGGAATTGCATTTATAGTGATGCAGAACCGGTCAGACCGCGGTCTGACCGGTTCTGCGTTTTCACGGGAAGGACTTCAGCCGGAAAATGCATCTTCCCTCTGTGGCCTTCTGTGCTGATACCCAGAGTGAAGCGGAGGATATTCTAAATGATATTACCAAACAAAAAGGCTCTCCCTTTTCGGGAGAGCCTTTGCAGATCAAAAATCAGTTGCGGCGGCGGCTGTTCATGCCCAGCAGGCGCACAACATACAGGAAGATGTTGATGAAGTCCAGATACAACGTCAGTGCGCCGTAGATGGAAGCCTTCTCGGCCAGCTCGCCGTCATAGGCGTAGTAGGAGAACATCTGGCTCAGCTTCTGGGTGTCGTAGGCGGTCAGCAGCATGAACACCACCAGACCGACAGCGCTGTACAGCACCGTGGTAAGGAAGCTCATGCCGAACAGCATGCCCACAAAGCCGGTGATGATGAGCGCGAACAGGCCCATCATCAGCTTGGGACCCCAGCCGGACAGATCCTTGTGGGTAGTAGTGCCGTAGACCGCCATCAGGCCGAAGTACAGCGAGGTGGCAAGGAAGGCCAGCACCAGAGTGCCCAGATCAAATACCAGGAAGTAGTAGCTCAGCACCATGCCGTTGAGCAGTGCATAGGCAAAGAAGGTGGCTCTTGCACCGCCCACCGACATGTTCTGCACGCGGGAGCTGAGCACATACACCAGCACCAGCTCTGCGATGGTGAACACCAGATACAGCGAGTTGACAACGTACAGCAGCGGGGTAGCGGCTGTAACGAACGCCGCGGCAAAGGTGATGAGCAGGCCTACCGCCATCCAGCGATAGGTGCGGTTCATATAGTCAGCCGAGGTCATGGCAGGCTCCGTGTAGCCTCGATCGTAACCATTGTAATTGTAATCCATATGGGACTCCTCCAGTCTCTTTCTGCCGGAACACTTTTTCCTTGCTCCGGTCTACGGAATATAGTATACTGCATAGAAATGAACGTTTCATGAAAAAGGCTGTGATATTGTATGTCTCTTGGGCTTTATTTACACATTCCGTACTGTTTTTCCAAATGCAGATACTGCGATTTCTATTCCCATCCCGGTGAGCGCGGCGTACCGGATGCCTATGTGGAGGCTCTTGTGCGGGAGCTTGACCGCTTTGCACCGGAGAGGCCCCTGCAGCCGGACACCCTTTATTTTGGCGGCGGCACCCCCAGCCTGCTGCGCCCGGAGCAGGCAAAACGGCTGATCGATGCGGCCCGGCCGATGCCGGGGGCCGAGATCACACTGGAAGCAAACCCGGAGACGGTGACGGAAGAAAGCCTTGCAGGCTTCCGGGAGGCGGGCGTGAACCGCATCTCTTTCGGGGTGCAGTCTGCCCGGGATACCCAGCTGCGCACACTGGGCAGGCCGCACACGGCAAAGCAGGCGCGGGCTGCATTTGCCGCCGCGCGGCGCGCAGGCTTTGCGAACATCAGCGGCGACATCATGCTGGCACTGCCGCACTACACCGAAGCCGAGTTTGACGAAACGCTGGAACTGATCGAGGGTGGTGGGGCTACCCATATTTCGGCATATCTGCTGAAGATCGAGCCGGATTCGGCCTTTGGTAAACATCCGCCCGAAGGCCTGCCCACCGGCGATGAAGCCGCCGATTTTTACCTTTATGCAGTGGAACAGCTGGAACACCACGGCTACAAACAGTACGAGATCTCCAACTTTGCAAAGCCCGGCTATGAGGGCAGACACAACCTCATTTACTGGGACTGCGGCGACTATCTGGGCCTTGGCCCGGCGGCGCACTCCTGCATGGGCGGCAGACGGTTCTACTACCCGCCGGACACCGCCGCTTTCCTGAACGATGCCGCCGCCCCGGTGATGGACGGCAGCTGCGGCGCAGAGGACTATCTTATTTTACAGCTGCGTCTGCGCAAAGGCCTTTCGCTGGATGCATACAAAAAACTTTACGGGAAAGAATTTTCCACCGCACAGCTGGCCTTTGTGCAAAACTGCGTCCGGGCGGGCTATGCAAGCTTTGACGGCCGCACCCTTGCCCTGACCCCGGCGGGTCTCATCGTGCAGAACAGCATCCTTGCCCAGCTGTTGTAATTGGCAGAAATACGGCAACACATTGCTTTTGTGTGTCGATTCTGGTATGATATACTCGTATTATTAGGCGATGGGAGAGAAAACGGATGGCGAAAGTATTGATCGTCGGCGCAGGCGCGGCAGGACTGATGGCGGCGGGTGCCGCCGTGCGGCAGGGGCATCAGGTGACGGTGCTGGAACACATGGACAAGCCCGGCCAGAAGATCCTTGTCACCGGCAAGGGCCGCTGCAATGTGACCAACGACTGCCCGGCAGAGGAGTTTCTGCGCCATGTGCGCACCAACCCGCGCTTTCTGTATTCGTCGCTGGGAGCCTTTCCACCGGCAAAGACCATGGAACTGTTCGAGGGCCTTGGCGTGGAGCTGAAGGTGGAGCGCGGCCGCCGGGTGTTCCCGGTATCCGACAAGGCCGAGGAGATCCGGCAGGCTCTTTTGCGCTATGCGCAGGATGCTGAACTCGTGCATGACGGCGCGAAAAAGCTGCTATTGGAAGAGGTAACACCGGACCCGCCGCACCGGAAAACCCGCGCCACCCCAAAAAGAAAAAGGCAGGCCCGGCACTGCGGTGCATCGGTGTGCGGGGCACCTCCGGCCGGGAGTACCGGGCGGATGCCGTGCTGGTGGCCACCGGCGGCGTGAGCTACCCCACCACCGGCTCTACCGGCGACGGCTACAAACTGGCCCAGCAGGCCGGGCACACCCTCATCGAGCCGGTGCCCAGTCTGGTCAGTCTTGTGAGCCATGACGCGGACTGCAAAAAGATGATGGGCTTGGCGCTGAAAAACGTCACCCTGACCCTGTTCGAGGACAGCAAGGCCATTTTTGACGAGCAGGGCGAAATGCTGTTCACTCATTTTGGCATCAGCGGCCCGCTGACTTTGAGCGCATCCAGCCATCTGGGCGACATGAAAAAACACAAGTATCATGCGGAGATCGACCTCAAGCCCGCTCTCAGCGAGGAGCAGCTTTACGACCGCATCACGCGGGATTTTGCCCTGCTGGCAAACCATGCGGCGCAGGGCGCGCTGGTAAAGCTTTTGCCCTCCAGTATGCAGCCGGTGATGGTGGCGCGCTGGGGCATCGACCCGGCTACCAAGGCAAACCAGATCACCCGGGAGCAGAAGAGGGAGCTGGTGCAGCTGATGAAGCACTGGCGGGTGTCCATTGATGCCCGGGGCGATCTGGCCCACGCGGTGATCACCAGCGGCGGCGTGTCCGTGCGGGAGGTGGACCCCAAAACCATGCAGAGCAAAAAGGCGCTGGGCCTTTACTTTGCAGGCGAAGTGCTGGATGTGGATGCCTATACCGGCGGCTACAACCTGCAGATCGCCTTCTGCACCGCACAGGCATTTGCAAATCATCTGTAATTACAGATAAAACAATTTTAAATGCCCTCCGCGCTGCTCTGGGCATATTTATTGGAATAGATTTTTTTGATTTGTATTTTGAAAACGACTGCGGTCGTTTTCAAAATACGTTTTCACAAAAAGGGTTGTTGCCGGGATAGTCTCACAGACCACTGCGCAACTGTTCCCAAAGGGAACGAGCAGCAGATTCAGTTGGCCGTTGCGGCCCCGCTTGTGAAAAATCAAATCTGGAAAATCCGCAGATTTTCCAGATCTGTAAATATTTAAAATAATTTTCCGCTGAAGATGGCCACAGCGAATGCGGAGGCCATTTTAAATCGTTCAGTTTAAAAAGGAGAAGATATAAAATGGTATCTGTTGCGATCGACGGGCCTGCAGGTGCAGGCAAATCTACGCTGGCACGCCGTCTGGCGGCTGAAATGGGCTATATTTATGTGGATACCGGTGCCATGTACCGCGCCATCGGCCTGTATGCCCTGCGCGCAGGCAAGGACCCCAAGGACAACGCAGCGGTCAACGCGCTGCTTCCCCAGATCGAGCTGCGGCTGGCCTCCATTGAGGGCGAGCAGCACATTTATTTAAAGGAAGAGGATGTGAGCACCGCCATCCGCACCGAGGCCGCAGGTATGGCTGCCTCTGCCGTGGGCGCAAACCCGGCTGTGCGCGCCTTTCTGCTGGAACTGCAGCGGGATATGGCCAAAAAGCAGGACGTGCTGATGGATGGACGCGACATCGGCACGGTGGTGCTGCCGGATGCCACGGTGAAGATCTTCCTCACCGCCACGCCGGAAGCCCGCGCCACACGCAGGTGGAAAGAGTATCAGGCCAAGGGCATCGATACTCCCTATGAAGAGGTGCTGGCCGACGTGAAGCAGCGGGACTATCAGGACACCCACCGTGTCGCTGCACCCCTGAAGCAGGCGGACGATGCCGTGCTGCTGGACACTTCGGAGCTGGATTTTGAACAGAGCCTTGCTGCAATGAAGAAGATCATTGCGGAGAAAGTGAATAAAACGATAAAATGATATTATATTACATCTTAGTGCCCTTTGCGTGGCTTTTGTGGCATATCGGCTTCCGCATCCATGTAGAGGGCCGCGAAAACCTGAAAAAGGTGCAGACAAAGGGCTGCATCCTTGCGCCCACCCATGTCTCCGCCATCGACCCGGTGTTCATCGTGGTCACCCGGTGGGGCAGGCGGATGATCGTGTTCGCCAAGAAGGAACTGTTCGAGATCAACGCCCTGCTCACATGGTTCTTCCGCTGCTGCGGCGCGGTGTGCGTGCGCGGCACAAAGGATGAAATGGCTGCCATTGAGCAGACCGTAGAAAAGTGCAGAAACGGCGAAACACTGCTCATCTTCCCGGAGGGCACCCGCGAAAAGGACGGGAAGCTTTTGCCGCCCAAGAGCGGCCTGTTCGTCATTGCGGCGGGAGCCGGGGTGGACGTAGTGCCCTGCCGCATCCTGTACGATACGCCGGATGGAAAAATGCACCTGTTCTGCAAAGTACGGGTGATCTACGGCGAGCCGATGCCTGCAGAGCAGTTTGCCATGGAGAGCCGCCGCGACACCAAAAAGCTGCGTGCCAACAAGCAGGCCCTGCTGGATGCGTGGGAAAAGATGGGGGCGTAAAAGATGGAGATCCGAGTTGCCAAAACGGCGGGATTCTGCTTTGGTGTCAAGCGGGCGGTGGACCTGACCTATGGCCTGCTGAACGAAGGCTGCAAGGTGGCCACCCTCGGCCCGCTGATCCATAACCCGCAGGCTGTGGAGGATATGCAGAAAAAGGGTGCCCTTGTGGCGGATGCCATCGCCGATGTGCCCGCCGGGTACGAGGTGGTCATCCGCAGTCACGGCGTGCCGCGCACCGTGTACGACGAGCTGGATGCGCGCGGCATCACCTACCATGATGCCACTTGTCCCTTCGTGCAGAAGATCCAGCGCATTGCCACCGAGGCCGAAAAGGCGGGGGCGGTGCTGCTGGTGGCAGGCGACAAGACCCATCCGGAGGTGCAGGGGATCGTGGGCCACACCCGCGGAGAGGTGTTCGTTTTTGCCGATCTGGCCGAGTTGAAGGCATGGAAAGGCCCCTCTGACCCGCAAAAACCCCTGTTTGCAGTTGCACAGACCACATTTCAGGTTACAAAATGGCAAGAAAGTTCGGAGTTTCTCAAAAAAGCCTATACAAACGCCCGAA
>ERZ779842.2977-NODE-2977-length-10460-cov-3.573570_pt1 | contig 10460 bp, 4 predicted proteins | sample MGYA00511095_ERZ779842 | MGnify/ENA primary metagenome ERZ779842 (study PRJEB29588, sample SAMEA2154036) | human gut metagenome | biome: human gut; feature: human-associated habitat; material: faeces | place: Denmark | collected 2008/2010 ... | reverse complement strand
TCTTTTGCTTAAACTATTTTGTTTAAGTTTTATTTAAAATCTGCCTTTATTTTACTTCATTTACACATTTTATTTTGGCTTACTGATTTTCTGTTGCCAAAGTGTTGCCACGCATAGATTATAACTATAAACTTCAAATAGGTCAATAGACATAACCCCAATATCTTACTATCAAATTTGTACCTTATACCTTACATCCTTTAAAGCTAAGCAATGAGAAAATTAATTAAAGCCAATAAACCTTTACGTGGTAAATCAATCAAATCTTTTGCTGGCAATTGATATTCATCGGGTCTATGTACCACCCAATTTAGAGGATTTACATTTGTGTTATAATCGCCAAACAAATCAGTAAAATACTCTCTCATCTTAATATCCAAAATATAATTTGCCAAATTACTTTTATATTTATTAATTATTGAACTTAACTTTATTGCATTTCCATTATTCGAAATATCCTCCCATATAAATTTATTTTGACCTTGAATTTTATGCTTTTTGGAATAGTAAATCAATGCATGTTCAATAATTGTTCTCGTCAAAAAGGCGGCTGCCATTGGGAAATTATCCACTAATTTTCTATTCGAAAATAGCTGAATTTCTTTACAAGCTCTACTTACACCATGCGAATCCGAATCATTTGGATCTAAGTTCTGATAATTTAACCCTTGGAAAAAGTATGGCAAGTTGCTATTTCCACCGGCTCCTCTTTCTTGTTTATTATCCTCTTCCCCTTTATCCTCATTCGAAGATGTATTCCCATTTTTCTCGCCATTAGCTGTTTGTGCACTATCTTTTGACATATCCCCTTCACTTGAAGCATTATCTGCCCCTGCATTCTTTGAAGCACCATTTTCTGTTCCTTCACTAGTGTCATTCTTTACTGCACTATCTGTTTTTTTATCTCCCTCTGCACCTGACGTTTCTGTTTTTCCATCACTTTTATATTGCTGTATCAAACTGTATAACCCAGGAATACGTATATCCTCCAAAATTAATCTCTTTTGGTCATTCTTCCCGTATATTTCACTACCTACCACCTTAGAAAGTTCACCGTCTCCACACAATCTCCTTTCTTTCCTTACCAAAAACGCTTCCCCTATCTTCAGTAAAATTTTATCATATACATCTCTTTTCTCCGAAATACAAAGATATTGTAATTTTTCATAATCTATCTCTAAATTCAAACCAACTTCTTCATCGTCACCCACCAAAGTATCCATGAATCTATCTACCATAGGTAAATAATCTATTTTTTCGATTTCTAAGCTTGTATACTTAGATTTCAAAATATTAAATACATCCATAAAAAACTGATACTTCTTAATACTCTTTGTAACAACTGAAACGCTATCACTAGTATGCTTTTTTACAGATTCCACATTTCCATATTGTAAAAACAAATTCATATAGTAATTATTCTTTTCTAGCGCAGACCAACGCCTTACCCCCGCGATATGTCTATCACTTAGATATGCTTGTACAGACTCTCTATCAGGATAAATTGTAACCATAACTTTTTCGATATTCGCCTTTGCATGCTCGGTAATAAACGGAAAATTGCTCCTATATTGTTCTGGTATCAATTTTCTATCCAAAAGTAATTTACACGCACATGTTCTTCGGTTACCTTCCAAGACAACAAACTTATCACCCTTCTTAGTACAAGTAATGATTTCCGAACCATGTAATTCGCCTACTTCATTGATTCTTTGTGCCAACTTGATTACATCCGAATACCTTAACAAATGCTCTATAATCATTTCCTGTGTAATCTTATTAGTACTCTCCTTTACCAAAATACTAGATGCAAATCTGGGATTTTCCTCATCCAGTAACAATTCTTGTACCGCTACTTCCTTGTACTCATAATTCCTAGGCATCGTATCACTCCGTTTCTTTTCTTATACTGTAGTATCCTAATAATTCAATCAATCGTGAATTCTGTGTGGTTCTTTCCTCGCTTAAAACTTGTAACAACTCGTTTTTTTCTTCTATAGAAAGCTGTAAAAATTTATCTCTCCATTCAGCTGCCAACCCATTCTCTTCAAAATAATTTCTATATGTTACAAATTCTTTCGGCATTGATAATATTACATAGAATTCTTCTACATTCCTCCCAAATGCCTTAAAAAAGAAACTCTCTCCATCGGCAACAATTCCCTTCGTGACATTCAAGATTGCATAAATATTTTTTAAATATTTCTTGTTCCAGAACTTTCCAACAAATTTCCTATCTGTCCGATTTATCGGCGCATACTTCATGGGAAAAGAAAATATTTTTACTTTCAATTCTTTTGCTAAATCAACATTTACTTTTAGACGTTCCCACAACTCTTCTGGTTTATCATCACAATTATATAAAATGTAATTAGAGAAACTGCTCACGCCATACTTAGCTGCTATTTTTAGTGCATCAGAATATATTGTTTTATACTTTATACTATCAAAAGCTAATCTAAATGGCTCTATTGGAATTCTAGACAAAATCCTCATTTTTTCATCTGTTAATTGTCTTGCATCCATACCTTGATTAAAATCAACTGCTCTTCTGCTTCCAACTGGACGATGGTAAAAATCCAGTATTTCTATTAATTCATTTTCATTTTCAAACAATACTTGCAATTTGTCTTCTGAACATTCTATCTTTCCCATGATTTCCAAATATTTTTCTTGATATATTTTCGATTTCTTAATTTTTTTCTTTTCTTTCAAATACTCACCAGCCACTACCAAAAATCCCGATGTTCCACATGCCGGGTCACAGATGATCTCGTCACTGGACGGATCCATCAACTCTACCATCATACGAATAATATGTCTTGGTGTCCTGAACTGTCCATTCCGCCCGGACTGTGCAATCTTGGAAAGAAGATACTCATAGACATCTCCTCGCACATCAGTCGTCTGAATTTCATTCATCACCGCATAAATCTCATCCAGAGAATCTACTACCTTTGATAATACTAATGGTGTAGGCAATTTAAAGATTGCATCATCCATATATTTAGAATAAGCACTGTTCTTATCACTGTGCAGCGTTTTAATAAAAGGAAAGACCCATTCCTGCATCACAGAATACATTCTGTCAGCCGGGAAATCATGAAATACCGACCATTTTAACTGATTCCCACTGATTGTTCTTTCTCCAATCTTCACTTCTTCTGAAAAAATACTCTGATAAGGCAATCCCAGCATGGCACTTTCTTTTGCCCGTGTATTATCAGCCTCATCTAAATCATGAATAAACATCAGATAGGTAATCTGTTCAATTACTTCCAATGGATTCACCAGTCCTCCTGCTGCAAAAATATCCCATAATGCGTCAATTTTATTTTTTAATTCTCCTGTAATCATATCATTTCTCCAATCAATTATTTATTATTCCAGGTATACTTTGTATATCTTCCACCACCAATTTTGGTTATTTCATCGGTTTCCATCAATTCTGCAAGGGTTCTCTGCACTGTTACCTGACTGATATCAGGACATCTTTTTAAAAGTTCTGATTTTGTAATCGTCCCCATGGTAGTCCGTATTATTTCTCTTATTCTTTCAGGTTTGGATAAGTTTTCTGTCGTCAGCCATTTCACTCTCGACGAGAAATCTCTGTATGCCGCCACAATCACCCCCAGCATATACTTTACAAACGGTTCATAATCATTCGCATTTTCATGCCACTTTATGGAACTTTTCTGTAAAGAATCATAATAAACTTCTTTTGTATCTTCTATCAGTTTTTCAATACTGATATATTTACCGACAATATATCCGGCTCTATATAATAATAATAAAGTAAGTAGACGACTCATCCTCCCATTCCCATCACTAAAAGGATGAATACACAAAAAATCAAGAATAAACATCGGGATCAAAATAAGTGGATCTATCTGCTCCATATAAAGTGCTTCTTCAAATGATCTGCACAATTCTTCAACTGCTTCTGGTGTCTCCCATGCCGGAACTGGGTTAAATCGCATTGATTTATTTCCTGTAGAATCCTCTTCCTCTATAATATTGTCAACCACTTTATATTTTCCGCCTGTATCTGCCCCTTCAAATTTATATAAATCTCTATGTAACTGCAAAATGATGGTCGATTTCGGTGGAATATAATCATGATTTTCATGAATTGTATTCAACACATCTCTGTATCCGGCTATTTCACGTTCACTTCTGGTCTTTGGTCTCGTTGTATCTTTAACTAATGCTCTTAGCCTTTCATCTGACGTATAAATTCCTTCGATCTTATTCGATGCTTCGGTACTTTGAATTTTTGCAATCTCAACCAACTGCGTTAACGTGTCTGCTTTGGATTCAATAAATAGTGTCTGTTCTCCTTTAAATTCATGTATCTGTGATAGATAAGATACTATTTCCGGTGTGAGTAATGCTTTCCATTCCTCACGATAATCAAATTTTCTCATGCACGCTCTCCATTATCCTGCTCTTTTTCTTATTATTGGCTCATCACCCACAACAAACTATAATCTGATCTTTCCAAATCGTCCTTAATCTGACACAGGTATAGTATATCTTTTAATTTTATCATTGTCAATTTAATTTTATCATTCTGCTAAAAATGATAAAATTAAAGAAGAGTCATCACACTCTCTGGTGTTCTGACTCTTCTTCATTTTCATCTGACCATCTGTTCTATTAACTTCAGATATCTGTCAGTTTCATTATTTATTTACGATTTCTGCGTCTTCTGGTCTTCTGAGCAACTGTTCCGAAGATCACTCCTGCTGCTGCAAGAATTGTTACGATCATTGCCATAAATGGTGCGGTATCTCCAGTCTTCACTGTACCTTTATTTGTCGTATTGTTCTTACCTGCTGCATTTGTATTGTTCGGTGTTCCAGGCTTATTTACATTATCACCCTTATTATTATTTCCCTGGTTATTATTGCCCTGGTTATTGTTTCCACCATTTCCATCATCTGCTTTTACAAGACCTGCATAAGCTGCTTTAAGTGCTGCAACTGCTGCATCTACATCTGCCTGAGATGCATTTTCATCAGCAAGAACTGCCATTGCCTTTTCATAAGCAGCTTTGTAAACTTTCCAACTGTCTGCTGTAAAGTTTTTCTCTTCTAATCCTGCACAATTATTGACAACTTCTGTAAGTTTGTCCTTATCAGCCGGTGTCGGTTCAGGAGTCTCCGCTGCTTCCAGCCCACTGATTGCATCTACCAGATTTGCAAGTGCAAGCTGAACATCATAGTTAGTCGCATCTGCATTATTTACAACTGCCTCTGCTGCTTCAATCTTTGTCTGAAGAACAGCCCAGCTCTCTGCAGTATAATCAGCTTCATTTAATGCTTTTGCTTCAGCAAGTGCATCTGTCAGTCCGCTCTTATCTACTACTTCTGTATCTGTCGTTGCTTCTGCTGCACTGGTGATACGGATTTCTGCTGCCATTGCCCACCAGTTATATACCTTGGTAGATTTAGCAAGCAGTTTCACATTTGTTACATTTTCAATCGGATCAAATTTTGCCATCTTCCAGGAAGAAGTATTCTCCCATGTTCCATCGCTTACCTTTACATAATCCGCTGAATCTGCTGTCTTAACATAAATCTCATAATCAGCAATTGTAACCAAGGCTCCAGCTGTAACCGGTCCTGGCAGATAACGAAGTCCGTCAACTGTATGTGCCTCCGGGAACTGAAGGTCAATCCATCCCTCTCCATTCTTGATTGTTGTAGCATATCCTGAATAAGCTGTCATCCATGCAGTTGTCACATCATTATCAAGAACATATTCTGCTTTTCCAATATTACTTCCGTATGTTCCACCGTCTTCGCTTCCTGCTGTTGCGATCACGCCTTCAACAGAAATATCATTCTTCGTACTGCTTTCTTCATTTGTATCAATCGAAGCAATATAATTAATTGCACCATTCAGTGCATAATATGCACTTTCGATTTCATCTGCTGATGTCTTATCTCTGTTCACTGCAACCTTTGCCTTGGTAAGAGCATCATCCAGCTTCTTCCAGTCAGCAGCAGTATAATCTTCTTTATTGTATCCTTCTGCCGTCGCAATCAGATCTTTCAGTGTATCAATCGTTATATTCTGCTCAACTTTTTCAATCACAAGATTGTCAAGAACCAGTTCTTTGTATCCACCAAAGTTGGCCTGTGCAGAACTTGAATTTACGCCCTGCAGATCTGGTGCTGTGCTTGTTGAGTAAATACCAAACCATGTCTGACCTGTAATATCACCAACGATTTCTCTCTCATAATGAGCAGTTGTTCCCAGTGATTTTTTCAATGTTTCCAGATTGGTTGCTCCTGTATACTCACCTGCACCTACAACAACACCGTAAGTATCGTCACTTCCTGCCTGATAATCAAAGCTTACTTTGTATGTAACACCTGGCTCAAAACGGAAGTTCTGAGGAATCGTCTGGTATGCCAGTTTGCTTCTCTGCGTCAGTCCATTAATCTTCACTGACCAGTCACCGTCCAGGACATCATCCATCAGTTTTACATCCCATCCGGCCTGAGTATATTTATCATGTCTTTCAGATAAATGGATTCTGTTATCTTCAACACCTTCAATTCCGCCAACAACAAATGGATAAATTCCCTGTACATTTGTCTCAAAATCCTGCTCAAATCTTACAACTTCACCTTTATCGTTCGTTGTAATATTATGAGAATCATTTTCTACTACACGTACATCATCAAAATAGGAATCTCCCTTTCCTGCTTCTTTTGAAAGTGTCAGTGTAACCTTACCGCTTTCCGGTGCTGTAAAGAATACATACATATTCTGGAAATAACTGCTTCCATCTACTGTTGCACTGGAATTGCTGTGCGTATAGGCTTTTACATAGTTTTTCGCAATAGAACGTGTCGTGTAATTTGTTGCAAGTACATCGTCACCGTTTTTGACTGTCATTGCCGCTTTCGCATCACTGCGGTTATCAATACCAACTAAAACCGCATACTGCTGACCTGCCTTTAAGTCTGTCAGTTCCTGTGTCATGGATACTTTTCCACTCAGTTTCAGCATTGGATTGCTGTACTGGCTCTTTGCAATAGTTGCTTCACCATCACCGGATTTCTTCCAGTTCTTTTCCAGTGAATCTGATCCGCCGTTAAAGCCTGCATCTACAATATGCATTCCTTCACTCCATGTGATTTTCAGGTTATTTTCTTCACCTTTGCATACTACGTATGGAGTTTCAGATTCTGCTTCCAGTGTAATTCTTCCATTCTTTACTGCAACTGTCTTCTCATCTGTCTTTCCAAGATCTGTCAGCTTATAAACCTTAACATTTTTCAGGTTCTCCCATCCGTCCGGAACTTCCCATGTTGTTGTTCCTCCGGCTGTATTCCAGTGATACAGCTTTTCTTTGGATGCTGCAACTTTTTCACCGCTCTCTGAATCCCAGATCCATGGAAGCAGATAACTTTCTGTTCCTTTATTTCTTCCATTCTGAATATCAGAATCGGATCTGTCTCCTCTGGAAGGTGCTCCCTGTGCGATCACTTTTCCGTTCAGGGTCATTGTTCTTTCTCGGTAGGCATCACTGCTGAAATCATTAGATCCTCTGGTCAGTACCAGTGTATCTCCATCATTATCCTTCAGAGTGATCTCCATATCCGGTACCCAGTTTGTTGCAGCTCCTGCTGTAACCGGATCTCCATCTACCCATTTTACAATCTTGTAATGCTGGATAAATTTGGTTGTCAGGTCATGAGTATAAAGATTCGTGATGTAAGTATCGTAATCATTACGTCCCTGCCATCCTTCAAAATCTTTCATATTATAACCGCCAAGCAATGGCATCATTGCTGCACCGCCATAAGACGGATAATCAGCAACCCATGAATCTTTCTGATGGTTACGGAGGAATCTCATAACCTCACTGTTCTCACCTTTCTGGTTATATCCACCATAGGTAAGGTCTGTTGCCCAGTGCTGAAATGTTGCATCATATTCATTTGCAACTCCCCATTCATTTGCCATACGCCATCCGTTATCATTGATCTCTTTGGAAAGCTTACGTGTCTGCCAGGAATCATCATTACTGCTTCCTGTATTATTTCCCCAGATATCTACATATACGAAATCCAGATTAGTTCCGACCAGTTTTTCCAGTGCATCAAATCTTGCCTCACGTTCACCTGTTGCAAGATCATAGATACTGTCCAGGCCAACTGCCTGATCCAGCCAGTTCCAGCCGTATCTGAGACTGCCATCTGCATAGCGGCGTACATTATCATCCTTAAATGCTTTTGCTTCCGGATACATTTCTCCTGCATTGACATGAATACCAAACTTGGCTCCATACTTTGCACCCTCTGTCATCAGTGTATTCATATCATCTGCTCCACCGATTCTCTTACCGATATCAGCATAGTCCGGATGTGCGGAATCATGACCTTCATTTGCATATCCCTTTAACAGAACAGACTGTCCGAGTCCATCTGTATTTAATGCAACTCGCTTGACATTATCAAGTGTTGTCAGGAATGGATTCTGAGCCTGTCCACCAAAGTTCATTGCAATACGGTAAGCAACCAGTTCCGGTACTTCTTCACTCTTATATGGATTGTTCATAATAGAACGGAATGCAACTGCACCATCCTGCCAGTCGATCTGATCGTCATCATTCATATCTCCGGCAATGATTACTTTTGCCTTTGGCATCTCTGTCTCGTCTACTACATAGCTTCTGTTCTGTGAATCAGTCACTACACGATGGTAATACCATGCAGTACTTCCAAGTCCCAGCGATACATAATCTCCTTTCTGTGTCGTAACTGCCTGAACACGTGTATTTCTTGAACCACCTGTAACAGTTGTCGCTACAGAACGTCCATCATTCTCAGAGTTACTCCACAGACCGGCACTCATCTCATCATTGGAAACAAATCCATACATATAATCCTGATTCAGAGAAGCAGCGTCTGTAACTTCTACATATTCATCTCCACTGACTCTTGTATTGGAAGACATTGCCGCACCTTTGAAATTAGCACCGCTCTGATTACTTCTTACAGAAATCAGGCTCTGATTCGGAATTTCGATCGTCTGGATCGGATGTCCTGTCGCTGTATCCTCCAGCTTATTTTCAATTTTAGTGATATTAAAAGCCAACGTATTATCTTTTGCAACTAACTCTGCAGTGATTACTGCATCAATATCAGTGCCTTTTACAGTCATAACATAAGTTGCCTTATTATCTGCAAATGTGGCCTTTACATCATCATCTGATAATTCAACTGCAGTTCCATTGATCTTGACTGTATTGATCTTATCAGTCTGTCCGTAAAATGTCTTACCTTTCAGACTCCCTTTTTTCATTTCATACTTAACAACACTTGGGAATGTTGTTGAAGCATAAACATCCATATCAGATGTAGAAAGCTTCTTTGTAGCAACTTCTGCCTCGGCCTCAAGGACAATATCTTCTACATTAACAGCTTCTGTTCCTACTGTAACAGTCTTCTGAACCGTATTATAACCGCCCTTCATAATAGACATATTATATGTACCACTTGTAAGATTCAGCGTATAATTTCCACTCGCATCTGTTGTTACCTGCTGATCATCAACCTCTACTTTTACACCTGCGATTGCATTTCCTTCAGCATCTTTAACAACTCCGCTGACTGCATAAGTCTCTGCCGCAGCCTGTCCTGTATAATGAATGTTCTTCAGATATACATTCGTCACTGCGGATGCATTTGCATAACTTCCGCCTTTGATCGCAATCTTATTTCCAAGATCTGCAATTCCACTGAAATCTTCTGCCGTAAAGACAGTAGCTCCATTAATCTCAACAGTCACCTTTTTATCAGCCGTCCAGGAAAGTTTTACCTTTACTTCTGTATTCTGTGCCGGAGCTGCTACTCTGGTTCCTGAATACCATGGATCTCCCGATGCTCCATATTTCTGCCAGAACCATCCATTATTGTCATATCCGATCATCATGCCTTTGCTATCGCCATCATAACCAAGATAGACACCAAATCGGTCACCTGCTGTACTGGTATTTACATTTGCCGATTTCATGGTAAATTCAAAATATCCTGCTTCATCAAAATTAAATTCATTCGGGTTCACGAACATAGCCGGTTTTGTTCCCGGATTATTTCCATTTCCTGAACCTGACTTAATATGAAGCCATCCATCCTCCACAGCACACACTGCATCACTGCCGACTACACTGCTTGCTTCCTGCGTCCACTGATCATTGATCCCATCCTGCAATACAACTCTTGGTTCTGCCTGTACTGCAAGATCCTCACTTTGATCCTGAGTCTCTGCACTAACTGTGTAGAAATTCACAGGAGCCATTGTAGCAACAACAGTTGATGCAAGTACCAGGCACAACAACTTTGTTACTAATTTTCTTTTCATCTTTTTCCTCCTTGTAACTTTCTAATAAAACTTTTTTTACAATTCAGTATTTTATATGCTTCTTTGCTAATTGT
>ERZ779842.2970-NODE-2970-length-10476-cov-3.444775_pt1 | contig 10476 bp, 8 predicted proteins | sample MGYA00511095_ERZ779842 | MGnify/ENA primary metagenome ERZ779842 (study PRJEB29588, sample SAMEA2154036) | human gut metagenome | biome: human gut; feature: human-associated habitat; material: faeces | place: Denmark | collected 2008/2010 ... | reverse complement strand
AGAAATGTATATATATATGTATGAATTAGAAAACATGCTTCTTCAGATGCAGGAACATTTGGAGAAAGTTGTTACGCAAGCTAAAGCTGATTTGAATACAACAGTACCAGAAGGACACCTCAGAATTTCAATAGATAAAAATAAGCCGCGCTATTATCAATGTATAGATGATAACAAAGGAGTCTACATTCCAAGAGATAATAAAGAATTGCCAAAGCGCCTGGCGCAAAAAGGTTATAATAAGGCAGTGGTAAAAAAGGGAGAAGCAAGGCTTAAACAAATAAAGAGAATAACAAAAAATTATTCGGATGATGAAATTGAAAAAATTTATACGTCTATGAATAAAGCGAGACAATTACTGGTAACTCCGATCGAACCAACATGGGATCAGCTGCTTACAAAATGGTATGAAGAAGAATATCAGGGGAAAGAGTTCAAGGAGGGAACACCATTAATTCTTACTGAGAAGGGAGAACGTGTCAGATCAAAGTCAGAGAAGATATTAGCAGATTATTTTTATAGAAAGAATATTCTTTACAAATATGAAAAGCCACTTCATCTGAAAGGGTATGGTACCGTGTATCCGGATTTTACATTTTTGTCAAGAAAGACTTACCGGGAAATATATTGGGAACATGAAGGAATGATGGATAAACAGGATTATGCAAGAGCAGCTGTGCGAAAAATAGAATTGTATCAAATAAATCATATATATCCAGGCGATCGGTTGATTATAACTTTTGAGACAGAACAAAATGTATTGAATTCAAAGATAATAGAGAATCTGATAGAAAAATATTTGATATAAAAGGACTTATGATATAATTAGCTTGTTGGGGAGAAGGATACTCTGATGGAGAGATAGAGCTGTTTGGAAAAATCTTACACCGCGATGAACATTTGCTATACAAGTATGCAGAGAATGAAATGTTTAAAAAGAATAAAGTCTAGGACGGAGGAGAACTACATGGAATTAGTAAACGGAAGACCAACAGACACACAAGGCAGATTGGATAAGGAAATCCGCGTATATGATTTCCTGGATTCGTTAGGAGTCAGCTACCAGAGAATCGACCATGAAGCCGCAATGACAATGGAGGCATGCGAGAAAATCGACCGGACGCTGGAGGCGACGATCTGCAAGAATCTGCTTTTATGCAACCGACAGGAGACACGGTTTTATTTACTGATGCTTCCGGGGGATAAGGTGTTTAAAACAAAGGATCTGTCAGCGCAGATTGGTTCGTCCAGACTTTCTTTTGCAAAAGCGGAGTATATGGAACAATATCTGGACATCACGCCGGGATCTTTAAGTGTGCTTGGACTGATGAATGATAAGGACAAGATGGTACGGCTTCTGATCGATGAAGATGTGCTTACAGGAGAATATATCGGATGTCATCCATGTATCAATACATCGAGTCTCAGACTTAAGACAAAAGATCTGGTAGAGAAGATTATTCCGGCAATGGAACATGAGCCGACCATTGTGAAGCTGTAAATCCGCCAGAAAACGAAAAGGGTAGCAGAAACAGCAATATAGAAACAGAAAGATTTTTGACAGTGCAAATATAAAAACTGGATAATGAAAAATATAACAAAATCTATATAAAAAACAAAATAAATTCATGCAAAATTCATACAAAAAAGAAAGAAACACCTTGACGAAAAGAAAGATTTCTCTTAAAATATGAAAGGTTGTGCAAAAGAAGAACAACTGCCGTGCAGAATCATCTGGATACAGACAGATATGCGGCAGTTTTATTATGTGACATAGTATAGAATTGTACATATATTACAGTCTATATTTATGACACAGGCAATTTAGTGAAAATTATATTTTATCATGCAAATAAAAGGAGAGATATACGGATGAAGTATGATGTAATTATTATCGGTGCCGGACCAGGCGGGATTTTTGCTGCTTATGAGTTGATGAAAAAGAAACCAGACTGCAAGATCGCAGTATTTGAAGAAGGTTATCCGCTGGAAAAGAGAAAATGTCCGATTGATGGCGAAAAAGTAAAGAACTGTATCAACTGCAAACGCTGCTCGATCATGTGCGGATTTGGCGGAGCCGGAGCATTTTCAGATGGAAAATACAATATCACCAATGATTTCGGCGGAACTTTATTTGAGTATATCGGTAAAAAACAGGCTGTTGAGCTGATGAAGTACGTCGATGAGATCAATATGGAAAATGGTGGAGAAGGGACAAAACTGTACTCCACAGCCGGAACAAAATTTAAAAAGCTTTGTCTTCAGAACAAGCTGAATCTTCTGGATGCATCTGTACGTCATCTGGGAACAGATATCAATTACGTCGTTCTTCAGAATCTTTATGATCAGATGAAGGATAAAATGGACTTCTTCTTTGATGCACCGGTTGAGACAATCGAGATCACTGATGGCGGATACCGCATTATATGTGAAAATGGCGCTTATGAATGTAAGAAATGTGTGGTTTCTGTCGGACGAAGCGGAAGCAAATGGATGGAAAAGGTCTGCAAGGATCTTGCAATCCCGACCAAATCAAACCGTGTGGATATTGGTGTCCGTGTAGAGCTTCCGGCAGTGATCTTCTCACACCTGACAGATGAGCTTTACGAGAGCAAGATCGTATACCGTACAGAAAAATTCGAGGACAATGTGCGTACTTTCTGTATGAATCCGAACGGTATTGTAGTAAATGAAAATACCAATGGTATCATCACAGTAAACGGACACAGCTATGAAGGAAATGAAAAAAAGACGGACAACACCAACTTTGCCCTTCTGGTTGCAAAGCATTTCTCTGAGCCATTTAAGGACAGTAACGGATATGGTGAAAGTATCGCAAGACTTTCCAATATGCTAGGCGGTGGTGTGATCGTACAGCGTTTTGGTGATTTGGTACGTGGAAGAAGAAGTACAGAAAAGCGTATTGAAGAAGGTCTGGTAACACCAACCTTATCAGCAACGCCTGGTGATCTGAGTCTGGTTCTTCCAAAGCGAATCATGGATGGAATCATTGAGATGATCTATGCTCTGGATAAGGTAGCACCTGGTACAGCAAATGACGATACCCTTCTCTATGGTGTGGAAGTAAAATTCTACAATATGGAAGTAGAGATCGATAAGAATCTGGAAAGCTGCTATAAGGGACTGTATGTGATCGGTGACGGAAGTGGTGTTACACATTCTCTGTCCCATGCATCTGCAAGTGGTGTTTATGTTGCGAGACATATTATCAGCGAAGAAGAATAGTCTGCAAATAAAAAGTCGGACTGGGATGGAAAAGTAAAATAAAGAGAAAATTAAAAACCGTAAATCCGGAGATTTGCAGTATTGTAAAGAGCAAATCCGGATTTGCGGTTTTTTGTTGTATCGAAAAAGTAGTAGAATTTTTTGATGCAGATCTGTCTAGTTTTTTATGGTTGCCCGCCGGTAAGTCATATAGGCGATCACAGCAGTTGCAAATTCGGTAATTCCGAATGCGTACCAGATTCCGGAAACCCCGAAGATCCGGCTTAAGATAAATGCGGCCGGAATAATGATGATCGTATATCTGCACAGTGAGATGAGCAGGGACGGTGTTCCCTTTCCAAGTCCTTCGAGTGCACCAGAGCTGGTGATGGACACGGAAGAAACTAAAAATCCGAGGCTGATAATCCGAAGTGCCATTCCTCCTGCCTGAATGGTTTCCGGATTAGAACTGAACAGTGCGATCAGTGAATCCGGGAAGAGCTGGCAGAAAACGGTACCAAAGAGCATGATCCCAAGACTCAGATAAAGGGTATCGGCAAACAGTCTGTGGACACGTTTTGTCTCACCGGCACCGTAGTTGTATCCGATCAGCGGACGCATTCCCTGGATGATTCCATTTGCCGGAAGATACAGGAAGGTCTGAAGCTTGTAGTAGATACCGAGCACCACCACGTAAACCTGGGAGTAGGCGGCAAGGATCCCATTCAGTGCGGTGATAAGCAGGGATGGAAGTGCCATATTCAAAGTGGCAGGGATTCCAACCGCGTAAAGCCGTCTGGCCATGGCACGGTCTACGTGGCAGCTTCTATGAATCTTCACCGGAAGAGGTCTGGTAAAATAAAAGGCAAGGTACAGTACCAGTGTGACAACCTGACCAAGACCGGTTGCAAGTGCGGCCCCTTCAATTCCCATTTTCGGGAACGGTCCGATTCCGAAGATCAGAAGTGGATCCAGTACGATATTGAAAATACATCCGCTCATCATGCAGATCATGGACACGCGCATCTGTCCGACGGCCTGGAAAATTTTTTCCCAGGTAATTTCAAGAGAGATTACAATGGAAAATCCAAATGCGATCCGGGAGTAGGCATTTCCCATCTGAATAACGGTCACGTCTTTTGTAAAAATCTGTAAAAACAGCGGCATTACGGCAATTGTGACTACGGTAAGAACAATACCGTGGATGACAGAGAGAAAAAGTCCTTGTGTGGCAGCTGCATCCGCTTTTTTCTGATCCTGGGCGCCAAGGAAAAAGGCAATGGCAGCATTGATCCCGATTCCAAAGCCGACACCGACTGAGGTGATAAAATTTTGGATCGGGTAGACTAAGGACAGAGCAGTCATTGCTTCTTCACTGATCCGTGCAACGAAATAGCTGTCAACAATATTATAAAGAGAGTTGACCATCATTGAGATCACCATTGGCAGAGCCATGGAAAGCAGAAGCGGCAGAATCGGTTTTTCTTTCATGTAAGTCTGGTTCATAAACATTCCTCCTGATAAATATAAAGCATAAGGTACAAAATCTGTAAAAAAGGGCAGAAACCCGATACATAAAAAGCCACATAACTGCCGCTGTCTGCAACAAGTTATGTGGCGAAAAGTAGACATCTATTTTGATATCCAGAAAAATCCACAAAGATTTTGGTATAAAATTACACAGATAATTATCTTAAAAATTTTCCTTCCATTTGTCAATATCTTTTTGAAAAAAATACCAATTAAAATATTGACAAAAAAGTAAGCTTAAACTAACATAAGTATATTAAATGCAACATTGCTACGATATAAGTAACTAAAGGAAGGAGTAGAGGAATGTTTTTAGAGATTAAAGGGATCAAAAAATCGTTTGGAACAGGCGACAGCCGGGTAAATGTTCTGAAAGGACTTGATCTGGAAATTGAAAGAGGAGAATTTTGTGTGCTTCTGGGACCATCCGGTTCCGGAAAATCGACTCTTCTGAATATTATAGGCGGCATTGACGGGGCAGATGAAGGAAGTATTACGATTGACGGAGAACAGCTGGAGGATATGACAGAGAAGAAGCTGTCATTGTACCGGAGAAAGCATTTGGGTTACATTTTCCAGATGTACAATCTGATTCCGAACCTGACACTCAGGGAAAATATTGAGGTTGGTGCTTATTTGAGTGACCGTCCGCTGGATGTGGATGAACTGATGCACACACTGGGAATTTATGAGCATCAGAACAAGCTACCAAACCAGCTTTCCGGAGGACAGCAGCAGAGGACAGCAATCGGGCGTGCAATCGTGAAAAATCCGGATATCCTGCTCTGTGATGAACCGACAGGTGCGCTGGATTATAATACTTCTAAGGAAATCCTGAAGCTGATCGAGACCGTCAACCAGAAATATGGAAATACGATCGTGATGGTTACACATAATGATGCGATCAAGGATATGGCGGACCGGGTAGTAAAGCTTCGTGACGGTATGATCCGCAAGAACTATTGTAATGAACACAAGCTATCAGCAAGTGAGCTGGAATGGTAAGGAGGACGCATGTTATGAAGAGTCCTTTAAGAAAAAGACTTCCACGGGAATTGAAAAGTGAGATTGGAAAATATCTGGTGGTGTTGATTCTTATGATTGCAACGATCGGATTTGTATCTGGTTTTCTGGTTGCAGATGGAAGTATGCTGAAAGCATATAATGAAGGCTTTGAAAAGTACAAAATCGAAGATGGAAATTTCCGGGTAAAGAAGAAAATCACGAAGTCGCAGCGGGAGAACATTGAGAAAAATGGTGTAACGCTGTATGAGAATTTTTATCTGGAAGAGGCCCTGGACAATGGAAGTACCATGCGTATTTTCAAAAACCGGGAAGAGGTCAACCTGGTGTGCCTGATGGAAGGAAAGCTTCCTGAAAAAGCGGGAGAGATGGCTATTGACCGTATGTATGCGGATAACAACGGCATTTCTGTTGGAGATATACTGAAAAGTGGCTCAAAAGAATGGAAAGTAACTGGATTTGTAGCACTTTCTGATTATAGCTGTCTGTTTCAGAACAACAATGACAGTATGTTTGATGCAGTCAAATTTGGAGTATCAGTTGTTACGCCGGAAGAGTTTGAATCCCTGGATCAGGAGAAGCTTCAGTACAGCTATTCCTGGGTGTATGACAAAGCACCGAAAAATGAAAAACAGGAAAAAAAGATGTCGGAAGATCTGATGGAAGCGCTAGGGGAAGAAGTCACTCTGGAGTCATTTGTGCCACAGTATCTGAATCAGGCAATTACATTTACTGGTGATGATATGGGGAGTGACCGTGCAATGATCACAATGCTCCTCTATATGATCATTGTGATCATTGCGTTTGTATTTGGAATCACGATCAGCAATACGATCCGTAAAGAAGCAGGCGTGATCGGAACTCTGCGGGCTTCCGGGTATACAAGAAAAGAACTGATCGGACATTACATGGCACTTCCGGTGATCGTTACGCTGATCGGTGCGGTGATCGGAAATATTCTGGGTTATACAGCACTGAAAAATGTATGTGCGGGGATGTATTATGGAAGCTATAGTCTGCCGACCTATGTGACGGTGTGGAATGCAGATGCTTTCTGGATGACAACGGTGGTTCCGGTGCTGATCATGCTGGTAGTCAACTATGGAATCCTTCGCTACAAGCTGAGGCTTTCACCGCTGAAATTCCTGAGAAGAGATCTTTCTGGAAGCAGGCGGAAAAGAGCAGTCCGGCTAAGTCCGAAGCTTGGAATCTTCCATCGGTTCCGACTTCGTGTGATCTTCCAGAATATGAGCAATTACGTCGTACTTTTTATTGGAATCATATTTGCGAATCTGCTTTTGTTCTTTGGACTTTTGCTGCCGTCAGTACTTTCGCACTATCAGCAGGATATCCAGAGCAATATGCTTGCAAAATACCAGTATATGCTGGAGGTTCCGGTAAGTGCGATGAGCGGAAACAAACTGGACAGTATGCTGGAGCTTTTACAGTTCTCTTATGGAACAAAGACGGAAAATGAAGATGCGGAAGCGTTCAGCGCTTACTCATTGAAAACATTGCCAAGCAAATATAAGACAGATGAAGTGATCCTGTACGGAATCAAACCGGACAGTAAATATATCGATGCAGATCTGGAGGACGGTGACGGTGTCTATATTTCCAGTGCCTATGCAGAGAAGTTTCTGTTGAAGCCGGGTGATTCGATCACGTTGAAAGAAAAATATGAAAAGACAAAGTATACATTCAAGGTTAAAGGAATCTACAAGTATAGCGGTGGAATCTGTGTATTTATGCCGCAGGAGCAGTTGAATGATACCTTTGATCTGGGAAACGATTATTTCAGTGGATATTTTTCCAATTCGAAGATCAAGGATATTGACGGGAAATACATCGGTTCGGTGCTTGATCTGGAAGCACTGACAAAGATTTCGAGACAGCTGGATGTATCTATGGGAAATATGATGGGAATGGTCAACGCATTTGCAATCGGTATTTATATGGTTGTGATCTATCTGTTATCCAAGATCATTATTGAAAAAAATGCACAGGCTATTTCCATGACGAAGATCCTGGGATATACCAATGGAGAGATCAGCAGGCTTTATATCTGGTCGACAACGATCGTGGTGATCATCTGTCTGCTTCTCAGCCTGCCGATTGAGAAAGCAGTTATGAATGTGCTGTTCCGGGAAATGATGCTGACCAGTATTTCCGGCTGGATCGCACTTTGGATTGATCCGAAGATCTATGTGGAAATGTTCCTGATTGGAATCGGAACCTATGCAGTTGTGGCAATGTTAGAATATCGAAGGATTAAACATGTGCCGATGGATGAGGCACTGAAAAATGTAGAGTAAGGGGTGGAAAAGAAGAGAATTAAGGTGCGGATCAGGGCAGACTAAGCTGCCCTGTAGATTGCCGGGACGATCTCGCGGAGGAGAGCAAGAAGCGCCTGAAACTGTGCATGATGATAAATATTTTTCCGGTAGACGGCACAGATGTCCCTGGTGTCATGAAAGTGATCCGGGGTAAAGAAATGAATGTCCGGAAAGGAAGTAGTCCGTGCATAAATTTCAGGAAGAAAGGCAATCCCCATCCCTCGTCTTGCAAGAGAAAAGGCAGTATTACTGCTGGTGCAGATGCAGCGGATATTCGGATGGAAAGCGGCAGTCTCGCAGATCTTGCGGCTGATCTTTCCGAGATCGTGATCCTCTGAAAGCAGAATAAATGGAACTGCAGATAGCGCAGGAAGATGAATCTGAGGAGTGGCAGAAATGCCCTCCTCTTTTTTTGATTTCACAATGTTTCTGAAAAAATTCCGGTTACTGGTCTCGGATACAGATTCTGCCTGGCTGTCTGAAACCAGAGCAGCAGAAGAAGACAGGTGCGCTGGCGGATCAGAAAATGGACACAGCGAATCCGGGATTGCCAGGACAAAACTTTCCTTCACCAGCAGCTCGCTTTCAAAGTTAATCGTATCCGGGCTGGAGATATCCAGGATCAGATCCAGCTGATCTGCTTCCAGCATTTGTCGCAGGATATAAGTTGGCTGCTCGATGATCTGAATATCACAGTTCTCATACATGGAATAAAAGCGCTCCAGAACCGGAGCCAGAAGCCGCTCGCTCCGGTGAGGACTGAGACCCAGACGGATCAGGCTCCGTGAGCCGGAGGCGATATCGCCAAGCTTCCACTCCAGCTGGGTATGAGAATGAAGGGTAGAAACCGCCCATTCGTAGAACAGGGAGCCGGCATAGGTAAGCTTCATCTCGCCACGGCTCCTCTCAAAAAGAGGGACTCCGGTTTCCTTTTCCAGAGCCTGAATGCTTAAGGAAAGGGATGGCTGTGAGATATAAAGCTTCTGAGCCGCTTTGGTGATACTTTTTTCTTCGGCAATGGTGATGACATATTGCAGCTGATTCCAGTTCATAAAACTCCTCCATAGGTTAAAACTATATTTTTAATAATAAAACATATATTTCACAAATGTCAATAGAGATGATAAAGTAAAGGGGCAGGAGGATGAACGGATGAAAAAAGAGAAAATAAAAAATGGACTGATGCTGTTTGCGTTTTTCTTTAAGATAGGCTGCTTTACATTTGGCGGAGGATGGAGCATTCTGGCGCAGATGGAGCAGGAGTTTGTCGATAAAAAGAAATTGATCACGAAGGAAGAACTGCTGGATATGGTTGCGGTTGGAAAGTCAGTTCCCGGAATTATGATCACCAATATCAGTATGCTGTTCGGTTATTATGTAGGCGGCTGGTTCGGTGGAGTCTGTGCGGTACTTGGAATGACCTGTCCGGCGGTGCTGATCCTGTCGTTTGTGACTGTATTTTACAAGGTTCTGAAAAGCAATGTCTGGTGCTATGCGGCACTTCGCGGAATCCGCTGTGCGGTAGTTCCGATTATGGGAAGTGCGGCACTTTCACTGGGGAAAGAAGCGTTCCGCAGAAAATCAGCAATCCCGATCTGTGCGTTAGCACTGGCGCTCTGTGTATTTACGGATATCAGTAATGTGGTGATGATCGTAGCGGGAGTGATACTGGCGCTTTCTATAAGAGCGGTGAAAAAGACAAGAGGAGGACAGACGGCATGATCTATCTCAGACTTTTTACAGCGTTTATGAAAATCGGATTTACCAGCTTTGGCGGAATGTCGATGATCCCGGTTATTATGCAGGAGATGAAGGTCAATCAGTGGATGACGGCGGAGGATCTGACTAACTTGATCGCTATCGCAGAAATGACACCGGGACCGCTTGGGATTAACTGTGCGACTTTTGCCGGGATGCAGACGGCAGATGTTCTGGGTGGGATTGCAGCGGTTATTGGCGTGCTGATGCCAGCTTATACGCTGACGCTTGGCGTAGCGGTGTGCTTCGCAAAGTTCCGCGGCAATGATATTATGAGCTGTATGTTAAATGTGATCAAGCCGATCTGCATCGCAATGATCCTTGCGGTGATTCTGGATCTGATGCAGGAAAATTATTTTCCGGATGCGAGGATTGACTGGTTTGGGTGCGGGATCGGAGTGGTGATGTTCTATCTGATATTGAAGAAGAACTGGTCAGTACCGAAGGTGATCATTCTTGCGGCGGTGTTTGGAATAGTTGGATATGGTGTGCTTGGGATTGGATAGATTTATAGATAGAACAGGAGAGTTATTCTTTTGCAAATTTGAAGATTTGTAAGAGGGTAACTTTCTTTTTGTTTCATAGGAAATTCCGAAGGAACTTC
>ERZ779842.2950-NODE-2950-length-10560-cov-11.114707_pt1 | contig 10560 bp, 8 predicted proteins | sample MGYA00511095_ERZ779842 | MGnify/ENA primary metagenome ERZ779842 (study PRJEB29588, sample SAMEA2154036) | human gut metagenome | biome: human gut; feature: human-associated habitat; material: faeces | place: Denmark | collected 2008/2010 ... | reverse complement strand
GGAAGCGCTCCTGAAAACAAACAGTTCTATTTTTTATTTTATAAAGTTGTTATGCGTGCAATACAGTAGCTCTGGAAATCCGTAACACCACCTGCAGGCGGCAGTTCACAAGTTAAATTCTGGTTTAAATTGAAATATTGCTGTATAATTATAGATAGATAAAAACGAAATGGAGTAATTTCTTATGAAAAAAGAATTTAAAGAAGCAATCGAAGATTCCCCGATCATTGCAGCTATTAAGGATGATGAAGGGTTAAAAAAATGTCTCACAAGTGAAAGCCGTGTCATTTTTATTTTATATGGTGACATATGCAATATTCCAGACATTGTTGAGACCGTGAAATCCTCTGGAAAAATTGCAATGGTTCATATTGATCTGATCGCAGGCTTAAGTTCCAAAGAGATTGCGGTCGACTTTATCCAAAAATATACCAGAGCAGATGGCATTATCACCACCAAGCCTGCTCTGATCAAACGTGCAAAGGAATTAGGATTGTATACAATCCTTCGGCTGTTTGTCATTGATTCCATGGCTTATTCCAACATTGAACACCAGCTTCGAACCGCCAAACCTGACCTGATCGAAGTGCTTCCGGCTCTCATGCCAAAAGTACTCGCTAAGGTCTGCAAACTGTCCACTGTTCCTGTCATTGCAGGCGGACTGGTTTCCGATAAAGAAGATGTCATGGCACTGCTTCAGGCTGGCGTGGTCAGCATTTCCTCTACAAATGAGAAGATTTGGTTTTTATAAAAACTCAAAGACATTAAATTCTATCCGTGAATTTCATATCTTTTTTTGCAATGAAAAAACAGCCCTTGCGGACTGTTTTTTCGAGGAGTTTAGTTATGAAAATGTTAATCTATATAAAGGAAAATTGGCATTTTTAGTAAGCACCATTCTGAATGCCTACATCAACAAGCGCTTGTCGTTGTTCTCTTGCTGATAATAGTAATATACAAAATAAATGTGTACGAATTATGTCGGTTTTCGAAAACATTTCTAAAATTCTGGATAAATTATTTTATAATTAGTTAATATTTTATTTTTTTCTGTTTAGATTTTTTTGTATGATCCTAGTCTGCCCGGTATTTTTCCTTTTATACATAACACTTCCATTTTTTATTTATCACATCTGCCTCTGCTCCAGCAGATATTTGCTCAGTCCGATCATTTTCTGATCTTCTGCACTGTTATAAAATTGTACCGTTCCCGGCGTCACAGCATCCGAAACCATGTCATACTCTTTTAATTTATGAAGCGTCTCTCTGGCAGTTCCTGCACCGCCATCAAAAACCGCTACTCCCTGGCCGAGTACCTTCTGAATGGTTTCCCTCACCAATGGGTAATGCGTACAGCCAAGAACAACTGCATCCACTTTTCTTTCCTGATATGGTGCAAACAGATTTTTTAAAAAATGTTCCAGTGCTTCCCCGGAAAGTTCTCCGCGCTCTACGAATTCCACAAGCCCCGGACATGGCAGTGATATGATCTCTGCCTGATCCTGAAACTTCTGCATAAGGTTATGAAACTTTGTTTCACGCAATGTCATAGGAGTTGCCATGACAAGCACTCTTGGATTCTCTTTTACAGACACTGCCGGTTTTAATGCCGGCTCAATTCCGATGACCGGGATCTCTTTCTGGTATTTTTCCCTTAAAATGTGAATCGCTGCGCTTGTCGCTGTGTTGCATGCGACAACCAGTGCTTTTACATTCTGCGTCATTAAGTATTCCGCATCTGCCAGTGTGAGTTTTCGCACTTCCTCTAAGGTCTTTGTTCCATAGGGCGCATTTTTTGAATCCCCGTAAAATATAAAATTTTCATTTGGCATCAATGCCACCAATTCCCGAAGCACGCTGATTCCACCAACACCGGAATCAAACACTCCAATTGGTCTCTGCACTTCATCCATATTACGATTTCCTGCTTTCTTTTCTTCTATTTTGCAAACACCGCGATCTGTTCTTTCCTCGTACTGATTACTATTCCAACAAGGCACCTGCTCGAAATCTGCTTTTTACTTACCTGCTTCAGTTGTGCCTATTACCTATGATAACATTCATTCTGTCCACACAGCCCTGCTTCCCTTATCTGTGCGGCTGACCACGAGTTTACGGTCAATCTGTTCTTTCAGTTCCGTCACATGGGAGATGATCCCAACCATGCGGCTGTCACCGGCAAGTTCCGCAAGCACCTCGATCGCCTGCTGTCTTGACTGCGCATCCAGAGAACCAAATCCCTCATCGATAAACATCATATCCGGGTGGATCGCCCCGGCGCTCCGCTCCACGATATCGGACAATCCAAGTGCCATCGCAAGTGCTGCCAGAAAAGATTCCCCGCCGGACAGTGTTTTCACATCGCGCTCGCTATCCGTCACAAGACTGTAAACAGAAAGATCCAGTCCCTCGTTTGTCTTTCTTCCCGTATTCGCCTCTTCCTTTAACTTAAGGATAAACTGATGATTGCTCATCGTCAAGAGCCGCTTGTTCGCTTCATGGATGATCTGTTTAAAATACTGCCTCTGGATATAAGTTTCAAAATCGATTTTTGCAGAACCGGAAAGTCTTCCGTTCGCTGTCTTAGACAGACTTTTGATGACCTGATCTTCGCTCTCCATTTTTTTTCCCTTTTCCAGATAGACGGCACAATTCTGCAGCACTGCCCTGTCATTTTCATATGCTGTGTGCAGCTCCATATACGTTTTTTCCGCCTCTTTTAATGCCTGTTTTTCTACTTTCAGCCGCTCATTTAATTCTGTCGTATCAGTATATGTTTTTCCGCTGACCTGTTTCTCCAAAAGTTTCTGCTCACTCTGCTGTCTTAAGCACTGAGACTCATACTCTTTCTCTTCCCGCTCCAGTTTTGATCTGCTCCGCTCCGGCAGGATCGCAAGGTGATATGTTTCTTCAGAAACAAACCCGGATTTTTCCAAAAGTTTTGCATATTCTTTTTCCGTTTTTACTGCAAGCTTTTTTGCTGTTTTCTGATTTTCTTCCTCTGCGAGTTTCTGTCCTTTTAACGTGTTCATCGCTTCTGCCAGCTCCGACACTTTTTGCCGTTTCTTCGCTATCTCCTGCTCTGCCGCCTCCAATGCTTTCTGCATTGCGGCATACTGTTTTTTTGCTTCGGCAAGAGATGGATACACAAGCTTCTCACGGATCTGTTCGGCTATTTTCTGCAGACTGACATAGTTTTGCTCTGCTTCTTTTCTCTGCTGTTTTGCAATCGTCTGTGCCAGTACAAAATCAGCTTCCTCTTTCTCGACTGCCTGCGCAAGCTTCTGCTTTTCTGTTTTCTCTGCCTCAAAAGCAGCATACGCCAGATCGCGCTTTTCTTCTGCTGCAGCCCTTGTCTTTTTTGCCTGCTCCACTTCCAGTTCTGTCACCGCATGGTCAGAAAGCTTCGCCGGATCCGGATGGACCGTTGAACCGCAGACCGGGCATGGACAGCCCGCGCTCAGATTTTCTGCCAGGATCCCCGCCTGCTCTTTTAAAAAGGCTTCATACATATGTTCATAATGCTTTGCCGACTCCGAAGCGCTGAGAGATGTCTGCTCCCAGTTTTTCTTCATTTGCTCCACGACCTGCTCCTGCCGCTTCTGCTGTTCTTTTAATGCAGCAATCCCAGCCTTTTTCTTATGGAATGACTCCTCTGATATTTTCCCGAGGTCTTCCCACACCTTTTTGGCCTGCTGCTCCTCTGACCTTGCATTCTGCAGTGCCTCATAAGACGGGAATGACTGCTCTAACGCAAGCATTTTTTTCTGGATATCTGCCGCTTCTCTTTTCTGTTTTGCCTCCGCCTCCTGCTGCTGTGTCTTTAATGTCTCGAACATCTCCTGATCGTTCGCCAGTGTTTCTGTCATTTTTGCGATCGCCTGTGCCGACTGCTCCACTTCCTGCTGCTGTCTGAGATTCTGTTGCTCCGCCACAAGCACTTTATCTGCTTTCCGTGCATTTTCGATCTGCTGTCTGCGCTCTTTCGATTCCGCCTGCCTTGCTTCCAGCTCTTTTCCATTCTGTCTGATTTTTTCCAGAGAAACAAAAAGTTTATTGATCTCCTCATACTTTGTGATCTTTTTATTCAGTTCCTCCACATTTGCCCTGCGGAGATTCTGCTCTTTTAACGCATCCTTTAACCGTTCCCGCAAACGCTCCACAAGTTCATCCAACGGTAATTCTTCACTTTCAGGAAGCAGAATGATCCTGCTTTTCTCCTGCTCAAATGCACGGTCGTTCTCCTGGATGCGCTCATCCATCTCCATGGATTTTCTTCTAAGATTTTCCTGGATTTTCCAATAGATGTCTGTCCTGAATAATTTGGAAAAGATCATTTTCCGCTCGTCCGACTTTGTATACAGGAGTTTTAAAAAATCTCCCTGTGCGATCATCACGATCTGCGAAAACTGGTCTGCGGTAAGCCCCAGGATTTCAATAATTTTTGCATCGGTAGCATTTTTCTTTTCCGGGAAAACAGTTCCATCCGGCATGGTAAGTTCGACACTGTGTGGTACTTTCTGCTCCCTGATTTTGCCGTTTTTCAGTGTTTTCGTAATCTTATAGTCCGGGTTTCTGCGCACGCGGTATGTCTGTCCCCGGTATAAAAATTCCAGTTCCACATAGGTTTCCGTCTCCGGCTGGGCATACTGGCTGCGCATCATGTTTCCGTTTCGCTCACCGCCGCTGGTCTGATTGTAAAGTGCGTAAGTGATCGCATCAAAAATGGTCGTTTTTCCTGCTCCGGTATCTCCGGTGATCAGAAAAATCCCCTGCTGCTGCCCGGTAAAATCAATGACATTTTTTCCCGCATACGAACCAAATGCTGACATGGTAAGTTTCAAAGGCTTCATTCTGCCACCTCCTTTTCCCCGTTTATCACAGTGCGGATCACATTGTCCTCATCCTCCGTCATCGCCCTTCCGTTCATCTCCTGAAAAAAGTTCACAAACGCATCATAAGGATCGAGGCTCTCCACTTCCTCTTCCGAAAACTCCAGAATCTTCCTTGTCCTCTCATTGTCTATTTTTATCTCCAGAATATGGTCATAGACCTGTTCTAACTTTTCTTTCGGCTGGTACGCTTCCACCTCATCTGTCAATGTAATGCTCACATAATCGTGACAGTTGTCCTCTGCCGCTGCATTTAAAATTTCATCCAGATGTCCGATCATTTTGCGCACCCTGCGCATCGGCGTAAGCGGCAGTTCTGTGATATGCGGCTCGCTTCCTTTTTCCAAAAGTTCCACCATAGTCACGGTCTTTTCATCGCCCGCCTCGCTCACGGAATACTGTAACGGTGTTCCACAGTAACGGTTCTGTACACGCCCTATTTTCTGTTTTCTGTGAATGTGTCCAAGTGCTGCATAATCAAACGGTTCCAACACCGCTGTATCCACATTTTCAATCCCTCCAACCATGCGGATCTCGGAGTCTGAAGTCTCCGGCTCCATGCCCGCAGCAGTATAAAACTGATGGCTTACGAGGATATTGCGCTTTGCAGTGTCGATGTTCTCCCGCTCTATGACAAGCCGGACAGCCTCATCATAAGTCGTAATGTCACCATCGATCAGATTTCTCACATAGGAAGGCTTCACAAAAGGAAGCAGGTAAATGCATACCTCGCCGTATGCATCAAAAAAACTCACTTTTCTGATGGTCTCCTCCCGGGTAACCGGCGGCATACCTGCGATCATCACCCTGTGTTTTGCCAGAATGTCACTCGCAAAATCAATCCGTTTCGCACTGTCGTGATTCCCTGCAATGATGCAGACTGTCACTTCCGGCTCCAGATCGTTCAGTGCTGTCAGAAACTCATCAAACACTGACACTGCCTCCGCAGACGGTACCGGCGTATCATAGATATCCCCTGCAATGAGAACCGCATCCGGCTTCTCGCGTTCTGCCAACGCCACGATTTTCCCTAATATATCCTGCTGTTCTGCGATCATATTGTAATGATGCAGCTGCTTTCCAATATGCAGATCCGACAAATGAAAGAATTTCATGTTCCTCTCCTTTTGCTCTAAGCTGACGTTTCCTATTACAGAAAAAGCCACAACAGACAACTGTTTCCATTGTCTGCCATGGCAGTCTGTTATTTCAAAAATCCATTGATGATCTGTTCCTCGGCTTCTTTTTCCGTAAGTCCAAGTGTCATAAGCTTGATCAGCTGCTCGCCTGCAATTTTGCCGATAGCTGCCTCATGAATGAGGTTTGCGTCAATATTGTTGGCGGTAAGCTGTGGGCTTGCTGTCACGCATCCATGATCCATAATGATCGCATCGCACTCACTGTGGCCTGCACAGGCTGCGTTTCCGTTCATAATAGAGAAGAATTCCTGTCGGGATTCTCCCTTTGCCACCGAACGTGACACCAGATTACAGCTGCAGTCTTTTCCGTTCATATCGATTGCAAAATCTGTCTTGGCATACTGTTTTCCGTGTGTCATGATCTTCTCATGCACTTCTAAGGAAGCTCCGTCTGCAAGATCTCCTTTGGTGATACGGACTGTGGAGTCGATTCCCTTGATCTGGGTTGTCTCCATCTCCATATGTGCGCCCTCTTTTAAATGCACGATGGTCTGTGGATTCATGATATTTTCACCATTTCCATCTCCCTCACCATAGTGGCGCTCAATGTATTTTACTTTTGCATTTTTCTCCAGATAAAATGTGTGGATTCCCTCATGCTTGGAAGTGTCCACGCCACAGTTGTGGATTCCGCATCCCGCGACGATCGTGACATCTGCGCCCTCCCCAATGTAAAAATCATTGTATACACATTCCTGCAATCCGCTCTCGCTCAAAACAACCGGAATATGAACGCTCTCATTGACCGTTTCCGGTTTGATAATGATGTCAATTCCGTCCTTGTCCTCTTTTGTGACAATATCAATATTGGCGGTGGTGTTTCGTGCAGCCTTTTTTCCATTGGCACGGATATTATAGGCACCTTCCGGAACCTCATGAAGTCCCGCCACCTGTTCTAATAAATTTTTCTGTACTAAATCCATGGTTCTTCCTCATTCTCCTGCTGCTGTTTTCTGCCGGTCATCATCCTTTCAGCAGCTCTCTCACTACAAATCTGTTCTGCCAGTGCGGCTATGCTTTATCGATCAACGTCTGGCAGGTCTGTGCCGTATTCAGAAGTTCCGGAAGCACTTCCGCTTTGGTTCCGGTCTTGCGCACCTGTCCGTCTGCAATGACGATGATCTTGTCCGCAATGTCAAGGATCCGTTCCTGATGGGATATGATCAGAATCGTTCCGTTGATCTCATCTCTCATTTTTTCAAATACTTTGATCAGGCTGTTAAAACTCCAGAGGTCGATCCCTGCCTCCGGCTCATCAAAAATAGAAAGCTTCGTTCCCCTTGCAGTGATCATTGCGATCTCGATCCTTTTCAGCTCACCGCCGGAAAGACTTCCGTTGATCTCACGGTCAATGTATTCTCTCGCACACAGACCTACCTCCGATAAAATATCGCAGATCTCATTCACACTCATCTCCTTGCCTGCGGCGATCGTGATGAGGTCTTTTACGGTCAGCCCTTTAAAATGGACCGGCTGCTGGAATGCAAAACTGATTCCTTTTCTGGCGCGCTCCGTAATGTTTAAACCGGTGATATCCTCTCCGTCTAAAAGAATCTGCCCACTTGTCGGACGGATGATTCCTGCAATCATCTTGGCAAGTGTGGATTTTCCACCGCCGTTTGGTCCTGTGATCGCCACAAAATGATCGTCAATGGTGACACTGACATTTTTCAAAATCTCTTTATTCTCGTTGTTATCATCTACTTCATAGGTGATATTTCTTAACTCTAACATAAATCCTCCACTGTGCAGCCGGTAAGCCACAGTATTTTTTGCAATTGCGATCCTGTTACTTTATAACGCTTCTTGGATACTTTACCCTGATGGCATTTAACATGTCCTCATCCGGCTCAAACTCATATCTTGTGATACCGTTTTCGCCCTTGCAGACTGCCTCATAAAGTTTTGCACCTGCATTGCCGGACGCAATGTTTTTCACTGTAACCGATCTGTCATTCTCATACTTGTAAATGCTGCGGTCACCCTTCGGGGCAATGGTCAGCACATCATCCATACTAAGATAGGCAATTTTCTTTCTCTTTGCTTTATTCCTGATCTTCGCAAATCTCAGGTCGCCATCATAATATGTATACTCATACTCCACTTCACTGCGAAATGCAAACAGATACCAGATCACACCAAAGATAATCGTCGGCACCAGAAACATAACCGGTGATACAAACATGCTAAGTACTAAACAAAGACAGGTTAAAACAAAAAATGCGATCATTCCTGCCTTATGTCCACCTGTTGTTTTTTTCGGAACAATAACTAATTTTTCCTGCATAATCATTTCCTCCAAACAAAATTTCGTAATGATAATTATATACGCTTTTTTCCCTCTGTACAACTTCTTTTTTATCATGTAAAATAAGATAATAGAAATTTTCGTATTTTTTCGTTCAGGAGGAAAAAAAGAATGATCACATATCAGTATACCCAGAAAGACTGGACAACATTCAAAGAAGGGATCAAACGTGAGTGGGCAGTCACCAATGGCATTGGCGGATACGCAGGAAGCTCGATGATCGGCGCACACAGCCGTACACACCAGGGGTACCTGATTGCCAGCCTCCATGCACCAATTGAGCGCTATCTCGTTTTTTCCAAGATCAACGAAACAGCCACTGTCGGAACCAGCACGGTTTCCTTTGAGACTTCCCAGCACTGTGCTTCCGGAAAAACGGTTTACACAGAGGGACAGAAGTTTCTCACTTCCTTTATCTATGACGGAAGCGTGCACTACACCTATGAGACAGACAATTTTTCTTTTGAAAAGCACATCACATTAAAAAGGAACGCCAATGTCTGCGCAGTCGCCTATGAACTGACCGCCGGGGACAGCGACTGTACCTTTACGCTCACACCGCTTTTCAACTACCGCGAGCACAGTGAGAGCAGCACCCCGGACACTTTAAAATTTGAGACATTTACAGAAGACAGGACATTTTATCTTGTTCCGGAAAAAAATAAAGATATTGCCATTCGTTTTCAGACAAGTGAAGGAACTTTTTCCGAACGCGAAACTGTTTATGACATCGACATGCAGTTACAGATTGAAGTGGATCTTGAGACAGATGGGCTTGACTGCCATTACTGTCCGGTTGACCTGTCCATTGCAGTTCCTGCCAACACAACCAAAAAAGTTTCCATCCTGTGCAGTATCGGTGACGTGAACGAGCGTCCTGCCCCTGTGTCTGGTACGGAAGCATTTTCCATTTTAGAGGAAAATGCCCGCTGCCATGCAGAACTTTTTGAAAAAGCCGGATACCACGACTCGTTTGCCAACCAGCTGGTGCTTGCCAGCGACCAGTTTCTGACTTACCGCGAGTCCACGAAAATGATGACCGTTCTCGCCGGACTTCCGTGGTTTACTGACTGGGGCAGAGACACAATGATCGCCTTTACCGGTCTGACGCTCTGCACGAAACGTTTCAAAGAAGCTGAGGAGATCCTTCTGACATTTGCCAGATATATCCGCCACGGAATTGTGCCGAATATGTTCCCGGACGACAATATGCCGCCGCTCTATAACACGGTGGACGCCTCTCTCTGGTACTTTTATGCGGTCTATCAGTACCTTCATTATAACCCGGCTGCCGAGGCGGAAGCTTTTGTAAAAGAACAGATTTTCCCTCATTTAAAAGAGATCATCTCCGCCTATGAAAAAGGAACGGATTTCAGCATTTATATGGAAGACGACGGGCTGATCCACGCCGGAAGCGGACTTGACCAGATCACCTGGATGGATGTCCGCGTCGGTGACTGGGTAGCAACACCGCGCCACGGAAAACCGGTGGAGATCAACGCGCTGTGGTATAACGCTTTACGGATCATGGAATCACTCTGCGAAAAATTTGACGAAGATGCTTCTGCCTACCGCACACGCGCCGAACAGGTAAAAGAATCCTTCAATGCCAAGTTCTGGGATTCCGCCAACCAGTGCCTGTTTGATGTTGTGGATGGTGACGAGCCGGACGACCATATCCGTCCAAACCAGGTTTACGCCGTATCCCTTCCATTTTCCCTGCTCCCGGAGGCACAGGAAAAAGCAGTTGTCGCACTTGTGGAAAAAGAGTTGTTTGTCGGCTGTGGACTTCGCTCCCTCGCACCGGATCATCCGGACTACCATGGCATTTACTGCGGTGCTCTTGCAAAGAGGGACGCCGCTTACCATCAGGGAACTGCCTGGGGCTTTTTGCTCGGTGGATTTTTCAGTGCCTATATGAAAGTGAACCACCACTCCTCCTCTGCTGCCGCAAATGCCGTCCGCATGTTAGAGCCTGTGAGAAAACATCTGACGGATTCCGGCTGTATCGGTTCCATCTCTGAAATCTTTGACGGGGATGCACCTCACAATCCCCGCGGCTGTTATGCCCAGGCCTGGAGTGTCGGAGAGGTACTGCGCTGCTACTGTGAAGATATTCTTCCTTATTTATAATTTTCATTTTTTGCTTGACAACAAAGGT
>ERZ779842.2943-NODE-2943-length-10573-cov-2.575585_pt1 | contig 10573 bp, 5 predicted proteins | sample MGYA00511095_ERZ779842 | MGnify/ENA primary metagenome ERZ779842 (study PRJEB29588, sample SAMEA2154036) | human gut metagenome | biome: human gut; feature: human-associated habitat; material: faeces | place: Denmark | collected 2008/2010 ... | reverse complement strand
GGCAGTTTTCACATCACCACGGATATCACCGCCGATAAACCAGATAATATTAGGCTCATCTTTATAACGTTCCGCCAAGAACTTACCATAAGCTTTTGCCTGATCTACATTCATTTCACCATGACTTACCGGACTTCCCCAGATGCAGACCATGCCGATATAAAGACCTTTCTTTGCTGCGGTACGGATAATGTAATCCATATGATCCCAATAACCATATACACCTTTCTGATTGATATTCTTGAAGTTGTAGCCGTCAGTCATTGAATACTGTCCGTAGATATTCATAGACGGGACATTATTCAATGTCTGAACCTGAATCACGTTATATCCGCGGCGTTTGCATTGTTCCAGATAATATTCGGCTTCGTCACGATTCAGACGTTCAGGCAGCAGCCAGCCGGTTTCTCCCAGCCAGAAGAAAGGAGTGCCGTTTTCGTGTTTCAGATAACGTCCTTCTTCAGAAATGACGAGTTTGCCGTTGCTCCATGGGATATACGTCTTTTGTGTTTTCTTTTGTGCTGCGGCAGAGGTTGCCAATGTCAACAGCAGCAATAAGAGAGGAAGAATCTTAAATTTTCTCATTGTATTTTATCGTTTTTGGAGTTCATATCTTTACATTTATTTGTCTGTCATTTTCTCATACTCGATGGCTGCCAGAATAAATGATCCTACTGATTTCGGGTCATTCTCTATAACCGGTTCGCTGATATAATATTCGAATGAACCGTCACGGTATCTTTTGGAGTCTCCGCCCAGTCCGGCTACCGCACAACAATTCGTAATGGTATAGCTGCCGTCTTCTTCAAGACGGGTAAATGTCTTGACCATTCCATCAAAAGCTTTGCGGGTAGGTTGGATGTAGTCCTTGCCGATATATCCCTTATTGACAGCTTTGGCAAGTGTATAGATAAATAAGGCGGTTGCCGAAGATTCCAGGTAATTTCCTTCACGCGCTCCCTGATCAGTTACCTGATACCAGGTGCCGGACTGAGGATCCTGATATTTCACTAAAGTCTTTGCCAATCCCTGAAGAATCTGCATTACGCTGTCTCGTCCGGTCGTTTCCTGGGGGAGATAATCCAGTACGTCTACCAAGGCTGCTCCATACCATCCGATACTGCGGCTCCAGAAATTAGGAGAACAACCGGTTTCGGGATTTGCCCATTTCTGTTCGCGGCTTTCATCCCACCCGTGATAGTAAAGTCCTGTGGTGGGGTCGTAAGTTTTGCGTGCTATCAGAAGAATCTGTTTCATAGCTTCATCGTATAGTGCCGGTTCCTGGAAAGTACTGCCATACTGTACCAAGTAAGGAGAAGCCATGAAGATGCCATCCAGCCACATCTGATGAGGATATCTTAGCTTATGCCAGAATCCTCCTTCACTTGTGCGGGGTTGTTCTGCCATCTGTTTACGTAGGGTATCCATAGCTATTTTATAGCGTTCATCTCCTGATTGTGCATAAAGATCAAAAAGAATCTTGCCGCCATTGACGTTATCAATGTTGAATGAAAGATATTTCATCGTTTTAATATGGCCGTCCGTATCGATCAGACTGTCTGCATAGATTTTGGCATATTCATAGTAAGTGCTGTCTCCGGTATGTTTCCATTCTTCCAGCATAGACTTTACAACAAGTCCGTGGGTATATCCCCAACGGGGTACTTTTGCTTTTTCAATCATCCAGGGTTCGGGAAAACGTTTCATCTCAGAGCGTGCCATACGTTCGCTCCATTTTTCTGTTTCTGCTTTCTGAGGTGCTGTGCAGGCGATGAAGCAGACAGCTCCGCAAGCAACAATCAGTTTTAACAAGTTTCTGTTCATATAGGTAGAGTTATTATTTTCCAATCAATATATATTCTTGCCCTGCTTTGGTAGGCAGGTCATACAAGTAAGTCCTTGCAATTTCCACTTTATTCAGGCTGGCTTTTTCATTCACCAATGGCTGGGGAATCGTGGGGACTGCATAGAGAGGGTTCGGGTTCTCTCCTTTGGCACGTTTCAAGCCCTTTCCGGTCAGCGGGTTGAGTGAACGTAGACGGCAGTTACCACCTTTATGAGATTTCACGACCAGGCGATTTACTTTTCCATTCTTCCAGCTTAAATCAAGTTCGAAACCTCCACGGGCAATGATACCTGTGACAGAACCGTCCTTCCAGAGAGTCGGAAGTGCCGGAAGCAGGTAAATAAAGCCATCGTAACTTTGCATCAGCATTTCGGCTATACCTGCAGCACAACCGAAGTTTCCGTCGATTTGGAAAGGCGGGTGGGCATCGAACAGGTTAGGGTAGGTACCTCCTTTTTTCTTTTCGTTACGTACCAAAGTCAATTGGTCGGTTATCAGTTTGTAGGCATGGTCACCATCAAGGAGGCGTGCCCACAGGCAAACCTTCCATCCCATGCTCCATCCGGTGGACGGATCTCCACGGTGAATCAGAGAAGTGCGTGCAGCGTCAAATAGTTCCGGAGTGCGGTAAGGGGAAATCTGGTTGCTGGGGAATAATCCATATAGATGGGATACGTGGCGGTGTACATCGTTCGGATCATCCCAGTCGAACATCCATTCCTGCAATTGTCCCCAATGTCCTACCTGCATAGGAGCCATTTCTTTGAGGCGTTGTTCCAGATGAGCGGCAAATTCTTTGTCCGTATCCAAAATTCGGGAAGCTGAAATAATAGCTGTCCAAAGGTCGAATCTCAACTGATTGTCCATCGTGCATCCGGCGGCTGTAGTTGCTTTGCCATCGCTGCCGGAATGTACATTTTCGGGTGAGTTGCTCGGGCAGACTACCAGCCAGTTGTGTACAGGTTCTTTTACCATAATCTCGTCAAAGAACAGTCCGGATCCTTTCAATATCGGATAAACGGAACGCAGGAACTCTGTGTCTCCGGTGTACAGATATCGTTCCCATAGATGACGGCACAACCATGCACCGCCGCTCGGCCACATACCCGAAGGGGCTTTGTCCAGTGCTCCTGTGATACGCCATATATCCGTGTTATGATGTAATACCCATCCGTTGGCTCCATACATGATTCTTGCCGTTTCCTTTCCGCTTTCGCTCACCTCTTTTATCAGCCGGAAAAGTGGCTCGTTCAAGTCGCTTAAATTAGTCACTTCTGATGGCCAATAATTCATTTCCAGATTGATATTACAGGTATATTTGCTATCCCAGGAAGGGAAAAGTTTATCATTCCAGATACCCTGCAAGTTAGCGGGTTGTCCACCCGGTTGTGACGAACAGATTAACAGATAACGGCCGAACTGGAAGTAAGTGGCAACCAGATGCGCGTCATGTGTGTCCTTAAAATTCTCTACACGCTTGTCGGTTGTCACATTTTTATATTGGTCTTCCCCTAAATCCAGAGATACTCTGGTCAGATATCGACGATAAAATTCTACGTGATTCTTTTTGGCTTCTGCGAATGGATGAACCAGCGCTTCCGACAAATAGCTCTTTGCACGTTCTGTCTGATTGCCTGTGATGTCCAGATAATTATTGAAGTTGGTGGCTATAGACACATAGATTGTGGCTTCGTCAGCTCCTTCTACAGAGAGGACGCCATCGGTACAAGCTATTTTCCCTCCTTGGTTGCGGACGGTCAGCCTTCCCTGAAATTCTACTTTTCCCTTCAGTCCTTCATGCAAGGAAGACACCCCTGAAAGGATTACGCAGTTTCCTTTTTCAGAGTTAATCATTACATCCTGATGAGGGGAGGTGAGCTGTGCGTTGAAGGTAATTTGTCCCGGACGGTTGGCAGTCAGTCGTACCATAACTACCTGATCGGTAAATGAGGTGATCGTTTCACGTTGATATTGCACTCCGTCTACTTCATAACGGACGATGGCACGTGCCGAGTCCAGACTCAGTTCCCGATAATAATCGGAATAGCGGGTATGTCCGGGGAAGGCAATTCTCAGGTCGCCGAAACTCTGATAAGGCATTCCCGAATTTGTTTTTGCCATCACTTTCTCCGTAGCGAGCGTTTGTGCTTCCAGATATTTTCCGGCAAAAACAAGTTCACGTACCTTCGGAATATACTCCAGTGCGTTCGGGTTTGCGTTGTTGTTGGGGCGTCCTGCCCAAATGGTTTCTTCGTTTAGTTGTATTTGTTCTATTCCCGGCGTTCCATATACCATTGCCCCCAGACGCCCGTTTCCCAAGGGTAAAGCTTCGGTCCATACCTGTGCGGGACGGTCATACCATAGCTTATATTCCTGTGCAGATACTTTTTTCTCCTGCGCATGAATACATCCTGCAGAGACCATTACAAACAGATATCCGATTAATCTCTTTTTATTCATTTTCATCTAATCGCTTTTATACTTTTATAGGAGGACGATTAAAAAGGAATTTTGTACCCAATATACAGACAATAAGAAACAGGGATAATCAAAAGTTATCGGGTATAAAAAAAATGAACTTCAATATCTGCTCAAAAAGGTCTTACTTTGCATACGTAAGAGCACTAGGAAGAAGTTATTTCCTGGGTGTGGATTTATTTCTTTAATCTAAAAAACAGATAATTGAAAATGTATAATTTAATCGTTAGACCGTTATTATTTCTCATTGATCCTGAAAAAGTACATCGAATGCTCTTGAACTGGTTAAAAATCTATCGTTATCTGCTTCCGGTTCGTGCCTGCGTAAGAGGACACTATCAAGTGGACGAACCTTTTTCATACGGAAGCCTGCGATTCAAAAACCGGATAGGCTTGTCTGCCGGATTCGATAAAAATGCGGAAACATTTGATGAGTTGGCAGATTTTGGTTTCGGATTTCTGGAAGTGGGGACTGTAACTCCTGATTATCAGCCGGGAAATCCTTCTCCCCGTATCTTCAGACTGGTAGAAGACGAATCACTGATCTCACGTACAGGGTTCAATAATTGCGGTGTCGATGTAGCTCTGGAGCATATCAGAAAATACAGAAAACATTCTTACAGACTCGGAGTAAATATCAATAAGAATCCGCTTTCTGCCGGTGAGCAAATCATCAAAGATTTTGAGTTGGTTTTCACTCGCTTATATGAAAGTGTAGATTATTTTACGCTGAACTGGGGTAGTATAGATAAAGAATCATTTGCTAAAGTTTTAGAAAACCTCACAACATTTCGTCAGGCAGTGAACAAACGGTGCAGTATTTTCATTAAGCTCCCGGCGGATATCGATGAGAAGGCATTGGATCTGGTCATTTCCCTTGCATATAAATATTCCATAGAAGGCTTTATAGCTACGGGGCCGACGATGGACCGCTCAGAATTGCATCATACAAAAACAAAACAGTTGGAAACAGCTGAGGAATATGAAGCCAGACTTGAAAAGGAGAGAACAGAAAAAAGAAGATCTCGCTACAGTCGAAAGAAGGAAAAGCAACAGGAACGTGAAGAACCAGAAGAAGAGGAAGAATTGGAAAGATAAGCAATAGAGGAGCGTGTCCGATTCGGACACGCTCTTGTTAGGAAAGGAGTTGCAGTGAAGAAAATGTCAATGAAAACCGATAATTATAACAAAAGTGTTCGGGAAGAACAAAAAAGACGCTATGCAGATCAAGGCGAGGATATTTCGGAGGTTGAATTAGAAGAAACATCTGATCCAGTAACGGAGGATATGTAATATGGGAAAAGCATATGATCGTGTTATGGAGAGTCGAAAAGAATTGACCAAACAGCTGATCTCGGAAATGTCTCAGGGGGAATTATGCTGGATCAAGGGGTGGAACAGTACGGGAAAAAGACCGTACAATCCAATAACAAAAGCCATTTATAAGGGTGGCAATCGCTTTCGGTTGATGTTAGCAGCTCACCTTGAACAGTATACCGATAACAGATGGGTTACATTTGCACAAGCACAAGAAAAAGGCTGGACGGTAAAAAAAGGGGAAAAAGGAATGCTCTGTGAAAAGTGGATATTTGAAGAAAAGAAAACGATAGAGGATCCGATTACTGGTGAGAAGGAAACAGTCTATGAAGAATTGGAGCATCCAAAGGTAAATTACTTCGTTTTATTTAATGCAGCACAAGTGGAGGGTATGCCTGTACTGGAGAAACAGCCAGAGCTTCCTAAAGACGAACAGTTGATGTTAGCAGATCGGTTTGTGCGTTCATCTGCTTGTCCGGTAATTGAGCAGCTAGATGAAACAGAAGCATACTATAGTCCGGAACGGGATGAAGTTCACCTTCCGATGAGAAACCGTTTTTATTCTTCTACTGAATTTTTGGCAACTGCGATCCATGAGATGAGTCACAGCACCGGGCATCCGTCACGGCTAAACAGACCACAAAAAAATGTGTTTGGAAGTAAAGAATATGCGAAAGAAGAACTAATTGCAGAGTTATCTTTCGTGTTTGTGCAGGCAGACTTAGGAATTGATATTGGTGCAAAACAATTATCGAATCATGCAGCGTATCTTCAGAACTGGATCGGAGCGCTAAAAGAAAATCCCAATGTGCTATTTCAGGCGAGTTCGGATGCAAGTCGGGCATCTGATTTTTTGATGGAACAGTATCAGAAGAGCCTGATCATGGAGCAAAAGAAGGAAAAGGGAATAATACAAAATGCGGATGAACAGAAAGAAGAAAAGCCAAAAAAAAGAAAATTTGTCAGCCATTTGACGGAAAATCCCTATTCACGGAGATTAAAAAAGGAACAGGAAACGGAAATCGAAGAAGAATTAGAACGATAACACGCGAGTGTGTCCGAATCGGACACGCTGATAGAGTGATAAAAAAACATGTTTGAACAAAAAAGCCTATTGACAGCATGTAGATTATACGCTACAATTAAAGCAAAGGACAGAATAGGTTCAAGCGGAAAGGAAGAACATGAACAGAAAAAAAGTAGAAGAGTATAGCACATTGTTAAGAGATAGTGCTACCATTCTGCAATCGGATACCGAGCTATGGAAACAATTTCTGCACTTTGCAACTCAATTTACGCACTATCGTTTCCGCGATCAGCTGCTGATCTATGCACAAAATCAGCAGGCAACAGCTTGTGCAACATTTGCCCAGTGGAAGAAAATCGGACGTTATGTCAGGAGCGGAGAACACAGTATTGTGCTGCTTGATGAGACAGGAAATCGTCCCAGATTAAGACATATATTTGATGTGACATCGACTGGTCCCACACAAGAATTTGCTTACAAACCGAAGCCAATATTGCCAGAAGAAAGAGAAGAGTTGGCAAAAAGATTGAGTACGTTTTATGCAAGAGAAAATTCATTGTATGCAGCGGATGCCAAAAGATGGGACAATAATTTGGAGCAAACATTGTCTCAGGTTGCAATGTATATGACGCAGGAATACTACGGTGTATCGTTGGAACAGGCAATGGAACAGTCGGACAAAGAGGAATTTCCGGCATACTATGTGGCAACAGCAACGAGTGCAATGTATTTGCTGCTTTCAAAGCATGGATTCGAGAAGGAGGCAAATCAACTTGATTTTTCCTGCATGAGCCAGTTAGATGAGCAGAGTTTTGAAAACGTAGGAACCGCCGCATCTGCAATTTTAAGCCGAACGGCACGGATGGTTCGACAGATTCATCCGCAAATCCAAAGAGAATCGCAAAAACAGACAGAAAGGAGCGAAAGTTATGAAAAAGATGACAATGGAAGATCTGCGCAAGAGAATCACCTATCATCAGGAGGGGGACTTCATGGTACCGGACATTGGACTGCCGGAGGAAGAGGAGGACGAACCGGAACTGAGAAAGTACGGAATGATGAGAAAGAAGTATCTGGAGGAGAACAATCTGCTGCTGTACGAGAGCATGGCGATGCACGGGACACTGTTTCCAGAGATGAGGAAGGTGGACGAAGCAGCAGACCGGATCAAGAAGCAGATGTTACCGAAACTGGCTCAGGAAGCAGGAGCAACGGACGAGCTGAAACGGACGGATCAGTTCGAGTGGGTTCGCAGAATGGAAGCTTGCAACCATCAGGTAGAAGAAGTAATTCTGGCGGAACTGGTGTACAGCTGACATTATCCGATTATTTGGAAATGCGACCGACAGATCGCGAGAGCGTGTCCGATTCGGACACGCCGAAAACAATGGAAGAGGAACAGGAAGCAGGCGGAGAGAGTCCGGCTGCTTCTTTTATGCCTAAAAACGAGATACCGGAATCAGAAGTGGTAAGAATACTTCAGTCTGGTTCCGGTATTGAAAATGGGAAGATTCGAATTGCAGCTCTTTTTCTAAGTGAATCAGATGCCAAAAAACGTGTGGATTTTTTAAAAGAGGAATACGGAACCGGAGGACGTACACACTATTTCGAGGATGGGACGCATGGTTGGGTAGACTGGGATGCAAAAGGAATTTTGATTTCCAAATCTTATTCATCAGATGCAGCCAGATTACGTTTGCCATGGACACAAGTGGAAAAAAGACTGGGTGAATTGATTCGCTATGACCAATATCTTAAACCAGATGAAAAAGAAGAACTCTCTAAGATTGAGAATAAATATGGGACACTTCCACTTCCAATGGTGAGATTTGAATTATGAGGACAGAACATCGGAGCCAACAGAAAGTGAAACACAAAATTTTGGCTTGGCGGATGATTTACTTACGGTAAGGGAAACAGAAGATGGATATGTTGTATGGGATAGTATGCAGGAAGGTATACATACGGAACCGGACGGAACTATAGGCGGTCCATATGCTGATAAAGCGCAGGCTCAGTTGCATAAATATGAGTTTGAGAAAAAAATTCTGGAGAGATCAGAACAGGATAAAAGTCATGTGCTTTTAGAACCGGAGGAAATGCAGGCTGCACCAGAAAAAGAAGGTGTGTCCGAATCGGACACGCAAAAAGCAGACGGACAAGAAGAAACAGAGACAGGCATATCCGACAGCTTAATCGAGCCGGATCAGTCCATCCAATCAAAGCCTGTTCCAGCACAAAACTTCCATATCACAGATGACCACATTGGAGAAGGCGGAGCAAAACAGAAGTTTCGAGCCAATATGGATGCCATCCATACATTACATCAACTTGAAATTGAGAATCGAAATGCAACTGAGCAGGAACAGGATATATTATCAAAATATGTCGGCTGGGGTGGCTTGGCAGATGCGTTTGATGAGAAAAGGGACGCATGGGCAGACGAGTATCACGAGTTAAAAAACACATTGACGGAGGGAGAATATACAGCTGCGAGAGAAAGCACATTAAATGCACACTATACCAGCCCTGTAATCATTAGGGGAATCTATCGTGCATTGGAACAGATTGGATTCAAAGGCGGAAACATACTGGAACCATCAATGGGCATAGGCAACTTTTTTGGAATGTTGCCAGATTCGATGCAGAATAGCAGGCTGTATGGTGTGGAGCTGGATTCTGTCAGTGGTCGCATTGCGAAAAAATTGTATCCAAAGGCACAGATCACGGTAGCAGGATTTGAAACAACAAATCAGCATAACTTCTATGATTTGGCGATTGGAAATATTCCATTCGGAAATTATAAGGTGAATGACCGGGCTTACAATAGACTAGGTTTTTCTATCCATAATTATTTTTTCGCAAAAGCACTAGATCAGATACGAACAGGTGGAATTATTGCATTTGTGACAAGCCATTACACAATGGATTCTAAAAATCCGTCCGCACGACGTTATCTAGCTCAACGTGCAAAGCTGCTAGGCGCAATTCGTCTGCCAGATAATGCCTTTCGAGCAAATGCAGGAGCAGAAGTTGTTTCGGATATTTTGTTCTTTCAAAAAAGGGATCATATCATTGATGTAGATGAAAATTGGATTCATCTCGAAACAGCAAGCAATGGATATGCGATCAATAGTTATTTCATAGAACATCCAGAAATGGTACTTGGAACACTGGAAGAGCAAAGCACACAGTTCGGAATGAGCTGCACGGTAAAAGCAGATCCAAATCGTGAGCTGTCGGATGCACTCGAAGAGGCAGTTAGCCGAATTGCAGGGCATTACGAACCGATCCAATCAACTCGAAGTGGGAGCGTGTCCGAATCGGACACACAAAAAGTAGAGGAAACTCTTCCGGCAGATCCGTCCGTTAGCAACTATTCTTACACACTAGAAAATGGTGAAATCTACTATCGTGAAAACTCAATTATGCGAAGGATAAATCGTTCTGGTGCTGCGAAGGAGCGAATAAAAGGACTGCTACAAATTAGAACCGCGCTAAAACGTGTCATGCAGCTCCAAATTGAAGATGCATCTGATGAAGAAGTCCATCGTGCGCAAGAACAGCTGGGAAACATATATGATGCCTTTACAAAGAAATATGGTCTGATCAATTCCAGACAAAATGCGCAGGTATTAGATGGAGATTCTTCTAATTTTTTAATGTGTTCTTTGGAAAATATCAACGATAAGGGTGAGTTAGAGTCAAAAGCGGATATTTTCACAAAAAGAACCATTCGCGCACAACAGGAGATCACAACCGCAGAAACACCAGAGGATGCATTGGCAATTTCTATAAGTGAAAAGGGTCATGTAGATCTAACCTATATGGCAGAACTGCTTGGAAGAAAGGGAGAAGAAAGTGAGATTGCAAAGGCTTTAAACGGAATCATCTTTCATGATCCG
>ERZ779842.2939-NODE-2939-length-10589-cov-3.037118_pt1 | contig 10589 bp, 6 predicted proteins | sample MGYA00511095_ERZ779842 | MGnify/ENA primary metagenome ERZ779842 (study PRJEB29588, sample SAMEA2154036) | human gut metagenome | biome: human gut; feature: human-associated habitat; material: faeces | place: Denmark | collected 2008/2010 ... | reverse complement strand
CGTTGGCCCCAACGGCAGTGGGAAAAGCAACGTAGGTGATGCGGTCCGCTGGGTTCTTGGAGAACAGAGTGCCAAGCAGCTGCGAGGCGGGAACATGCAGGACGTTATTTTTTCCGGAACAGAGACCAGAAAGCCCTTAAGCTTTGCCTCTGTGGCCATCACCCTTGACAACAGCGACCACAAGCTTCCGGTTGATTTTAACGAAGTCACAGTTACCAGGCGGCTTTACCGTTCCGGGGAAAGCGAGTACCTGATCAACGGAAGTGCCTGTCGTCTGAAGGACATCAATGAGATGTTTTATGACACCGGTATTGGAAAAGAAGGCTATTCCATTATCGGTCAGGGGCAGATCGACAAGATCCTAAGCGGCAAGCCGGAGGAGCGCCGGGAGCTGTTTGATGAGGCTGCCGGAATCGTAAAGTTTAAGCGCCGCAAGAATACCACCATCAAGAAGCTGCAGGACGAGCAGGCCAACCTGGTGCGTGTAACCGATATTTTAAGCGAGCTGACCAGACAGTTAGGTCCATTGGAGCGCCAGTCTGAGACTGCCAGAATTTATCTTGCCAAACGAGATACCCTCCGGGAACTGGATGTAAACTGTTTCCTTGTGGAAAACGAGAAAACCAGCCAGGAACTGAAGGAACTGGACGGAAAGAACACCCGGGCGGCAGAAGAACTGGAAGAGAACCAGAAAGCCTACGACCAGACCAAGGTGGAGTACGACCGTCTGGAAGAGGAACTGGAGAAGCTTACCAGCCAGATGGACCAGCTTCGGGAGGATACCCAGAATAAGGCAATCCGCAGGCAGCAGCTGGATGGCGAGATTAAGGTTTTAAGAGAGCAGATCCTTGCAGGCGTGCAAAATGAAGAGCACTACAAGAATCGTCTGCAGACCATTGAAGCAGATTTAAAGGAGCGCCAGACTTCTTTAGAGAGCCAGGAGCAGGAGAAATCCCAGCTCCATGCAGCCCTTCTTCAGGCAAAGAAGCGCCAGGGAGATGAGGAGGAGCGCCTTTCCAATATTCAGGCGCAGATTGAAGAGTGTACCCAGGCAGTGGAGAACGGCAAGAATGAGATCATTGAACTTCTCAATTCCCGTGCCACCACAAGAGGAAAAGCCCAGCGTTTCGATACCATGATGGAGCAGATCGATATCCGAAGAGCCGGAATCAGCCAGAGACAGCTTCATTTGAAAACTGAAGAGGCAGAGCAGCACACCGAGATGGAGAAGGCCCGGGAGAAATTCCAGGGAATCACCTCTCTTATTGAAGAAATGAATGCAGAGTGCCAGCGCCTGGATGATGAAGTACATAAGCTGACCAGTGAATTAAAGCAGCAGAACAGCCAGATGGAGATCGGCCAGAGTGCCTATCACCGGGAAGCATCCAGACTGGAATCTTTGAAGAATATTACAGAGCGGTATGATGGATACGGAAACAGTATCCGCCGCGTCATGGAGCAGAAGGACCGTGCACCTGGAATCAAAGGTGTTGTGGCGGATCTGATCCAGGTAAATAAGGAATACGAGATTGCGATTGAGACAGCTCTTGGAGGAAGCATCCAGAACATTGTCACAGACAACGAGCAGACTGCCAAGCAGATGATCGAGTTTCTGAAAAAGAACCGTTTCGGACGCGCTACGTTCCTTCCATTAAATAGTATTAATACCAAGAGCAGTTTTACCCAGAGAGAAGCGCTGAGAGAGCCGGGAGTGATTGGCCTTGCCAGTGAACTGGTGTCAACAGGGCCGGAATACACTGGTCTTGCAACCTATCTTCTGGGAAGAGTTCTGGTGGTGGATCATATTGACCACGCCATTGCCATTGCAAGAAAATACAGGCACAGCCTGCGCATGGTAACGGTAGAGGGAGAATCCTTCAATCCAGGCGGTTCCATGTCTGGTGGTTCTTTTAAGAACAACAGCAACCTTCTGGGACGCCGCCGTGAGATTGAGGAACTGGAATCCAGCGTCAAAGCATTGAAAAAAGACATGGATGACATGCAGAAATCCATCAATGACAACAGAAGCAAGCGTAATGTAATCCGTGATACCATCGCAGATCTGCAGGAAAAGCTGCGCCAGCAGTACGTTGCCCAGAACACTGCGAAAATGAATATGAACCAGGTGGAAGCCAAGACAAAGGAAATCCAGGCTGGCTATGGCGAGATCCAGAGAGAACAGATGGAGATCCGCCGCCAGATCGAGGAGGCCAAGGCAGACCACAATAAAATTGCAGAAGAATTGAAGGCTTCCGAGCAGGATGAAAAAGAGCTGGAAGCTTTTATCCAGACCAGGCAGAAAGAATTGGAAGAGTGGAAAACAGAGGAGCAGGAGGTTTCAAAGAAACTGGAATCCCTTCGTCTGGAAGCCAGCACCGCACAGCAGAAAGAAAGCTTTGCATCTGAGACTCTGGATCGTCTGAATCATGAGATGGAGGCTCTTCGTCAGGAGGAAGGGGATATTCATGAGACTCTTACCCTTGGCAGCGAGGAGAACCAGAAGAAGCGCCAGTCTGTGGAAGACCTGGAAGCAGTGATCAAAACTTTAGGGGAAGAGGAGACGAAGGCGAGAGCCCAGCTGGAGAGCTGGCAGGCTGTAAAGGATGAGAAGAACACCAGTCACAAAGCCTTTTTCGAAAAGCGTGATGAACTTTCCGGCAAGATTTCCCTTCTGGATAAGGAGTGCTACCGTCTGAAAAGCCAGATGGAGAAGCTGGAAGAGCACAGGGAAGCCCAGATTTCCTATCTGTGGAACGAATATGAGATCACGCCAAACAATGCCCTTCAGTACAAAAAGGAAGAGCTTACAGACCTGAACGCCATGAAGCGGGACATTGCCCAGGTAAAGGACGAGATCCGGAAGCTTGTAAATGTAAATGTAAATGCCATTGAAGAATATAAGGAAATTTCCGAGCGTCACGCGTTCCTTTCCGGACAGTATGAGGATCTGAAAACAGCAGAAGCCCAGCTGGAAAACATTATCCAGGAGCTGGATGAGGGAATGCGCAGGCAGTTTACCGAGAAATTCCAGGATATCCAGAAGGAATTTGACAAGGCATTTAAGGAGCTGTTTGGCGGAGGAAAGGGTACTCTGGAGCTTGAGGAGGATGTGGACATTCTGGAAGCTGGAATCCGTATTATTTCCCAGCCTCCGGGCAAAAAGCTCCAGAATATGATGCAGCTTTCCGGTGGAGAGAAGGCGCTGACTGCCATTGCCCTTCTTTTTGCCATCCAGAACCTGAAGCCATCTCCCTTCTGTCTTCTGGACGAGATCGAGGCAGCTCTTGATGATTCCAACGTAGGTCGTTTTGCGGGTTATCTTCAGAAGTTGACGAAGAACACCCAATTTATTATAATAACACATAGGCGTGGTACTATGAATGCCGCAGACCGGCTTTATGGTATTACCATGCAGGAGAAAGGCGTATCTGCACTGGTTTCCGTAGATTTAGTAGAGAACCAGCTTACGCAGTAAAAGGAGGAGAGCAAATGGCAGAGGAAAAGAAAGGCTTTTTTAAAAGACTTGTCAGCGGCTTGACAAAAACAAGGGACAACATTGTGGCAGGATTTGATTCTCTTTTCACAGGCTATTCTACCATAGACGATGATTTTTATGAGGAACTGGAAGAGATCCTGATCATGGGAGACATTGGAATCAATGCCACCACAGCGATTCTGGAGCGGTTGAAGGAACAGGTGAAAATCCGCAATATCAAGGATCCAAGAGAGTGCAAGGAGCTTCTCATTGATACCATCAAGGACCAAATGACGGTGGACAGCACCGAGTATGAATTTGAGAACCGCAAATCCGTGATCCTTGTGATTGGAGTAAACGGCGTTGGTAAAACAACTTCCGTTGGAAAACTTGCAGGCATGCTGAAGGATCAGGGCAAGAAAGTCATTCTTGGCGCAGCGGATACCTTCCGTGCGGCAGCAGGGGAGCAGTTGACTCAGTGGGCAAACCGTGCAGGCGTGGAAATCATCGGCGGCCAGGACGGCGCAGATCCGGCATCTGTTGTTTATGATGCAGTGGCAGCAGCCAAGGCACGAAATGCGGATATTCTGATCTGTGATACTGCAGGAAGACTTCATAATAAGAAGAACCTGATGGAAGAGCTTCGCAAGATTTACCGTATTCTGGAAAAAGAGTACCCGGAGGCTTATCTGGAAACTCTGGTTGTTCTGGATGGAACTACCGGACAGAATGCGCTTGTGCAGGCAAGACAGTTTGCGGAAGTGGCAAATGTAACCGGAATCATTCTTACCAAGCTGGACGGTACAGCCAAGGGCGGTATTGCAGTTGCAATCCAGTCTGAGCTGGATATTCCGGTGAAGTATATCGGAGTGGGCGAGAGCATTGACGATCTGCAGAAGTTTGATGCGAATTCTTTTGTGGACGCGCTGTTTGATATCCACCCGGAGGAAAATTAAGAAATCATTGAGAGGAAAATAAAAAAATGCTTACATTAGAGAGTTTTGAAGAAGCGGCAGAAATTGTTAAGCAGGTAACCCAGGAGACCAAGCTGGTGAAAAGCAGCTATTTCTCTGAACTGACCGGAAACAAGGTATTTTTTAAACCGGAGAACATGCAGAGAACAGGCGCATACAAGGTGCGCGGAGCTTATTACAAGATCAGTACTCTTTCCGATGAGGAGAGAAGCAAAGGGCTGATTACAGCTTCCGCAGGAAACCATGCACAGGGTGTTGCCTATGCCGCACATAAATATGGTGTGAAAGCAGTGATCGTAATGCCGACCACCACACCGCTTATTAAAGTAGAGCGCACCAAAGGATACGGCGCAGAGGTAATACTTCACGGTGATGTTTACGATGAAGCCTGTGCTTATGCACTGGACCTGGCAGAGGAAAAAGGCTATACCTTCATCCATCCTTTTGATGATCCGGCTGTTGCAACCGGTCAGGGAACCATCGCAATGGAGATCATTCAGGAGCTTCCTCTTGTAGACTATATCCTGGTACCAATCGGTGGAGGCGGACTTGCAACAGGTGTTTCCACACTTGCCAAGCTGCTCAATCCTCACATTAAAGTTATCGGTGTTGAGCCAGCCGGAGCAGCCTGCATGAAAGCTTCCCTGGAAAAGGGCGAGGTTGTAACCCTTCCTCACGTAAATACCATTGCAGACGGTACTGCAGTTCAGACTCCGGGATCCCATATTTTCCCATATATCCAGGAGAACCTGGATGGAATCATTACCATCGAGGATGATGAGCTGATCGTTGCTTTCCTTGATATGGTTGAGAATCACAAGATGATCGTGGAGAACTCCGGACTTCTGACAGTTGCAGCTCTTCGTCATCTTGATTTCAAGAACAAGAAAGTCGTTTCCATCTTAAGCGGCGGAAATATGGATGTGATCACCATGTCTTCCGTTGTACAGCATGGTCTGATCCAGCGTGACAGAATCTTTACCGTATCTGTTCTGATCCCGGATAAGCCAGGTGAGCTGGTACGTGTGGCTTCCATTATCGCAGAGAATCAGGGAAATGTTATCAAGCTGGATCACAACCAGTTTGTAAGCACCAACCGTAATGCGGCTGTGGAGCTGAAGATCACTCTGGAGGCATTTGGTACAGACCATAAGAATCAGATCGTGAAGGCACTTGAGACTGCAGGCTGCAGACCGAAGGTGATCCGCGCAAGCTTATAAAAATAAGGAGTATACCCACTATGAAAAAAGTAATTTTGACAGGTGACCGTCCAACAGGACGTCTTCATGTCGGACATTATGTAGGCTCATTATCTGAGCGTGTAAAACTGCAGAATTCCGGCAATTATGATGAGATTTATATTATGATCGCAGATGCCCAGGCTCTTACAGACAATGCAGAGCATCCGGAGAAAGTACGCCAGAACATTATCCAGGTTGCACTGGATTACCTGGCTTGCGGCATTGACCCGGACAAATCCACTATTTTTATCCAGTCCATGGTTCCGGAACTTACAGAGCTTACCTTCTATTATATGAATCTGGTTACGGTATCCCGTGTACAGCGAAATCCTACCGTAAAAGCAGAGATTCAGATGCGTAATTTTGAGGCAAGCATCCCAGTTGGATTCTTTACTTATCCGATTAGCCAGGCGGCGGATATCACTGCATTCCGCGCGACGACCGTTCCGGTTGGAGAGGATCAGATGCCGATGTTAGAGCAGTGCAAGGAGATCGTCCACAAATTCAACAGCGTGTACGGCGAGACTCTGACGGAACCGGAGATCCTGCTTCCGTCCAACAAGGCATGTCTGCGTCTGCCGGGTATCGATGGAAAGGCAAAGATGAGCAAATCGCTTGGAAACTGCATCTACCTTTCTGATTCGGAAGCAGATGTGAAGAAGAAGATCATGTCCATGTTTACAGATCCAAATCACCTGCGTGTCGAGGATCCGGGTAAAGTCGAGGGCAATCCGGTCTTCATCTATCTGGATGCATTCTGCCGTCCGGAGTATTTTGCAGAGTTTCTGCCGGATTACCAGAACCTGGACGAGCTGAAAGCGCATTACCAGAGAGGTGGTCTGGGCGATGTGAAGGTGAAGAAATTCTTAAACAACGTCATGCAGGCTGAACTGGCTCCGATTCGCGCGAGACGCCAGGAATGGGAGAAGAGAATCCCGGATGTATTTGACATCCTGAAAGAGGGAAGCAAGGCAGCAGAGGCGAAGGCTGCTGAGACGCTTCGCGATGTGAAGGCTTCGATGCGGATCAATTACTTTGATGATGACAGCCTGATTGATACGATCGAGGACTAAGATAAAAAGTGGAAATTCGGCGTGGCTTTCTGGAATGCCGGGAGTGTGCTGCCGGAAATGAATTGATTTAAAAAATAGAGAAAAGTTTGTCTTCTGGCACGGGAAAGGTGCCGGGGGACAGGCTTTTTTTCGCGTGATTCCCACTTAAAAACGGTTTACATAGTCCCTAAAATTCGATATAATAGTCTATATTGCGTTATAACACAAAGTTATATCAAATATGAAATGAAAGAATACTAAGAGGGCTACACATGAGCAAAAACAAACAATGGGCGAGTAAGCTGGGCTTTATTATGGCAACGGCTGGGGCGGCGATTGGATTGGGAAATCTGTGGAAATTTCCATATCTGATGGGAAAGAACGGTGGATTTCCATTTCTGGTTGCGTATCTGTTTTTTATCGTTCTTCTCGGACTGCCGGTTATGATCACGGAAATGTCCCTGGGACGGAAGACGCGGCATGATCCGGTGCAGGCATATGCGGACATCCATCCGCACGCACGGATTGTCGGTATATTCGGCGTACTGGCGGCGTTTATTATTTTGAGTTATTACAGCGTCATCGGCGGCTGGATTTTAAAGTATATTGCCAGCTATGTGACGACGGCGGCAGCGCCGGATTTTGACGCCTTTATTGGCAGCAGCGAGCCGGTGATCTGGCATATTGTATTTATGGCAGCGACTATAGCTGTCTGCTATTTTGGCATCAATGGCATTGAGAAAGCGAGCAAATTGATGATGCCGATGCTTCTGGTTCTGTTATTTGTCATCATTTTCAGAAGCGTGACGCTTCCGGGAGCTTCGAAAGGACTGTTATTTATCTTCCAGCCGGATTTTTCGGCGTTCACGCTTTCCTCCGTCAGTGCGGCACTGGGACAGGTGTTTTATTCGCTGAGTCTCTGCATGGGTATCACGATTACTTACGGAAGCTATCTGAGTGGAAAGGAAAATATTCCAAAAAGCTGTATGATCATCGGCGGTCTGGATACTGTGATTGCGGTTCTCGCGGGTATCGCGATCTTTCCGGCAGTATTTGCCTTCGGTCTGGAGCCGGGACAGGGACCGGGACTGATTTTCGGTACACTGCCGATGGTATTTGCGAATATTGCGGGGGGAACTTTCTTCGCAATTCTGTTTTTTGCGCTGGTTTTTTTCGCAGCCGTTACGAGTGCGATCGCACTTCTGGAAGTCTGTGCCTCCTTTGCGATTGATTCGCTGGGCTGGGAACGCAAGCCTGCGGCGCTTGTGATTGGTACGGCGATCACGCTGCTCCGCATTCCGAGTGCGCTGTCCTTCGGCGTCTTGAGTGATGTCACAATCCTGAATCAGTCGGTCTTTGATTTCGCTGGACTGGTAACGGATAATATCCTGATGCCGCTCGGCGGACTTACGATGTGCTACTATGTAGGCTGGAAATGGAAACCGGAGTATCTGCTTGCGGAGATCGAGGCGGACGGTACGAAGTTCCGTCTGGGAAAACTCTGGGTGTTCTGCATTCGATTCCTGACGCCGATTATGGTGGGAATCGTCAGTGTAACTGGATTTTATAATTTGTACTTAGCGATCCGGTAGGAAGAGCGGTTTTGTTGACAAAAGCAGGAAATTGCCGTATACTTGTTAAAGTTCAGACAGGGTTACGGAAACGGGGATAGGATGTGCTTGACGGTGGATCAAGGACAGGAAAAGACCGTTTATGTGATAGTTTGGACGGACAGACAACTTGGGGAAACTTGAATATAAGACAATAAAAATATGGGGATACCGCAGAATGACAAGGATGTGATTGGGCGGTGTCCCCGCTTCGACTGTGGAGAATGAACCGGACATGAGGCATTGCTACGGGTAAAGAAGCGCTGCGTAACTGTGTGCGCAAAATCATGAGCCGGAAGACGTCGTGGAGAAAGCAGAGAAGGAGGATGAGATATATGGTTCCGAGAAAGAAAACATTAGCCAAGACAGCGGAAAAGAAATCTGTTTCAACGAAAGAGAAAAAGGTTCCGTCTGTTGTGGAGAGAAAAGAGACAGCCGTAGCTGAAGTAGCGAAGAAAGAAACGGCAGTGGCAGCAGTCGCAAAGAAAGAGACAGCGGTAGCGGAAGTAGCAAAGAAGGAAACAGCTGTGGCAGCCGTGGAGAAAAAAGAGACGGCAGTAGCATCCGTTCCGAAAAAGGAAACTGCACTGGCACATGTAGAGAAGAAAGAGACAGCCGTAGCGCCGGTACAGAAGAAGGAGACCGCCCTCGCAGAGAAGAAAGAGATGGCAGCAGCCGCAGAGAAAAAGGAGACAGACGTGACCGTAAAGAAAACAACTGCAAAGAGAACTACAAAGACAACCACAAAGACAACCACTGCAGCAAAGAAGACAGCTGAGAAAAAGGAAGTAAAGACAGTTGCATACGTACAGTACGCAGGTGCTGAGATTTCTATCGAGAAGCTGGAGGCAGAAGCAAAGAAAGCATATGCAGCTCTGGGACATAAAGAGGACGAGATTGAGACTCTGACCCTGTATGTTAAACCGGAAGAGCGTGCCGTTTACTATGTGGTAAATGGAGAAGGTTCCAGCGAGTACAAGATTGTGTACTAAGGTGGGCGTTCGGTGAAGTTTCCGGCTCTGTATGTCGGGAAGTTTACATACCATATCTGCTTAAAATGAGGGAGCAGGTATAAAAATCTAAGAATGGTAAAAAGCCAGTTTTTATATCTTTGGTGTATTAAGAGAGATATAGAACTGGCTTTTTTGTTGATAAGGAGATGTTTTAAAAACGCTTTGCAAGAATTACAACAGGGAATGCGGATGATTCGATGCCAGGCGTAGTGAAGGGAAAAACAGCCAGAACAGTGCGCCAGCGGTTAAGGTCAGGCAAATTTCCATGGCACTGTTGATGATTCCCGATAAAATCCAGCTGTCCAGACAGAAAACACAAGAAATCCAGAGAAGCAGGAGGCAGAGGCGCCCACGGGCAGCAGGAGAATCCAAAGAGTGAGTCAATTTGCTGAAAAAGGCAGTATTGGAGGGTGTTTGGGAATAACGGGCAGGAGCTGGGGACGAAAGATAGAGCTGCAAGCTTAAATAAAACAGATTATAAAGAAATAACAGTGCAGCCGCCAGCGCCAGAAGCGTGTGAAGGATAGCACAGACTGGGAGGTGCTTCGGGGTATAGGGCAGCAGGGCAGCGGCAGTGAGGAGAAGCAGGCAGCATTTTGCCTGGCGGGGGCGGTACAGGGAGAGTTGGGAGTAGAAAAAGCCGCCGCAGAGCAGGCACCAGAGAAAAAATTCCCCGCGTCGGTGCAGTGCGATGCTGATACTGGAAAAATTGGAAGAAAACAGATTGCATCCGCGTGTGAGTGAGAAACTAAAAAATGGGAGGAGAACGAACGTAAATATCCATCGAATCATGAGGATAGTGTGGGAAAATGGGGCGGAAAAGATACTGGAAAGAAGAGGCAGAAATAGTTGACGGAATTGCTGTTTATGTAATAGTATTATTATTTAGGAAAGATGAAGTATATGTTTGATTAAGAAGGATAATACAAAACCATGATAAATTTACCAGCAGCATTTACTGAACGAATGAAACAGATGCTCGGCAGGGAGTACGATGCGTTTATCGCCAGTTACGACAAGGAGCGCTCACAGGGACTGCGCGTGAACGGACTGAAAACGGATCCGGCGGAATTTGCTAAGACGGCTCCATTTTCTCTGAATCCGGTTGCGTGGGCGGCGGAGGGATTCGCTTATGGGGCGGAGGAGCGTCCGGGGCGTCATCCGTACCACGATGCGGGCGTTTACTATATTCAGGAGCCGAGCGCGATGATTGCGGCTTCGCTT
>ERZ779842.2928-NODE-2928-length-10629-cov-2.973993_pt1 | contig 10629 bp, 6 predicted proteins | sample MGYA00511095_ERZ779842 | MGnify/ENA primary metagenome ERZ779842 (study PRJEB29588, sample SAMEA2154036) | human gut metagenome | biome: human gut; feature: human-associated habitat; material: faeces | place: Denmark | collected 2008/2010 ... | reverse complement strand
GAAGCCAGTTGAATCCCAAGGCACTTGCATAAAAAGGTAAGAATCGATGGGAATAAGTCGATGATCAGCAAACAAAAATCAACGATTATCCAGGAAAGTACGTATTTGATTTCCAGTTTCTTCTTTAAAACAGAGCGCAGCAGTTTATAAAGAAGAAAAACCAGTAAAACTGCCAGAATTATTTGTATCCTATATTCATGCATATGTAAACACCTCACTGAGATATATCATCGAATCCGTTCTATCAGAATCGCAATGGTAACTTTTACCATATAATAAATGGAATTTAATGGAGAAATAGAGGAAACACCACCGGCGCGGGCACGCATAATAACAGGAATTTCCTGTACTTTTTTCTTGCGTTTCAGGACGGCAACGATACTTTCCGGTTCCGGATAATCACGTGGATACTCTTTGGCAAAGTATTGGATAATATCTTTGTTGATCATGCGGAGTCCTGAGGTGGGATCAGTGATGGTTTTTCCGGTCAGCAGACGGATCAGCCAGGTAAAGTATTTGATACCGGTACGACGCAGTCCGGACGACTGAAAGCCTTCCTTGGTAATAAAACGGGATCCGATCAGCATGTCCAGTTTTTTTTCCTGCATAACCTGAAGCATTTGTTCGAGAAAGCGAGGATCATGTTGTCCGTCTCCATCTACCTGTACAGCGTAATCATATCCATGATTGCAGGCATATTTATAACCGGTTTGTACGGCACCACCGATTCCAAGATTGACAGGAAGATCAATATAGTGGAAATGGTTTTTCTCACAGATTTCTTTTGTTCGATCTTTTGAACAGTCGTTAATTACAATATAATCAAAGTTCGGTGCATGTTCCAAAATATCCCGCACGGTTTGTTCGATACATGCTTCTTCATTATAAGCGGGAATAATAATTAAACTTTTCATTTGTTCTCCAATTCGTTTGATTTTTCACTTGATGAATAGGCGCGTGTCAGAAGCCGGGCAATCGGCTTTGGCCAGAACTTGCAAAACATCTGGAAATCTTCATTTCCACGTGCAGAATCGCCAAGAATGGCGGATGTTTCCGAGCCATCATGAATTCGGTGATACATCAGGATCCTGTTACAATAGACAAAGGCTCCTCTTTTCCTGGAAAGCAGTTCCCATGCCTGCCAGTCTTCGTCACTTCGAAAACCAGGGAAGAAGATCTGATCCGGAAGATTATCTTTTACGAAGGTTACAGAAGGACAACAGATTGGACAGCCGAAGGAAAGAACCCGTCGGCGGACAAAAATACTGTTATGAAATATCTTCAGGTGCAACGGAAGCAACATTGTACGTTTTACCTTTAAAAGCGTATTTTTATTTACAATAGCTCCGTTTCTCAGTTCTCCATAGTCTGTAAAGGCAATCAATGGATGTCTGGCAGCAGAAAGTTGCTGTAACACAGTTTCAGTATAAAGCCGATCATAAGTATCGTCCTGGTGTGCGATGGTCATCAGTTCCGTTCTGGCACTTCGGTAAGCAAACATCCAGTCCTGGGTGATGCCGGATTCTCCGTGATTGATGAAAAGCTCCAGATGGTATTTTTCAGCCATATTTTGAATGTAAGCGTTATCTGTGGAAGTGACAATAATTATTGTAGAAGGAATCGTCTGTCCCAGAAGTGACTGAATACACTCTTCCAGAAACGGACTTTCCTTATATGCACAAATGGCAAATGTGTGATTTTTTCCTGTATAATTCATTTATTTTATCCTTTTAACAAAATATCATACAAACTTTAGCTTATTTTTTAATGCTTGTCAAGGTGAGAGGAGGAATCGTAAGAATCCTTACGTTTTTTGAGGTCCATCTGTTCCAGAGTTTCGAAGAAAGCAATATCTTTCTGGCGCATCTGAGCAAGCTCCTTTTTTCGTTTCTTTTTGTGATGCCATCTTCGAATCTTCAGATAGAAGAGGAAGATCAGTAAAATTACGATCAGAAACAGGATGGAAAGCAAAAGAACAAGCATCCAGTCCACGCGGCTGTAGATCAGTTCGATTGTATGGTCGGACTGAATGGCAGTCAGCGTGATATTATTTTCTCCCTTTTTGAAAGTATACTCTTTTCCATCCACCAGGCAGGAGTGCAGAAAACAGGAGGTATCCGGTGTAGCGGTGGTTGTGTAGGAATCCCCGCGGTAGACTGTAACCGGAGAAGTATCTACGGTACCGTTTTGGGCTGTAACAGTGATTGTATATGACGGGATCGGTTTGAAAGTCACATCAATCGTGTGATCCGAAGTCAGATCATCAAATACATAGCCAGAAGTGTCACTGGTAACAGGGACAGTGGCACCATCTACAGTGAGAGTATCTACAACGTAATGCTCATCAGGAGTAAAAGTGACAGACAAAGGTTCATGCTCTTTCCCGGATGGTGAGGTATCGATGGTTCCGTTGGTAGCTGAGGTAGAGACGGTATAGACCAGTATTTCTTCGAAAACAGCCTGTATTGTGCGATCTTCCTGCAGATCTGTGAATGTATAGGAAAGAGGATATTGGCTGACATCCACAGCTTCGCCGTCAATCAGAAGAGACTGCAGGCGATGATCGGTATCGCATCCGTAGGAGACGGTATAGGAACCGCCTTCATCGATTTCCAGATTGCTGTCCGTGATTTTTCCGTTTTCCGCACTGGTTGTAACACTATGGACCAGTGGAAGGGTAGCTTCGTACAGACGGAAGCGAGTGGTACCGATGATGGCGGAAGCCATGAGAAGATGTCCGGGCTCTAACTGGCAGATGCCTTCCGGTTCCACCTCAAAGGCATCATGACCTGGCAGTGTGAGATAATAACTTCCAATTCGTTTTTGCCGGGAGATCGAATAAACATCCAGTACATTCATATAGCCTTCCCGCTGCATATATGGAATGCTGATAATCGCATCGCCGGAAACACAAAAATCCTGGAAGGAACTGCGGCTGTAGGAAAGATGCAGATTTAATTTATCTACGATCTGAAAATTACTGTCGGTAAAATAAAAGGCATAATCGGCAATGCGGTTTGCCATCAGAACATATTGATCTTTTTCCGGAACATAGTCGATGCCAAAGAAATTGATACTTCCGTTTCCGACCTGCACTTTCCGTTTGAAATGCAAAGTGTTGGCATCAACGATAAAGATGGCTCCGGCATCAGAAGGATCGTTGGTAAAAAGACCGGCAATTGCGATCTCCTGGGTATTGGGATTGTAAGTCATGCCGTTTCCATGTTCATAATCGGTTTCTGTCACGCTGAAAGCATAGCTGTACTGTTCTACGGGATTGCCGTCGATATCTGTGGTGTTTCGGTAGAAGGCAATCAGAGTGTCAGGATCCGTGCCTTTTTTTGACGCATTTACCAGACATACAATATATTGATCCGTGGCACACATGGACTGCAGCCAGCCCTTTTCATTTATTATAGAAGATTCTGTTACCACGCTCCAAGGAACAGTTTCCAGATCCGAAGTTTTAACAGCGGCAGATACGGTCGTATCGGAAAAGAAAAGAAAAAAGACCGTAAGCAGCATGAAAAACGGATAGTAAAAATAGTGATGTTTAAAAGATTTCATCTGACCCCTCCTGAACGATACTATTTTCAGTATACCATGAGAGAAAAAACAGGGCAATGATCAGAGCGAAGATTCCGTAAAAACAAAAAACTTGAAGAAAGAACGGATATGAGATAGAATAGTACGAATGAAAGGTAAATTTGTAATCGTTCAGAAAATGAACAGGAAGAAAATGCGAGGAGTACATAGTATTATGATAAGAAAAATCTGTAAAAAGGCGACGGTATGGCTGCTGGCTGGTGTGATCAGTCTGTCAGCTGTCACGGTTCAGGCGGCAGAGGTGGATAACGGGGCATCTTATCCGATCACAACGAATGCCATAGAAGGCTGGCCACAGGGCCCGGATACTTATTCGGAGACAGCAGTGCTGATGGATGCAGATACAGGAACAATCCTTTATAATAAGGGAATGGATGAAAAGAGATATCCGGCGAGTATCACAAAGATCATGACGGCACTTCTGGCACTGGAAAACAGCAATCTGGATGAGCAGGTGACATTTACAGAGGAATGTCTGGCAGATCAGACATCGGACAGTGGAAATATCGGCATGCAGGTAGGCGAGGTGCTGACGATGCGTCAGTGTCTGCTGGCGTTGATGATACGGTCAGCAAATGATGTGGCAACACAGATAGCTGTACAGATTGCCGGATCGGTAGCTGCCTTTGCAGATATGATGAACCAGAAAGCGCAGGAGCTTGGCTGTGTCAATACACACTTTGTAAATGCCAGCGGAATGCCGGATGAGAATCATTATACAACGGCACACGATATGGCACTGATTTTCCGGGAAGCAATCAAAAATCAGGATTTTCTGGATATTATCGGTACACAGAGCTTTACGATTGATCCGACAAATATGAATCCGGAAAGTCGGACGTATTCCACGCATCATGCACTGGTGGCACAGGGAGCACCGGAATACTATGAAGGATGTTTTGGTGGCAAGACAGGCGTGACGGAAGCATCAAAAAATACACTGGTCAGTGGTGCAACAAGAGATGGAATGACACTGATCGCAGTGGCAATGCGGGCGGATGCCGGACAGGTGTGTCAGGATCATATCAGTATGTTTGATTATGGTTTTAATAATTTTCAGAAAGTAGAGGTACCGGGAGGAGCGGTCACGATACCGAAAGATGTACAGGTAAGTGATCTGACCAATACAGATAATTCCTATTATTATGGAACGGATTATTATGTGGGAAGCGGTTCCAAAGAGGTGCAGGAGGAAGAACCTTCAGAGATAGCGGCAGAGGAGACAACGCCGACACCTGAGGTAGCGCCGGAATCTCCTGATTCGAACACGGGACAGGAAGAAAAAACGCAGGATATGACGGTATATCGCTATGTGATCTATATTCTGGCGGGACTGATCGCAGTTACTCTGGTAGTTACGATTGTTTCCGGAATTCGAAAACATATGAAAAAGAAAAAAAGAAGGAGAAAATCCTGATGGATTTTCCCCTTCTTTTTTCTTGATTTGTTTAAGCACCAGGAACCCATGCACCGGAACTGTTGACATAACAGGAACCGATCCAGGTGTTGGCAGCCATAGCGCCGGAACCATTCAGATAGTACCAGGTACCGCCGAGATTGATCCATCCGGTAGCCATAGCGCCGGAGCCAGTGAGGTAATACCAGGTATTGCCAAGTTTCAGCCATCCGGTAACCATCCAGCCGGACTGATCAAAGTAATACCACTGACCGTTAATATATTCCCAGCCATTGGTAGTGTAGCTGCCGTCCTGATGACGATACCACCAGCGGTAACCGTTCTGGATCCAGCCGGCAGTGTATTTTACTTTGCCGGGAACCCATGCACCGGATGCGTTGACATAGTGGGAACCGATCCAGGTGTCAGCCGCCATAGAACCGTTAGAATACATATAATAGTAAGTATTATTTATGATATGCCAACCGCCAGGGTACATGGCACCATTTCCACCAAAGTAGTACCAGCCATTGCCAAGATATGCCCAGCCGGTAAGCATGGCACCGGATGCGTCCATATAATACCAACTGCCTCCCAGGTGGAGCCAGCCGGTATGCATAGCACCATTCTCATCCAGATAATACCAAGTTTTTCCAAGTTTTAACCAATTGTTGCTGATCATATATCCACTGGCATTGAAATAGTACCAATGCCCATTGATACTTTCCCACTGACTGACAGGGTAAGTACCATCAGGACGCTGATACCAGTAACCATTGGTATCTTTTCTCCAATTTTCGTTTTTGTAATATGGAATCCATACGCCATCAGCTCCGTAATATTTATTTCCAACCCAGGCAGATGTGACCATAGATCCGTCAGAATTGAAGGTATATTCGGAACCATTGATGGTATGTGTACCGGTGTACATAGCACCATCTGCCCCAAGATAATACCAGATATTATTAAGCTGAATCCATCCTGTGACCATGGCACCGGTAGAAGGATCAAGATAGTAATAATAGCCGTTAACATAGATCCATCCGGTTGTCCTTTGACCGGAGGCATTCACATAATACCAGGCATTATTATCCTCAACGAACTGATTAGTCAGCGGAGTTGAGGAATTTTGGAAATAATAATAATTGCCATAATTATCTTTTTTCCATCCACTGCAAACTGTTGGGAAACCATTCTCGTAATAAACAGAGACTGTGGAACCGTCAATATTGCCAATCGCTACCAGACTTCTTCCGGATGAAATATTGTTGTCCAGAGACGGATTCAGATGAATCACGAGAGCGGGCTGAATGCCTGCGTACCATCCGGTAGCATATAGTGGAGTACCACGTTCACCACGTTCACCCATCGCGAGCAGTGTGTCACGGGTACCGCATTCACCGTTTATGGTGGTATTGGTTACATAGGTATAGGTTCCTGTCAGGATTGCCATGTCAGGCTGCAAACGACGAATATACCCATCTGTATTGGAACCGTAGGCGCCATGATGCCCAAGCTTTAACAGATTTACATGTTCCAGTTTCTCAGCAAGTTTAGTTTCTGTACCGTTATAGTTGTTAATATCTCCGGAAAGGAACGCTGTGGTTCCGGTCTGCGAAGTTACTTTTACACCAAGACTGTAGTAATTGGCATCTGGTTGAGGGCGTGGAACATCGTAATTCATAATTTCTATTTCGAGTTTATTTTTGTTGCCTAAATAGAAGATTGGTGTGGACACATATCCTGTTTCATTTTCATAAATACTGCGCTGTCCGGATGCTGCCTTTTCATCCTGATTTGCATTGGTCGGGTCACTGTCAGTTCCGGCAACTACGCGGTCGCTGGATGGAATACTGGAAGTAACCAGATTGTCTGAGGTACCGGAGAGTGAAGAACTTACATCTTCATCCAGAATACCACTGTCCAAGGGGTGGATATTCAGAGATTCTGCTGATGTAGAGGCTGTTGTTTCAGCAGAAGCATCAACGGGTGCACAACTGAAATCATAATCAGAATCTCCAAGTTTAGAGAAAGAATAACCATCCGCTTCCGGTGTAACGGTATACGTATAAGCAGATTTGGTATCATCGTATTTGGGAATGGACTGGAACTCATAGTCCCACTGGTTCTCAGAGACTTTGGTAACAGATCCATGTTCCGATGTGGTATCGGAAGTTAACGTTACAGACTGGTTATCTCCCCAGGACAGAGTAACTGACATCGTATCCGGAGGGTTGATCGAGGCTGAATCATCATTCTGTGTGGAAGTTTCTGTGACCGGCGTTGCAGCTGTTGAAACAGTTGCAAGTGAAACTACATCACTCTGCGTTTCCGTAGAAGCGGAAAGATCTTTTATGGTTTCAGAAGAAGTTTCCGTGACAGTATCGTTGTTCTGCATAGCTGGTTCTTCGGTAGCAGCCGGTGCATCTGGTTCTGACTCGGATTCAGAACCAGATGAAGAATCTGATGAAATATCAGATTCAGTAGTATCAGGCTCCTGCGCCGGGACATCAGAATCATCATCCCCTTTAAGTTCGGTGTCTGCATCTGAATCGTTCGGGGTACTCTGTTCTGGCTTCTGAATTTCTTCGGGTTCTTCGGGTACTTCCGGCTCCTCCGGCACTGTCCAGACAATGCTTCCCTTTACCGTGACTGTCTCAGGATAAAGTGGTGCATCCGCATTAAAATACTGAATGAGTGTTGCCCCGGTCTCCTTGGCAGCGGCAACAGCGCGATCATAAACGTAGAGGTTATCCCACAGATGTGTGGAATCAGTGATATCGCTGTCCGAATAAGGTTCCAGATAGACACGTTTTGGATGAAATGCACGGATGATTTCATCTGCAGATCCGATATGATCGCTGTGGGGATGGGTTCCTATATAGAATTCAAAGTTATCTTTTGTAACACCCATACTTTTCAGATAGGAAATCACCTGATTTTCGAATCCCAGTCCTTTGGTAATGCCTGCACGTAAAGGATAGCGGGGATCACTGCCATCTGGATAATCATTGTCTTCACCGGAGTCGACCATACCGAATTTTCCATCACATTCGATGAGAATGGCATCAGTATTGTGATTTAAGGTAAGAAAATGAATCGTGCCGTCTGTACTGTGAAAAGTAGAATCTGTAGTAGCTGCCTGAACCGTACTTATCCCAGAAGGCGATGCAAACACCAGACTGCCCGCCATACAAAGTGCCGAAACGCCACATAGCAGGTGTTTTAATCTGTTTTTCATAATATTTTGTGAAACAACTCCTTTCCTAAAAAATAACACGCTGCAGAAAGAAAAAAATAAATAGGCAACGCGTTACATATAATCATGTTCATTATAACAGTTATAATAGAAAAATCAAGGAACGATAGAAAAACGTAAGAATGAAAACTTGTATAAAATAAGAATAAATGATATGATGAAAAACACGAAAAGAAGTAGTAAGAGGAAGGGAAAAATGAACAAAAAAGAATATAAAAAATGGTTGGGTCTGCTGTGTGCAATGATCGGACTCTGTGTAATCCTTTTGAGCGTTTATTACTGGAGAATCCGGGAAACAGCAAACAACCAACACTCCTATCTGCAGATTGAAGCATCAGAAGAACAGTTTCAGGACAAAACAGGATACATAGAGGTCCGTGAAATGGAACAACAGTTTATTGTTGATGAAAACGAACTGACAGAGTTTAATGTAATGTTTCGAAAACTTGAACAGCAGGCAGAGGAGCCTGTGCAGGTGGAACTTCTGAAAGCGACGGACAGAGAGCAGATCCAAAAATGGGAAATTGACGGAAATACAGTAGGGGATTACAGCTACCAGACATTTCATCTGAGTGTTCCAATGGAAGAAATTATGGGAGAAACGTACATTATTCACGTAACAATCCCGGAAAATTCTGCTATTGTTCCGGCGGTGACGAATTATGAGGCTTATGGAGAACATGTAAAAACCGACGGGAATGACGAGACAGGGTGTATGGTTTTTAACTTACAGGCAACAAATGCATTTTTAAAGAATATATATGCATGTGTGGGCGTAATTCTGTGTCTCTCGCTTGTCGCATTTGGGCTTCTGCTCATGCGAAAAGAAAAGAGAGTGGAGTGGTATTTTCTTGTTCTGGGACTCTTTATGGGAAGTATGTATATTGTACTTTTTCCACCCAATACGGCACCGGATGAGCACAGTCATATAGCAACAGCATATTATGATGCGAATAAGATACTGTTTCGAAATAGCGTGGACGAAGAAGGATATGTTCTGGTGCGAAAGACTGATGCACAGATTCAGGATAAAATGGCGATTTCGCTGGCAGATGCTTCCTATTATTATAATCAGCTTCTTCAAAAAGGGGGACAGGAACCAGCTGCATTGAATCGAGGACCATTGGCTGCACCATTTGTTGCGCATCTGCCGCAGGCTGTCGGAATTGCAATCGGTTGGCTTTTCCATGCAAATGGTATGATTACATTGTATCTGGGAAAAATCACAGCATTGTTGTTTTATCTGCTATGTGTTTTCTGGGCAGTTCGTTTTATGCCATGGGGAAAGATGGTAATGGCGGTGATTGCGCTGTTTCCGATGAGTCTGGAGATTGCATCGTCGTATTCTTATGACTGTACGGTAAACGCACTCAGTTTTCTTTTCATCGGTTATACAATGTACCTGAGTTATGAGAAGGAGAGGGTGACGTGGAAAGATTATGCGTTTCTGACTGTTGTCGGAATGTGGATGGCACCGTGTAAACTGGTTTATATTTTTGTATGTGGAATCATCTTCCTGATACCATCGTCCAAATCAAATAATCCGCGCGGTGTACTTGCGGGAAAAATAGGGATTATAGTTGTGATTGGAATGGTTACAATGCTTCTGAGAGGGGCAGTTGTAGCAAACCTGACGTCTACTCCGGGAACAGGATATTCGGATATTGAAAGAGGATGGACTCTTGCCCAGATTCTGGAAGATCCGGTAAACAGTATGGGTGTACTGTTTAATACGTATTTTGAACAGGGAGAGTATTATCTGGGAACAATTATAGGACAGTCGTTGGGATGGCTTCAGGTGAAAATTTCCTGGATAAATATTACAGGATTTCTGTTGTGTATGGTATTTGCTTTATTTACAGATAAAAAGGCGGATTACATGACGAATAAACAGAAAGTACTGGTTGGCATGCTGTCATTGATTATGATTGGCGGAGTAGTGCTGAGTATGTGGCTTGATTTTACACCGCCTCAATGGAAAAACGTAGCGGGAGTTCAGGGACGATATTTTTTGCCATTTTTGCCAATGTTGGTGCTGATGTTAAAGGGAAAACAGACACTTCGAGTGGAAAGATACAGCAAAAGAATCATGATTTCCATGTATATTCTGGAAATCCTTACAGTTTTTGATGTATGGAAAGCAATGATTGTGTAAATCTGTCTGTCAGGAAAAAATCGTTGGAGTTGAAGAATAAGAACGATGATGGTATAATAAAACATCATGGAAATCAAAATTGATTCACTGGATCAATTATTGATATGCAATGCAATAAAAACAGCAGTATCCTTTATCAGGGTACTGCTCGTTTGTGTTAAAAACCTGCTTGCAGGAAAGAATATTTTATTAAAGAGAGGATAAAAAAATGGG
>ERZ779842.2925-NODE-2925-length-10642-cov-10.409087_pt1 | contig 10642 bp, 9 predicted proteins | sample MGYA00511095_ERZ779842 | MGnify/ENA primary metagenome ERZ779842 (study PRJEB29588, sample SAMEA2154036) | human gut metagenome | biome: human gut; feature: human-associated habitat; material: faeces | place: Denmark | collected 2008/2010 ... | reverse complement strand
CTTGCTGATGGCGGTCTCGATGCTGCCCATGCGCAGGCGGTTGCGGGTGATCAGGTAGCAGATCACCTCGGTATCGGAGGAGCCGTGGAAGATGGCACCTTCATTTTCCAGCTGGCGGCGCAGCTCGATGGCGTTGGTCAGGTTGCCGTTGTGGCACAGTGCCATGGTGCCGCGGCCATGGCGCACGATCATGGGCTGTGCGTTGGCCCGCACGCGACTGCCTGCCGTAGCGTAGCGCACGTGACCGGTGGCCATGCGCGCATTGGGGTTTGCCAGACTTGCCAGCACCGCCGGGGTGAACACCTCGTTCACAAGGCCGAGGTCGCGGTGGCCGTTGATCACGCCATCATCGTTCACGGCGATGCCGCAGCTCTCCTGACCACGGTGCTGCAGAGCATACAGGGCCGAGTAGGCCGCAGCGGCCACATCCTCGGTACCGGCACGGTCGTAAATGCCGAAAACGCCGCATTCTTCGTGCAGCGGATATGCAAAATCAGACATTGGTTCTCCTTTACAGCTGGGCGATCTCAGCCTGCAGCTTTTCCTCTTTGGCAGCGATCTGTGCGGCCATGGCGGTGCGCTCTGCTGCCAGCTTTTCGGCCAGAGCGTCGTCGCTCAAAGCCAGAATTTCCGCAGCCAGCCATGCGGCGTTCTTGGCACCGTTCAGAGCCACCGTTGCCACCGGGATGCCGCTGGGCATCTGCACCGTGGCAAGCAGGGCATCCATGCCGTCCATGGCACCGCCCTTCATGGGAATGCCGATCACCGGCAGGGTGGTGTTGGCAGCAAAGGCACCCGCCAGATGTGCTGCCATGCCTGCTGCGCACAGGATCACGCCGAAGCCGTTGGCACGGGCGCTTTTGGCAAACTCCGCTGCCCCGGCAGGGGTGCGGTGTGCCGAAAGGATGTGCGCCTCAAAAGGGATGTCCAGCGCTTTCAGCTGGGCACATGCGCCCTTTACCACCGGCCAATCGCTGTCAGAACCCATGATCACAGCCACTTTACGAACCATATCCAAACCTCTCTTTCTCAACCAACAAACAAAAAAGGCTGCGGTACACCCGTACCACGGCCTTTAATTCTGCGTATGCTCTCCCGACGCTTTGCACAAAGTTGCACGATGCCCCTGACATGCCCGAATGTTGTTTCGACCCATGAGACCCGGCAGCATCTTCATCATTGAAGTTCTCCTCCGCAGTTCCTTGTGCTTGCGTTTTCAGGCGGCGGAAAAGCCCTTTCTGCGGGCCGCCGTCCCTGTACTACATACAGTTTACGGCAAAAAAACATCTTTGAAAAGAGTGTTCCCACAAATTCTACCTTGTGTTTTCATGCCGTCAAAAAACTTTCAAAAGTTTTGTGCAGTTTCGACATTGTTTTTCTTTTTAAGTATGACTTATAGTTTAAGTATATTTTATGTAAATAGGATGCGTTAACTTTTTGTACAATAGACGGACTTTTTTAAAAAATAATTTTTGCTGTAATTGCCCGTGCAGCGCGGATGAGGTCCGCCGGGGCACAGCACACCTGTGTGCCGATGCGCCCGCCGGAGACATAGACCTTCTCCTGCGTCAGCACACTCTCATCGAACACAGTCTTATACTGCTTTTTCATGCCTACCGGGCTGCAGCCACCGCGCACATAGCCGGTGACCTTGTTGATATCGGCCACATGGATCATGGCAACGCTTTTTTCGCCCACACTGCGGGCAGCGGCTTTCAGATCCAGCTCTGCTGCCACCGGAATGACGAACACAAAATAGTTTTTGCTATTGCCCTGCGTCACCAGCGTCTTATACACGCAAGCAGGGTCTTCGCCCATGCTGCCTGCCACATCCACACCTGCCACGGCAACGCCCTCTTCATGAGCGTACTCGTGGGCGGTGTAGGGCACCTTCTCGCGCTCCAGAATGCGCATGGCATTGGTTTTTGCTTCTTTTCCCATCTCTGATATCCCCTTTGCTTGTATTGAACCCTCTCAGGCCGCTTCGCGTCCAGCTCCCCCAAAAGGGGGAGCTTATGCGCGGTAACTGGCTGATCCTCTTTCACCGTGAAGTAATGCCCCATAAAAAGCGGTAAAAAGCTCGCCCTTCGGGAGAGCTGTCATTGCGCAGCAATGACTGAGAGGGTTCTTTTTTATTCTACCACTTTCTTCAAAAAAATTCAAAATTCTCTTGACTTCAGTTTCCTGAAGTGATATCATAGCGTCACACACTTCAGAACCCTGAAGTTTGACACTGCAAGCTGCGGCAAAGGAGCCGGTCTCCCTCGCCGTTTCACACGATAAGGCAAAGGAGACAAAGCACTATGATCATCGTACTCAAACAGGACGCACCTGAGGTACAGGTACGCGAGTTCTGCCACGAACTGCAGGATATGGGCCTGCAGATCAACGATTCCAAGGGCAGTGAGAGCCACATTCTGGGCCTGATCGGCGACACCAAGGCCGTGGCCGAGAGCTGGGTGCTGGCAAACCCGGTGGTGGAGACCTGCCGCCGCGTGACCGAGCCTTATAAGAAGGCCAACCGCAAGTTCCACCCGGACGACAGCGTGATCGATGTGGACGGTGTAAAGATCGGCGGCGGAAACTTTGCGGTCATTGCAGGCCCCTGCAGCATTGAGAGCGAGGAGCAGATCACCTACTGCGCACAGCGCGTGAAGGCTGCGGGTGCTTCCCTGCTGCGCGGCGGCGCATTCAAGCCCCGCACCTCGCCCTACTCCTTTCAGGGTATGCGCAGCGAGGGCCTCGACCTGCTCAAGCTGGCACGCCGCGCCACCGGTGCTCCCATCGTGACCGAGATCATGAACACCGAGCACCTGCCCCTGTTCGAGAATGTAGACCTCATTCAGGTGGGTGCCCGCAACATGCAGAACTTTGAGCTGCTCAAGGCCGTCGGCCGTCAGAAGAAGCCGGTGCTGCTCAAGCGCGGCCTTGCCAATACGCTGGAAGAGTTCGTGATGAGCGCCGAGTACATCATGGCTGAGGGCAACGAGAACGTCATCCTCTGCGAGCGCGGCATCCGCACCTTTGAGACCAGCATGCGCAACACCCTCGACCTTGCCGGTGTGGTGATGCTGCACAAGATGACCCACCTGCCCGTTATTGTGGACCCCAGCCATGCCTGCGGCCACGCATGGATGGTGCCGGATCTGGCAAAGGCCGCTGTTGCTGCCGGTGCCGACGGCCTGATGATCGAAGTGCACAACAACCCCGCCAAGGCAAAGTGCGATGGTGCCCAGAGCCTGACCCCCGACCAGTTCGATGAGCTGATGCAGTTCATTGGCAAGGAAGTGGAGTTCTTTGGCAAAAAGCTGAACTGATGATTTGAACTATCCTCTGCGGAATTATTATTTTGTGTTTGCAACGAGGAAGATCCTGCGGGATCTTCCTCGTTGCTTTTTTCACACTGCATCGGTTCTGCCCCTTTTCCTGTGAAAAAAACAACCCCGGGGCGCTTGCGGTCACCCCGGGGTTGTTACAAGAATGATCTACTTTTCAGGAGATCAGGCTCTCTTCCTTGGCCTTATCCCAGACAAGGCAGGTTTGGAGCTTGGTCACATAGCGATAGGGGCGGAACTCGTTTTCCTTCACATCGTCCATCAGACCCTGCTCTTCCATCCAGCTGGCAGCCTGCCGCAGATGAAGGTCGGCGTCATCGATGTCGCTGAAGCTCTTCACCGTCTGCGGTTCCGGGCAGCCGGCCTTTTCCCAGATCAGGGTCGCCAGACCGGCGCGGTTGGAGGGCATGGGGACGCCGGGCATATTCAGCACGCGATAGATGCCGGTTCCGGTTTCGTAAATGCTCCACACGGCTGCACCGGTCAGCGCAACAGCCGCAATGCCGGTCACCACATCGCTGCTGCTGCCGCCGCCGGGATTGACAGGGTCAACATTTCCACCCTGATACAGCGCTTCGACGGTCACGTTGCAACCGGGCATCTCAAAGTGTTCGGTCTGATCATCGCCCAGCTTCAGCACACTGTGGTCATCACACACGGCGCTCCAGCCGAGGAACTCTGCGCCCTCCGGGATGTTTGCCGTCACGGTCACGGTGGTGCCTTTCGGCACAACGGTGGCAGTATCCAGCTCCTGCTCCCCGGCACCGAGGTCAGCGGTTGCCTTCGCATTTACAGCGTTGACGATGCTGCCGTTGGCATCTGCCAGATAGCGGTATTCCACGCCATCATCGCCGCGCTTATAGCCGATGATGTAGCCGGAATTCCTGCTGAAGAGTTTCAGCTTGTTCTGATAGCTGAGATCCTCGTTTTCCAGCGTGATATGACGGCCGCGGCTTGGATCGTCGGTCAGGATCGTTGCCGTACCGGTAAAGGTCTTTTTGATGTTGATCGTCTGACCCTCACCCAGATGGATATCGTTGGTGTTGTTTTCGAACTTCACCTGCTCCAGGGTCACTTCCGAGCTGACAAGGTCCTGCACATAAATGCCGTCTTTGATGCCTTTGATCGTGCCGCCGATGAGCTTGATATCGCCGAAATTGCCGGAAATATCAATGGCAGCACCGGCTGCATTCGTGTTGGTCACCGTACCGTCGGTCATGCGCAGCGTGCCACGGTTACGAATGGTGCTTTCTGCATCCGAGGTAATGGTGCCGCCGTTGATCTCCACACGACCCCAGTTGTTTTGGATGCAGCTTGCCCCCTCAGATTCCAAAGTGCCATTATTGATTGTTACCGTTCCATTGTTAACAATGCAGCTTTGGTTTGTCGTTTTATAGTTTCCGCCGTTGATTTCAACAACTGCACCGGTATAATTTTCAACGATAGTACTCGTCTTGCCGTCGACGGCAACTTGCGGTGTAACCGTAACATCTGTCAGCGTCAGGTGTCCCTGGTTTTGGAACTCACTATAGCGCGATGACGTTTTGGTAAATGTTCCACCGTTGACATACACCGTATTAGAGCCCGTCGTCACGGCATACCCGGTGTTCGTCTGTATATTAACATTATTCAGGGTAAGAGTGTTGTTCGTTCCCTGGACCATGATCATGTTTCGACCCGGTGCTATATAGGTGCCGCCATTTATAACGCTCTCCACACCATTGCTTGCAGTACTTAGGTCGTAAAAATGCTGTCCGTTCAGTGTCACCGTGTGATTATCGGTGTTTTCAATCGTCACCAGTTTTGCATTTTCCACCCAGATAAAGACCTTATTATCCCGCGTAAACTTCACGTTACCAACAATGTGAATCGTCACTTCATCATTATCGCTGGCATTAACGGTAATGCCTTCCGTATAAGTGTCTCCCTTTATCTCGTAATCACCGCCCTTGGTGATTTTCATGCCCGTAGTGGGGATCGTCGTGGCCGTTTCCGCGTTTTCCTGTGCAGTTACGCCATTTTCAGGCGTACCCCCCCCCCAGAGCAAGTGCATTGACCGGAAGGACAGATGTCATCATGCATGCCGCAAGCACTGCACTGATGAACCGCATCTTCTGTTTTTTCATCCTCAAAACCTCTGCTTTCTGTTAAATTTCTGAGACTTATGTCTCGCATTTTTAGTATAGCACCTCTATTTTCTGCATACAATCTTCACCTGCACTGAAATTTGCCTTGTAATTTCTTCTAATTTTTGTTGCCTTTGCTCGAAATTCTCTGAAACTTTTCCCGGTAGTACCGGCCCCCCCGGCATTCCATTTTTTGCGTATTTGTGTTATACTATAGTGTATTTGCAATCCACCCTGAAATGAGGTTTTTTTATGAAAGCACATATCGCACGCAACCAGAACGCCGGTGTCCCGCTGGTTCTGGGCTGGAACCTTTCCCCCGCCGACCGCGGCAAGCTGGAAGGCATGGCTCCTGCCTTTGGCATGAAGCTGCTGCTCGTCTCCCCTGCCGATGCGGGCAAGACCGTGGCCCAGCTGCTGGGCGAGGTGGAGACCAAGGCCGCCCGCACGCTGGTGCTGGAGCCGGGTGCCTACCCGCCGGCAGTGGTTCTGGCCAACTTCAAGGAGAAGGACGTGGACACCCTGCTGGATCTGATGAAGCAGGCACAGGTCACCATTCCGCTCAAGGCCGTTGTGACTTCCTCCAACCGCAATTGGGTGTTCGGCGATCTGCTGGCCCACCTGCAGGAGGAGCACGCCACCTTTACCGCCGCAAAGGAGAACCACACCGTATGAAGACCCGCGCAAAACGTTTCGTCAGCGCCCTGCTGGCCGGGGTGCTCTGCCTGAGCCTGCTGGCAGGCTGTGCCTCCAAAAAGAAAGAGCTTACCCGCTATTCCACCGTTTTTTATGATGTGTTCGATACCGTAACGCAGGTGATCGCCTACTGCGAGAGCGAGGAAGAATTCAACACCCAGATGGATGCCCTGCACGCAGACCTTATTACCTATAACCAGCTGTATGATATCTACAACGATTACCCCGGCGTGACCAACGTCAAGACCATCAACGACAATGCCGGCAGCGCTCCGGTGGAGGTGGACGACCGCATCCTCTCCATGCTGGAGCTGGCCGACCAGATGTACCAGACCACCAACGGCAAGCTGAACATTGCCATGGGCAGCGTGCTGAATATCTGGCACAATTACCGCGAAGCTGCCGAAGCCGCCGAGACGGATGCCGACAACAAGCTGCCCACCATGGAAGAGCTGGAAGCAGCCGCCCAGCACTGTGATATCAACAACGTGATCATCGACGCGGATGCCAAGACCGTTTATCTGGCCGACCCGGAAATGTTGCTGGATGTGGGCAGCGTGGGCAAGGGCTACGCCGTGGAAATGGTGTGTCAGGCTGCCGAGGCCCGCGGCCTGACCAGCGCTCTGGTGAGCGTGGGCGGCAATCTGCGCGCCATTGGTGTAAAACCGGACGGCAGCCAGTGGACCGGCGGCGTGGAAAACCCGTGGAACTCTTCGGATGTATACACCTCGGATTCCATGCTGGACGGTGCCATCAACATGAGCGATATGGCCCTTGTGACCAGCGGCGACTACCAGCGCTACTACGTGGTGGACGGCAAGCGCTACCACCACCTGATCGACCCGGACACCCTGTTCCCCGCCGCCTACTTTAACGGCGTGACCGTGCTGTGCAGCGACTCCGGCCTTGCCGACTGCCTGACCACCGGCCTGTTCTGCCAGCCGCTGGAGGACGGGATGAAGATCGTGGAAAGTCTGGACGGCGTGGAAGCCATGTGGTGCACACCGGATCAGCAGGTCATCACCTCTTCCGGCTGGGATTCCCATTTGAAAAAGTAACCCTTAAAACGGCAAAAGGCCGACGCAGTGCTGCGTCGGCCTTTTGCTGTTTTATCAGATGGTGAACTGCACCACACAGAATGCCGCGTAGATGCACAGCAGCGCAATGCCCTGCGGGCGGCTCAGCTTGCCCTTGAAGAGAGCGGGCAGGGTGAGCAGCAGCATCACGGCGAACATGACCGGGAACTCCAGCACCAGCGATGCATTGTGGCCGAAGAGCAGGGAGTTCTGCGGGATGGTGAAGGGTGCCACCGTGGCGGAAACACCGCTCACCAGCACCAGATTGAACACGTTTGCACCAATGACATTGCCCAGCGAAAGTGCACCGTGGCCCTTTGCCAGCGAGGTGATGGCCGTGACCAGCTCCGGCAGCGAGGTGCCCAGTGCCACGAAGGTGAGCGCGATCACCGACTCCGGCACGCCCAGTGCCTGTGCGATCAGGGTGCCGTTGTCCACCAGCAGGTTGGCACCCACGGCAATGAGCACCGCGCCCACGGCCAGCAGACCCAGCTCCTTGGCAAGGGATGCATTTTCTTCCGGTTCTTCCTCTTCTTCCGGGGCGGGGGCGTTCTTCATGGCCATCACGTTGCAGATGATATACGCTGCGAACATGGCCAGAAGGATCAGGCCCACCGGGCGGGAGAAGTAGCCGGTGGTGTAGGCCACACCGGCATAGAAGGCCGCTGCCACAAAGAAGAACAGCACCGGCGTGCGCAGGCTCTTGGGGTCTACCTTGCCCGGCTTTACCGCAATGGTGAGGGCCGCAATGAGCGATGCATTGCAGATGATCGAACCGATGGCGTTGCCGTAGGCGATCTCGCCGTGGCCGGTAAAGGCCGAGGTGGTGGAGACCATCACCTCCGGCAGGGTGGTGCCGATGGACACCACGGTGGCACCGATGAGCAGCTCCGGCACATGGAAGCGGCGGGCAATGCCCGTGGCACCATCCACGAACCAGTCACCGCCCTTGATGAGGCACAGCAGGCCCACGATGAACAGCAAAACAGGAATGAGCATAGTTTTCTCCTTTTGTTTTTGGCAGAGCAGCAATAAAAAAGAGACCTTTATTACATCCTGCCCAGAAACGGGAAAGTGTAATAAAAGTCTCAAGCTTCTGGTGACACAGCGGGCATTTCTGCCGGGATGTCGCTGCGCCACAGCGCACCGTTTTTGCAAAACGAGCGCCCTTTACTCCCTTTTATCCGAAAAATATTATACCGGTTTTTGCACCAAAGTGCAAGAGGAGCGTTGAAATTTCATCCGGCCTTGGCTACTTTCTTCGCGTTGGGATAAATACGCTCCATGCGGGCATCGTCAAAATGCGCATCCAGCAGCATATCGATGCTGCTTTTGGGCGCTTCACCGCTGGTGCGGGCATCGTAGCGGGCAAGGGCCAGCGCACTGGTGAGCATGTTCACCGCCATGAACACTGCCAGCAGGGCGGTCATCCATGGGCGGACGCGGCTGCGCACCTTTTCCATGCCTCTGAGCACCAGCGGATAGCCGTAGCGCATCCATACCACCGCCGCAATGCCCCAGAAAAAGCAGTACAGCAGGTTGATGCGCCCGCCCAGATTGAACTTGAACTTGCTGTAGTCCCAGAACACGGTGCCGAACAGCAGCTCGGTGACGGCGCTGCACACGTATTCGTACACACCGCCCATGACGGTGCCGAAGGCGAACAGATAGCGGTCGCTCCGGTCCTTTTCCTGACGCAGCAGCACCGTTGCCAGCACCAGCGCCAGACCCCACACCACGCTGAACGGCCCCCAGACCAGACTGGAGCGGCTCATCCAGACCCCGGCGGTCACGCGGCAGAACACCGTCTCCACCATGTCGCCCAGAAACGCGCCGATCACGAACAGCCACAGCAGGTCGGACACGCTGAGGAAGTTCTTTTCCCCCTTCCGGAGCGCAGTCTGCTCCTGCCGGGCCGCAGCCGGGTAAGCATACTGGATGCGTTTTTCAATGTAAAGCGCGATCCTGCGGCGCAGCGTATCCGACCGCTCCCCCAGTCTCTGGTTGAGCTGCTCCAGCATCGGGTGCCGGGCCGCATACTGCTGCACCAGCACCGCCGAACCGATCTGGTCCAGCACCGCCACCGTCAGCGAGACCCATACTGCCGGGCGCAGCAGCCAGACAGGGATATGCGCGCACAGCTGCAGCAACACATTATTGCCCCACAGCACACTTGCCGTGCCCAGCGCACCCCACAGCAGCGAATACTGCAGGCACACATAGCCGTTCAGATTGAATTTTTTTCCGGAATAGTCCCACCACTTGCGGCGGTGCAGGCGTTCCAGCAGCTTGGCGGTGATCCATTCCATCACCGTTGCCGCCATCATACAGGCAAAGAACAGGTAGACCGGCTCGGTGCGCAGGTCGCCGAAACTCACGGCCAGCAGCACGCCGGTGGTACCGTAGATAAAGCAGAACGGGCCTGCCGCCGCACCGCGGTTGGCAAACCTTCCGCCCCGGATGGTCGCGACTACCGTCTCAGCCACCCAGCCCAGAAAGGAATATACTAGATAAATAACACCCAGAGTATAGAAGTTCAGCGTCATAAGGTTCCTTTCGCTTCCAGTTTTTTCTTACTGCATTGATTGTACCTGTTTTGGGCGCTGTGTACAAGAGCCGTGCAGAAATTTTGTCACTCTGCGACGCGGCAGGCTCTCCGGGCATCTCTGAAAAGACGAAGATCCAGCCTGTTGCTTTGTTTTCAGATACATCTTAGAAAAAGGCCCTGCCATCCCGAAGGACAGCAGGGCCCAAAATTACAGCTTGAATTTACAGAGCGGAATCACAGCTGGCTCTTATACAGCTCCACGATCTCCTCCACGCTGGTGTCGCGGGGATTGCCGGGACGGCAGGCATCCGCAAATGCGGACTCGGCGAGGAACTGGATATCCTCTTCCTTCAGGATGCCGTGCAGATTTGTGGGGATGCCCACGTCTGCGCTCAGCTGCTTGACGGCGGCGATGGTGGCATCAGCGGCTTCCACATCGTTCATCTCGTCGATGCCCATAACGCCCATGGCCTTGCCCACGGCGCGGTAGCGCTCACCGGCAACGGACTTGTTGTACTCCAGACCCACCGGCAGCAGGATGGCGCAGGCCACACCGTGCGGGGTGTCGTACAGAGCGGACAGGCCGTGTGCCATGGAGTGGACGATGCCCAGACCCACATTGGAGAAGCCCATGCCGGCGATGTACTGGCCCAGAGCCATACCCTCGCGGCCTTCCGGGGTGTTCTGCACTGCGCCGCGCAGGCTCTGGCTGATGAGCTTGATGGCTTCCAGATGGAACATATCGGAGATGACGCAGTGGCCCTTGGTAATGTAGCCCTCGATAGCGTGGGTCAGAGCGTCCATGCCGGTGGCGGCGGTCAGGCCCTTGGGCATGGAGGACATCATATCGGGATCGACCAC
>ERZ779842.2924-NODE-2924-length-10643-cov-7.538534_pt1 | contig 10643 bp, 10 predicted proteins | sample MGYA00511095_ERZ779842 | MGnify/ENA primary metagenome ERZ779842 (study PRJEB29588, sample SAMEA2154036) | human gut metagenome | biome: human gut; feature: human-associated habitat; material: faeces | place: Denmark | collected 2008/2010 ... | reverse complement strand
TTCCTCTGATCGTAGTTAACTGTATCATCCTTGGACGTGCAGAAGCATATGCATCAAAGAACCCGGTCCTTCCATCTGTATTTGATGGTATTGGTATGGGACTTGGATTCACACTTGGTCTTACCTGCATCGGTATCGTCAGAGAGCTGATTGGTTCCGGAAAATTATTCGGATTTCAGGTTATGCCTGATATCTACGAACCTGTTACTATTTTCATCCTTGCTCCTGGTGCATTCCTTGTTCTTGCATTCCTTGTTGCGGCACGTAACAAGATCATGAAGAAACTGGAAGCAAAAGGAAAGAAAGTTGTCAAAGCGCAGGGATGCTGTGAAGGCGGATGTGCTTCATGCGGCGGATGCGACGGACACGTGTTCCCGACAGGTCAGGAAAAGGAATAGGAGGGAGATAAGAGATGAAAGAATTACTTATTATAGCAGTTGGTTCGGCGCTTGTTAACAACGTCGTACTCAGCCAGTTCCTCGGTATCTGTCCTTTCCTTGGTGTTTCTAAGAAAATTGAGACAGCAGCCGGTATGGGCGGCGCAGTTGTTTTCGTTATTACAATCGCATCTTTCATTACCGGTGCGATCTACCAGTTCATCTTACATCCGACAGGATTTGAGTATCTGCAGACCATCGTATTTATCCTGGTTATCGCAGCACTCGTTCAGTTTGTAGAAATGTTCCTCAAGAAGGTTATGCCTCCGCTTTATAATGCACTTGGTGTATATCTCCCGTTGATCACAACAAACTGTGCAGTACTTGGTGTATCACTGAACTGTGTAACAAAAGGATATAACATTCTTGAAGGTGTTGTATACGGATTCTCCACAGCAGTCGGATTCACGATCGCGATCGTGATCATGGCTGGTATCCGTGAGAAGATCGAATACAACGATATCAGTGAGTCTTTCCAGGGAACTCCGATCGTACTGCTTACAGCAGCACTGATGTCCATCGCGTTCTTTGGATTCTCAGGAATCATTTAACAGAAGGAGGACCGTGTTATGAGTATAACAGGAGTATTGATTGCTGCACTTATCGTAGGCGGTACCGGCGTATTCATCGGTGTCTTCCTTGGAATTGCAGGCAAGAAATTTGCAGTTGAAGTAGATGAAAAAGAAGAAGCGATTCTCGCAGAACTTCCGGGTAACAACTGTGGTGGATGTGGATATGCCGGATGTTCCGGTCTTGCAGCAGCTATCGCAAAAGGAGAAGCTCCGGTAGGACAGTGCCCGGTCGGCGGTGCTCCGGTAGCAGCAAAGATCGCAGCGATCATGGGCGAAGAAGCCGGTGAAAGCGTACACGAAGTTGCATTTGTAAAATGTGCAGGAACCTGCGAAAAAGCAAAACAGGCATATGATTATACAGGAATTACAGATTGCCAGATGGCAGCCATGATGCAGAATGGCGGACCAAAAGGATGTTCTTTCGGATGTCTTGGTTTCGGAAGCTGCGTAAAGGCATGTCCGTTCGATGCGATCCATATCGTAGACGGAATTGCAGTAGTTGACAAAGAAGCATGTAAAGCCTGTGGTAAATGTATCGCCACTTGTCCAAAACATCTGATCGAGCTTGTACCTTATGAACAGAAGCATCTCGTACAGTGCAGCTCAAAAGATAAAGGAAAAGACGTTATGAGCGTATGTTCCGTAGGATGTATCGGATGTAAGATGTGTGAAAAAGTATGTGAATCTGATGCAGTACATGTAGTAGATAACATCGCACACATTGATCCGGAAAAATGTACAAACTGTGGAAAATGTGCGGAGAAATGTCCGAAGAAGATCATTAAGTAAATAAATAATGAAAAAAAGGATCCGGATGCTGTTTCGGAGCCTGAGAACAAGTTTTTCTTAGGCTTCTGCAAATGCATCCGGATCCTTTTTTTATTGAGTTCATTCGACTGCGGAAGGATGAAAGGATGGAAAGAGAAAGTTAGGAAAATTTAATTTTTAGAATATCGTGGGGTATGTTATAATAGAAAAAATGGAGAAGGAAAAGAAAATTTATTGGTTGACGGTTAGGTGGAAAATCATCCAAAATAGAAATGAAAATAGAAACAAAATACGACATTGCATCATCTGTAAATATTGGCGCAGAGTATGACAAGGGCGTGAAGAAACTCTTTAAGAGCAAAGAGATCATTGTGCCGATTATGGAGATGGTGATTCCAGAATTTGAAGGGTGTTCTCAGGAAGAGATCTTGAATTGTCTGGACCTGGCATCGATTACATCAGATGAGGTTGTCAGTGATGCTCCAGTTTCGGAGACGGATGAATATCGGATACGGGGCGAAGATACAGAACTTTCTGGAGGTTCGGATAAGCTGATTCGGTTTGATTCGAAGTTCAGGATCCGTAATCCGAAGCTTTCAGAGGAAAATATGCTGGTGAATCTTCATATTGATCTTGAAGGACAGAAAAGTTATACGCCGAAAAATCCAACGTATCCCATTATAAAAAGAGGACTTTATTATGTCGCGAGGGATTTGAGCAGTCAGCTTGGAGTGGCAACTGGAAAGACAAATTATGCAGATCTGGAGAAGTGTTATTCAATCTGGATCTGTCTGGAGGATGTACCGGTAAAATTAAGGAATACAATGACAGAATACCGAATAAGGAAAGAAGATATTCTGGGAGAGACGGACGAACCGGAAGAAGATTATGACCTGATGAGTGTAATTGTTATCCGGATGGGAGAAAAATCAGAAGAGAGAGGGATATTTGATTATCTTAATCAGGTATTTGTGGGAAATATAGAAGAAATAGAGACATATTCACATATTGAATGGGAAGATGAATTTAAGGAGGATGTGGCTATGACGATGACAGGGTTTAGTGATATATTAGTTAGAAGAGGGAGAGAAGAAGGGCGAGAGGAAACAACTGTTAAATTTATCTGGAGTTTACATGAAATGGATTTTACAGATGAAATGATTTCGGAAGCAGTAAAAAGACCGGTTGATTATGTGCAGGATATTTTGAAAAAAGATGCACCTCAGTAAGAAAGCTGGGAACACTTCTGTGAAAAATAGATTAATAGCAGGAATAAAGATGCTTTTACAGGACTTATGGAATATCCGCATTGCGATTCTTGTATTTGCAATTTATTTTGTTATAGGAAGAAAGTTTTTATACAGTCTGTGTCCAATGGTGATCATGACGGGATTTCCTTGTCCGGGATGCGGGCTTACAAGAGCGATGTTTATGGTGCTGCGAGGGGACTTTGCCGGGGCATGGAAAATGCATCCGTTTATTTATGGTGTGATTATTCTGGTGGGATGGTTTGGCATGCGGAGATACATACAGAGAAAAGAAACGAAGAGTCTTGGGAAATGGGTGATTCTTCTGTGCGTAGGACTGATTCTATATTATGTGTTCCGAATGGTAAGGTATTTTCCGGGAGATGCTCCGATGAGTTATTACTATGGAAGCGTGGGATACCGGGTGTGGGAGATAATTAGAAGTGGAAGAAATTATTTATAGTAGAGTATATAAAAGTGCCGCGAAGTCATCAAAACGATGATGGAGCGGCACTTTTTTGGATTAATCATAAAAACAAATGTCGCTTATCTTCCACTTAAGCGACTTTCTTTTTTACCCAGTATTTTTCTATAACATATGTAATGTTATCATTTTTAACATATTTCGTCAAGTTAGGCATAACGGATTTAGGTGCTTTAACTGTAAAACTTTATCAAAATATCGCAACTTATTTTACTATTTTGCATAATATTTCTTTTTAAAGAGTCAAAACAGGAGTAAACTGTTAATGTTTTTTATCAATCATTCCTTTTTTCTATTTATAATGATGGAAAAAGGAGTCTATTTATCATGTCAAGACGAGGAGAAAATATCCACAAAAGAAAAGACGGACGTTGGGAAGCGCGTTACGAAAAGGGCCGAACCGAAAAGGGGACAATTATCTATGGATTTTTGTACGGAAAGAGTTATCGGGAGGCGAAGGCAAAAAAGCTTCAGGCACTGCAGAAGCAGATGCCAATGCAAAGAAGCAAGAATTATTCTGCATTTCAGATACAGGAGTTAAGCAGTCTGTGGTTGGAGTATGTGCACTTTAACCTGAAAGAAAGCACCTATATGTGTTATGCGGCATTGGTGCAAAAGCATATCGTTCCATATTTTAAGAAAAATCCTCAACAATTACTTAGCAAAAATGGTTTACAAATTTTCTATAATGCCAAAATCGCATCCGGTCTGTCGACGCAGAGTGTAAAAATGATCCTTATGCTGCTGGAACGAATTTTGGCATTTTCAGAAGAGCAAGAACTTTTGCCAACGGTCAAACGGACGAAAGTTCATCCCAAAACCATTCCATTTGAAAAAGATCTGTTAAGCCCGGAAGAGCTTTCCCTGCTGAGCAGACATTTGGCGGAGGCAGATACCGCTTTTGCGGCGGGCGTTTTGTTATGCATGTACACAGGGATCCGGATCGGAGAGTTATGTGGAATTAAAGGGGCGGATATGGATCTGAAAAGAGGAATCCTGACCATCCGGCGCACGGTATCGCGAATCACAAATCCCGACATTTCCTCCGGCGGTTCGCAAACTATCATATTTATCAGCACACCGAAATCACTTTCTTCTATCCGAACGATACCGCTTCCGGATCAGATCATTCCTTTTTTACGAAAATGGTCCGTTTCAGACCAGCTTTATTTTCTGACAGGCAATACGAAACCGACTGAGCCACGGAATGTAAAGCGGCAATTCAAAAATATTTTAAAAGGATGTAATCTTCCGCAGGTGACTTTTCATTCTCTGCGGCATAGCTTTGCAACGCTCTGCATCGAAAATGGAATTGACAGCAAAGCACTTTCTGAAATTCTTGGACATTCGTCCGTAAAAATTACTTTAGACATCTATGTACACAGCAACATGGTACAGAAAAAAGAATATCTGAACCGACTTTCTATTTGAAAATAAGCAGTCAGATGCGAAGTCAAAAGCAGACTTTGCCGAAGAAGGTGCGTTTCAGATGACTTGCAAAAATCAGGCGTTCCTACGAATTGTGGGAGCGCTTTTTTCGCGTGTTTTCGAGAAAGTCGCTTAAGTGGAAGATAAGCGACATTTGCAAAATCAGGTTCAGCGGAAAGGATACGGATATTCTATGGGGAAGAAGCAGGGATATATTATTACAACCAAATGCCTGCGACTGAGATGTAGACATCCGGAATGGCTGAGCGAGACGCAGGATTTCTATAACCAGATACAAAAATTTTATTATGACTTATTTCTGGAGCATTCGGAACTGAGAGAGGAAAATTCACAGGCTTGTCTGCGGGAAATGGAACGTCTTAGTATCAGGGGACGGGATGGAAAAGAAGTGCCAAGTCCGCTTCCGTGGGAAAAGGTGCCGCTTTATTTTCGGAGGGCAGCAGCCAATGCAGGGATTGCGGCGGCGAAAAGCCATTTGTCGAGACAGGAAAATGGTTATGCCGGAAAAGCAGAGAGTTTTCACTCGGCGGTCACGTACTACAAAGGAATGTACCGGGATTTTGAATCAGGTGAAATTACGCTTCGGATCTGGAATGGGAGCGAATGGAGATGGATGCGGTGCAGACTTTACGGAAAAGCATTTCCGGAGGGGGCGCAGCTGATGTCGCCTTCGGTTGTCCTGGATCAGAAGTATGAGATGCTACATGTTCCGGTAAAAGAAATTGTCCAGGATGCATCGATTGCGAAAGAAAGAATCGTAGAAGGCAGAAATGTGTGTGGGATTCATTTTACAAATGGAGATGCATTTGCGGTGGCGAGTGTGATGAACTGCGAGGGAAAAGAGCTGGCAGTCCGCTATTTTAAAGGTGGAAAAGAATACACGCACCGATGCAGTAAGGTATTGGAGAAGATTGAGAAATCCCGGAAGTCGCGGGGCGAAAATGCCGGTGGACGGGTGAATCAGAAATATTGGATGCATTTGAAGCATCTGGGCGAGCAGTATGCACACCAGGTCAGTCTGAATATTGTGACATTTTGTAAAGAGCAGGATGTCTCGATAATCGCATTTCCAAAGTATGACGAAGAGTACCGGAGGCATGTGCTGAAGGGCGCGGGAAATTTCGGGACGCTGCATCTGAGTACAAGGATTCGAGAGTATCTCACTTATAAAGCGTGGAAAGAAGGAATTCTGGTGTTGGATGTAAATGCAAGAGAAATGCACCGGATTTGTGCGGTTTGTGGAAGTGAGATCGCGCAGCAGGATAAGCAGTCAAAAAGATTTGTCTGTGAGAAAGGACATCAGGGCGATGCGTATCTGAATGTTGCGAGAAATGCGGCGAAACGGTGTTTGGAGCAGTTTCAGAAGAAGGCCGGAAAAGAGAAAAATGTATCTGCGAAGAAAAGTTAAAGGAGGAAACAGATGGCATTTTGCCATTGTTTTATAAAAGGCGAGAGCTGAAGAAGGGTTCGGGTGTATGTGCCGGGACTTTTGGGTTGAACACCGCCTGTCACGTCTGATCTGCCGGATGGTGAAGTCCGGGAGGGGAGAAGTGGCGAAGACGTTCTGCCTGGCGCATGAGAATGCGGTGGGGAGGAGAGGGTGTTTGAAGTTATGAAATAAACAAGTGAATTTGTATGCATAGAGAAAAGTCTGGAGAAGGTCAGGAATTTCTTTATGCATATAAATTATGTCAGAACAAAAAACGCTATAACTACAAAAATGGTTATTAAGCAGAACTGCAGAAAGACAATAAAACAGTAATACATGAAGGGGACAAATTATGAATTATATTATTTTTGGTGGTTCGGGATTTATAGGAACACATTTGATTCATTTACTTAAAGAAACACATCCAACAGATAAAATCTATGATTTGGATATCGTTATGCCGGGAGAAGAAGGTGTAGTTCCTGGGATTGTTGAAAAAAATGAAGGCGTTATTTACGAGAGAGTAGATGTCAGAAAACCGATTACATATGAGATTGAAACCACAAGTGAAGATGTGGTATTTAATCTTGCTGCTGTTCATAGAACGCCTGGACATAAAGATATTGAATACTTTGAAACCAATATCCGTGGGGCAGAAAATGTTACAGACTGGTGTGAAAAACATGGAATTAAAAAACTTCTGTTTACCAGTTCGATTGCTCCGTATGGTGCATCAGAGGAATTGAAAAGAGAAACTACTTTGCCAACTCCAAACACACCGTATGGCATTTCTAAATTAGTTGCAGAAAAAATTCACATGGGATGGGCTGGAAAAAATAACGTACAGCTTGTGATCGTCAGACCTGGAATTGTATATGGAAAAGGGGAACATGGAAACATGACGCGCCTCTATTCTGGCATTAAAAAACATTATTTCTTCTATACCAGAAAAGACACTATCAAAGCATGCGTTTATGTAAAAGAATTAGTCCGTTTCTTTATGTGGTCTATAGAAAATGGCAAAGAAGGTCTGTGGAACTGCACATTTGAGCCTGCTTATAATATTGAACAAATTTGTGAGGCAATGAAGAAGGCAACTGGTATGAAGAGCTTTATTCCTTCAGTACCAGGAAAATTGCTGGTAGGAATCGCTTATATTGTAGGACCTATTGGCGGAAAAGTTGTAGGCATTCATCCGGCGCGAGTTAAGAAGCTGATGGTATCAACGAATATCAATGGCGATAAATTGCGAGATAGCGGATTTGAATTCAAATGGGATCTGGAAGGAAGTTTTAAAGACTGGTTTGAAGATTGTAATGGGAAGTATTTGAAATAGGAACGAATTAGTATGACGAATATAAAAATAATTGTAGCAACACATAAAAATTATTGGATGCCGGAAGATAATATGTATATTCCTGTTTATGTGGGAGCAGAAGGAAAAGATTTAGATTTGGGATATACAAAAGATAATACAGGTGACAATATAAGCAAAAAAAATAAAAATTATTGTGAATTAACAGGTCTGTATTGGGCATGGAAAAATATTGATGCTGAATATATTGGTTTGGCTCATTATAGAAGACATTTTTGTATTAAAGGTGCAAAGGGAAGTAAAGAAGAAAAAGTATTGACATTTCCGCAGGCAGCGGAACTTGTAAAAGATAACGATATAATACTTCCTAATCCAAGAAATTATTATATTGAAACCAATTATAGTCAATATGCTCATGCTCATCACGCAATAGATTTGGATACTACACGTGATATTCTATGTGAAAAATATCCTGCTTATGTTAAAGCCTATGACAGTAGCATGAAAAAAACAATTGGTCACAGATTTAATATGTTCATCATGAAAAAAAATAAATTTGATGAATATTGTGAATGGTTATTTGACGTTTTGTTTGAGTTAGAAAAAAGATTAGATATTTCTGAGTATAATGCAAATGATTCTCGCGTATTCGGATTTGTAAGCGAGAGACTGCTTGATGTGTGGATTGACACAAAAGGATATGAATATAAAGACATTCCATATATTTTTATGGAAAAACAGAATTGGATAGTGAAAGGATTTAATTTTGTTAAAAGGAAAATAAAAAGATAATATAAAGTGATTTCATATTTTCAGCAATGTGGACATCTGTATACTAAGTGAAAAAATAAAGATACTACATGCAGTATAGAATCACTTATATGAAACGAAAAATAGAATGGATATCCGCACCACAAATTATGTATTATGTGCAACTGAGTCGATAATTTATGAAAACAGTTGTGCGTATTTGTGAAAGGAGCGAGGGAAGATGAGCCTACCTTTAATATCGGTAATTTTACCGATATATAATATTGAAAATTATCTACCGAAATGTATGGAGTCTTTGTTTGCACAAACATATAGGAATTTGGAATTTATTATGGTGGACGATGGGTCTTCAAGTAAATGTGCAAAGTTGGTGGATGACTACTTGAAAATAGATGACAGAGTGGTTGTTTATCATAAGGAAAATGGGGGATTATCTGATGCTAGAAATTATGGCATAGCTCATGCAAAAGGAGAATTTATGACCTGCGTTGATCCAGATGATTTTGTAGATTGTGATTATGTGGAGTATTTGTATGAAATATTGAAAAAATACAAAACTAAAATGTCTATAGCACAGCACAGAGTGAGATATGACAATGGGAAAGTTAAGGAGAATGGAACATCGGGAGATGAGCTGATAGAAACAGAAAAATGCATTAAACGGATGCTATACCATGATGTTATTGATACATCAGCGTGGGGGAAACTATATCATCGATCATTGTTTGAAAATGTTAAATACCCAAAAGGAAAACTTTTTGAGGATATTGGGACAACATATTTGCTCATGATGCAGTGTGAGAAAATTGCGGTTGGCTATGAATCAAAATATAATTATGTTTTTCATAACAATTCAATCGTAAATGGAACTTTTAACTTGAAAAAATTGGATTTATTGGAAATGACGGACAAAATGGCGGAAGATGTCAAAGAAAACTTTCCTATGCTTGCAAATGCCACTTTAAGGCGCCAGGTGTATGCAAGGTTTAGCACGTTAAATCAGATGCTTAATACTACTGAGCATGAAAAAGAAAAAAAAGAAATTATAGCTTATATAAAGGAAAATAGTTGGGAAATTATGAAAGATCCTTTGACTCCAAAAAGAGATAGATTAGCGATTCTTTTATTGATGTTTAATTATAAAATATATAGATTTGTATGGCTTAAATATAAGCAGACTCTTATGGAAAAAGGAAGTAAAAGTTTATGATTATTGCAATATGTGCAGCAACTCCATTTCAGAGCTTAAATGCAGTAAATTTAGCAATGCATTCGTTAGATAGTGATGTAAGAAAAATTTTGTTTTATAGGAATTATTCTTCAACAACTGATAAAATATTGCAACGTATATTACAGTATTCACTATTTGACGAGGTATATGAGTATGATTGCAACGGTGTACAAAGGGAACATAATAAAAAACTTAATAATGGACTGCCAATCTTACACAAAGTACCGCCCAAACGAGACTACGGGCGGTATTTTTGTATCATGGCGGAGAAAGGAGGAACTTCCCACGGGGGCTTGACTGAAAAGTTGAGCCCCTTTTTTCATGCCAAAAAACAGGAGGTAAATGCTTATGGCAGATGATAAAACCACAAAAACGCCGGAACAGCCGGTAACGGATAGCGGGCCGGGCAAGGAAACGCCTCCCGCTCCCCCAAAAGAGCCGGAGAAGGTTTCCGTTTCCCCGGAGCCGGAAAAAAAGATGGAACCGGAGGTAAAGAACCCACAGGTTTCTGTCTATAACTTCGCTGAAATTATGAAGGAAAAGAAGGTCGAGGAACGGGCGGCAGCTCCCAGCGGGGAAAAGCCTGACCCGGCAAAAGTGGAGAAACCGGAAAAGCAGCCGGAGGCTCCGAAAAAAGCAGATGAAAAACCCAAAGAGCCGGAACAGCCGAAGCGCCGGGGCCGTCCCCCGAAAGCAGATAAGGACAAGGCCGCAGCCCCGAAGTCCAAAGCCCCCGCACAGAAACCGGAAAAGACGGTCAAAAAGGAGCCGGAGAAAAAAACGGCTCCAACGGTGCAGACCGCTCCCACTCCGAAGAAACCTGAAAAGCCGCAGGATGCACCACGCCGGGGCAAGGAGCAGATCGTCTATATCAAGCTGAATGAACTCCACGCCTTCAAGAACCATCCCTTTGAGGTTCGGGATGATGAAGAAATGCGGG
>ERZ779842.2912-NODE-2912-length-10687-cov-3.468209_pt1 | contig 10687 bp, 12 predicted proteins | sample MGYA00511095_ERZ779842 | MGnify/ENA primary metagenome ERZ779842 (study PRJEB29588, sample SAMEA2154036) | human gut metagenome | biome: human gut; feature: human-associated habitat; material: faeces | place: Denmark | collected 2008/2010 ... | reverse complement strand
ATATTCCGGGAATCATCTGTGATGGGGCCAAGATCTCCTGTGCTGCCAAGATCGCAGCCTGTCTTGACGCAGCCTTTCTGGCGCATCATCTTGCCATGAACGGGCAGTCTTATGCACCTTATACAGGAATTCTCCAGGAAGAAACCGCAGAGACCATCAGCTGTGTGGGACAGATCGGAAAAGACGGTATGAAGGAAACAGACAGATCCTCAAGATCATGCTGGAGCATTGATCCGCATCGGAGACGGCACAGATTAAACAGAAAAGGTTGGATTTATGGACAACGAATTAAGAATTGCAATACTGATCGATGCAGATAATGTATCAGACAAATACATCAAGATCATCGTGGATGAAGTGGCAAACATCGGCATAGCCACCTACAAACGGATCTATGGAGACTGGACCAGTGCACGGCTTTCCTCCTGGAAAAAGGTTCTTCTGGAGGATTCCATCATTCCTATCCAGCAGTACAGCTATACCACCGGAAAAAACGCCACCGATTCGGCGATGATCATTGATGCTATGGATATTCTGTATTCCGGAAATGTGGATGGATATTGTATTGTTTCTTCGGACAGTGATTTCACCCGTCTGGCAGCAAGGCTCCGGGAATCCGGAATGCTGGTCCTGGGTATGGGAGAGGAGAAGACGCCGAAGCCGTTTATTTCCGCATGTAACCAGTTTAAATATCTGGATCTTCTCTATCGCAACCAGCAGGAGGAAGAGAAGAAGGAAGATCTGGCTACTGCAGCAGAAGCTAAAAAATCCGGAAACAGCAGTAAACAGAGCAGCTCCGGCTCTAGGAAGAACAAAGATCTCAAGCGGGTGCGCAAGGCCATTAATGCCATCATCGAGAAATTTTCTGACGAAGAGGGATGGCTTTCCTCCGGACAGCTGGGCGACCAGCTTGGGAAACGACTTCCGGATTTTGATGTGCGTAATTACGGATATTCCAAGCTGACCCCCTTTATCAAATCTCTGGGAAATTATGAGACAGGCAGGATCCCCACAGGAAGCGGAGGGAGAAAGCAGATCTATTTCCGGATGAAGGAGGATAAACAATGAAGAATTATCTGGCACCTATGGAGGGCGTAACCAACTGGGTTTACCGGAATGCATATCATGACTGTTTTTATCCCATGGATAAATACTTTACGCCCTTCATCACTGCTAAGCCCAATAAACGTCTCAGCAGCAAGGAGATCAAAGAGGTATCACCGGAAACCAACGGAGATCTTCCGGTGATCCCCCAGATCCTGACCAACAATGCGGAGGATTTTGTGAAAACAGCGCATATCTTCCGGGATGAATACGGACACAGGGAAGTGAATCTCAATCTGGGATGCCCCTCGGGAACTGTCACAGCCAAGGGAAAGGGTGCCGGTTTCCTGGGCGAGCCGGATAAGCTGGAACGTTTTCTGGATGAGATCTTTGCGAAGTGCAATATTCAGATCTCCGTCAAAACACGTCTGGGAATGGATGATGCATCGGGATTTCCGGAATTAATGAAACTGTATAATAAATTTCCAATGAAAGAACTCATTATCCATCCGCGTGTGCAGAAGGATTTTTACAAAAATACTCCGAATCTGGAAATGTTTGCAGAAGCTTTCGCAATGAGTACAAATCCGGTCTGCTATAATGGTGATATTTTCTGTGTGGAGGACTATCAGAGGGTCTGTGAGAGGTTTCCGGAACTTGATGCAGTCATGAGCGGCAGAGGTACGCTTACGAATCCTGCCCTTGCAAGAGAGATAAGGGGTGGACAGGCTCTTACCAAAGCGGAACTTCGGAAGTTCCATGATCTGGTGTATCATACATACCGCGCAGAAGTTTCCGGCGACCGCAATGTTCTCTTTAAAATGAAAGAACTGTGGTTTTATATGGGACCGCTGTTTGCAAACAATAAAAAATATATGAAAAAGATCAAAAAAAGTGAGAAATGCGCTGTGTACGAAAGTGCAGTGGCAGAGTTGTTTGCCAGTGAAGAAGCTGTTTTTGATCCTGATAACATAAAAATGTTATAAAATACAAAAAGGCGACAGAGATGATGAACATTATAATTATTCATCGTATCTGCCGCCTTTTGGATTTCCTGAAGATTCGATTTCAGAAGTGCTTAATAAAAAGTCTCTTCCTGGACCAGGTTTTCCTCGAACATACCGGAATCTGAACTGGAGTCGGAGCCGCCGGTATCATAATCTGTCTGGGTATCGCCGGAACTGCTGTCATCATAAGAAGAGCCTGATCCGTCATCGGTCGGATAAGTGATCTGGTCAGAAGTATTGTAGTCATTGTCAGTATTGTCCTCATTGGCATAGTCGCCGGAGGAATTGTCATCGTATGAGGAATCGGAGTTTCCACTGTCGTCCTGACTGCTATCTGTGTCAGATGTATCATAACTTCCGGTATCATCAGAAGTATCGTAGTCATAATTGCTGTCCTCGGAATAGATCGTAAATCCGGCATCCTCAGCTTCGGACTGCTTTTCTGCCTCCGCCTCGGCAGCTGTCTCAGGGGCTTCCTTAAAGGTGCTGGTGGCACGTGCCCGGAGTACACTGGCATCCTTGGGAACAGCAGCATAGACCGTAACCATCGCACAGCAGAAACATGCGGTTATAATTCCAATTTTTATCTCGTCTTTGTATTTCATAGTTATTCCTTCTTTGTACCTGTTTTTACAGTAAGTATACCATGGATCGGACAAAAATTGTAATAAAAATTATTCCAGTTTTTTTGATGAATTTGCATATATAAAGTAATTTTATTAAAGAAATTGACAGCATATTGCCTGAAAGCGTATAATAAAGCTAATCATTTTTGATGATCTGGGGGGAGATTTACAGTGCTGACGGGAAATTTGCAGATCAAAAAACTAAGCCATTATTTTCTTATCACAATACTATGGTGTTTGTGTGTGGGAGTTCTGGCTTTTTTTAGTGTAGATGTTTCTGCGCAAAGTGCGGAAACCGTAAAAGTAGGCTATTATTTTTCGAATAATTTTCAGGAAGGTATGGATGACAGGTCTCCAAAAAGCGGATACAGTTACGAATATCTTCAGAAACTTGCATCTTATACAGGCTGGAAATATGAGTATGTTTATGGCGAATGGGATGAACTGTTCGAGAAGCTGAAGGACGGCGAGATCGATCTGATGGCAGGTGTGGCTTATTCTGATGACAGAGTGGATCAGATCGGCTATCCGGACACCGATGAATGCAGTGCTCGGCTTTACAAATCTGGCGATCCAGGCGGGCGGCGATACAGAAAAGACACAGGATTATCTTTCAAAGATAAAGATATCAGGAAATCATCTTTTGGGGATCGTAAATGAAGTACTGGAGATCAGCAGGATCGAAAGCGGGCAGACAAAGCTGGATGAAAGTGTCTGGAGCATCGCAGATATCGTAAGAGAGACAGATATCATCATCCGGGATCAGACCCTGGCGAAGAAGCAGGAATTTTCCATTGATATCTGGCAGGTCCAGGATATGTATATTTATTGTGATAAGCTGCGTGTAAAGGAAATCCTGGTCAATCTTCTTGGAAATGCGGTGAAGTACACCCAGACTGGTGGAACCATTTCCCTGCAGATCATACAGAAACCCTGTGAGAAGGAAAATTTTGGAAATTATGAGATCCATGTCAAAGACAATGGCTGTGGCATGAGTGAGGAATTTCTCCAGAAGATTTTTGATCCATTTGAGCGTCAGGCAAACTCCACGATCAGCTGCATTCAGGGAACCGGGCTTGGAATGACGATCATCAAAGGATTTGTAGACGCCATGGGTGGAACGATCGATATCAGATCAGAGGAAAACAAGGGAACCGAGATCATCGTCCGGCTGTGCCAGAGGATCGCGGAAGCACCAGAGGAGCCAGAAGAACAGAAGACAATTTCCTGTTCGCCGGAACTTTTTGCCGGCAAAAGAGTCCTTCTTGTGGAGGACAACAGCATGAACCGTGAAATCGCAACTGCCATTCTGGAAGAGGCCGGATTCAAAGTAGATACTGCTGAAAACGGTGCCATTGCTGTAGAAAAAGTCACCTATTACCCGGAAGGTTTTTATGATGTCATCCTCATGGATATTCAGATGCCGAAAATGAACGGTTATAAAGCAACACAGGCAATCAGAAACCTGCCAGATAAGGATAAAGCATGCATACCGATCATTGCAATGACAGCAAATGCATTTGAAGAAGATAAGAGAGAGGCTATTGCAGCCGGAATGAATGGTCATATCGCAAAGCCAATCCAGGTTGATACGCTGCTGGCGATGTTAGTGGAAGTTATAAGACAGCAAGAAAAGCAGTACATCTAAAAAATGATGTGAAGCAAGAAAAAAGCAAGCAGGGGCAATAGTTGTTTTGAACAGTTACGGAAAATATCACAAAAAAGCACTCTGAAATTTGGAAGTGGTTACGCGTTTAACCTTTGTAAAAACCGTTCTTTTACTGTACTATGGAAGTAGAATAAAAAGGTAAAGAAGGGATGGATTTGTCACAGAAGCGGGTTCGGATCGTGGATATTGCAGAAGCTCTGGGATTAAGTACAGCCACAGTCTCCAATGTGATTCATGGTAAGACAAGTAAAATTTCAGATGAGACAGTAAAAAGAGTTCATAAGGAACTGGAAAGAACAGGATATATCCCTAATATGGCAGGTATTCTGCTGGCAAGAAATAATTCCAGAATCATTGGCGTGGTAATAAATGACCATATTAAATATGAAGGAAGAGTTCTGGATGATGGATTTGTCATGTCATCGTTAAATGCACTTTGACACGAAGTAAACAAAAAGGGATATTTCCTTATGATAAACACAACGGCAGATATCAGAGAAATTCCGGTTTTTGCATCTATGTGGAATATGGATGGACTGATCCTCATGGGATTTTGTGAAGCCGATTATGAGAAACTCAGAAATCAGATGAGAATATCCTTTGTTGTATACGATGGCTATTTTGAGAAATGTTCCAAAGTGGTTAACCTGGTAATTGATCACTTTGATGGAGGATTTCAGGCGGGAGAATATCTCAAACAACTTGGACATAAAAAGGCATTGTGCATCTCGGATAATTTTATCTGTATGGATAAAGAGCGTATCGAAGGTTTTGGTGAAGCCTTTGCGCCGGGAGAAGTGGTGGTCTGGCTGATTCCGAAGTTTCAAAAGGAAAGAAAACTATTTTATGAGAAAAAATTTGCAGAATTTTTGGATAATAATATTACGGCAGTATTTGCAGTATCCGATCATTATGCTCTTGATTTTATGCATTTTCTGCAGGAAAAAGGCATTAAGATTCCAGATGATATACAGATGATTGGTTTTGATGATAATGCAGCGAGCAGAGAAAGTCGACCGGCTCTGACTACGATTCGCCAGGATCCGGTACTCAGGGCAAAATCAGCAATCGAATGTATAGAAGCGATGCGGGATGGCAGAAATTGTGAAGAAAAGATTCTTCTTCCGGTTGAGCTTATAAAAAGGGAAAGTACGAGGGAACTGTCATGTCAGAATTTGTGAGATCGTTATGCAGGATAGCAATTCCTGTTACCTTACAGAGTATGCTGCAGGCGTCATTTTCGATTATTGATCAGATAATGATCGGCCAACTGGGAGAGACAAATATATCGGCTGTTGGATTGTGTGGAAATTATTCTCTGATTTTTTCTGTTCTAATAGGTGCAGTAAGTACGGTTGCGGGAATATTAATAGCACAGTTCATCGGAGCAGAAGATGGCAAAGAGGCATGGTGCAGCTTTTGGGTGAGTCTTATCGTCGGGATATGGATCGCCTCTGTCTTTTTGACTGCATCAGGTTTCCTTTCTTCAGAGATTCTTGGATTTTATACTAAGGATTCAGATATTATAAATGCAGGTGCCGTTTATTTTCAAATCGTTGCATTCACTTATATTCCAATGGCAGTCAGTAATATATTATCTGCATGGCTGCGCTGCAAAGAGCATGCAGCAATACCATTTCTGGCAAGTCTTGGAGCCGTGGCAGTAAATACCGGGCTGAATTATGTCTTGATATTTGGAAAGGCTGGATTTGCAGCTATGGGAATCAAAGGTGCAGCGACAGCAACCCTCGTCTCACAGTTGTTCAATATGTTTTTTATTTTTATCGGATTTGTTATCAGTATAAAAAAGGATGAAGATAAGCTGGTGCTGTCACTGCATTTTGAAAAGATTACCAGGTGGGAGTATTTTATAATGATCATGCCGATTTTGATCAGTGAATTTCTGTGGAGTCTGGGACAGAACGTAGAGTCTGCTGTATATGGCCATCTTGGTACGACCAATCTGGCCGCTTATACTCTCACATGTCCAATACAGAGCCTGATCGTGGGTGCATTAAGTGGATTATCAGCAGCAGCTGGTGTTATGGTTGGAAAGCGGCTTGGAAAGAAAGAGTACGATGATGCTTACATGGAAGCCAGAAAGATCATGTATGCCGGATTAACAGGCTCTGTTTTTGTATCGGTGCTGCTTATACTTCTGGCGGGAGTATATACAGGATTGTATCGCGTAGATCAGAATGTAAAGGAACTTGGAAAAATCCTGCTTGTTGTTTTTGCATTGTATGCCCCTGTCAAAGTCGAAAATATGATTCTCGGCGGAGGCATCATAAGAAGCGGCGGCAATACCAGGATTATTATGATCATAGATATTGTCGGAACCTGGTGTATAGGAATTCCGCTGTGCATTCTTGCAGCGTATGTGTTCCAATGGGGGATTGCAGGTGTCTATACATTACTTACCACGGAGGAAATTTTCAGGCTGATCGTATCACTTGTTATTTTCAGGAAACGAAAATGGATGATCAGTTTATCATAACAAACAGGCGAGGTGTAGAAAATGGAAAAGGCTGTCCAGATGTCACATTATTACTGGATCCAATTGCGAAGGTATTTTCAATGTCCGTAGCAGAACTGTTGTCTCTGGTATAAACAAGTCCCCTGCTTATTGCTTTTGGCAATTGAAGCAGGGGACTTACCTGATCCTGGTTCAAATGGTAACGTGCTCCCTCTCTTTAAGAATCTTCGGAAAGAAATGGAAGAAAAAAAGGCAGCTGGTCATAGTGGCGGATACTACATCGGCTACCGGCTCAGAGAAGAATGCAGCATCTGCGGTGAAGAGTGCGGGCAGGAAGATCAGTCCGGCAAGGAAGATAAACTTTCGAAAGGCTGAGCAGAAGAGTGCCAGCTTCACTTTGCCGAGAGCAGTGGTCTCATCTACCAGTGGATATTGTATGGCCAGCGGGATGATCATAAAGGTGAACCGCTTAATATAGATGACGGAACGGTGCAAAATCTCAGGATCTTCTGTGAAGAGCCGTACATAGACCGGAGATGCGGCCCATAGGCATGGTGATGAGCAGAAGATAACTCTGTACAATCAAGACGCACAGGCATCCGTTTGCTGAACAGACAGCCAAGGACAAACAGACAGGAGATGATCTGAGAGATGACTGTTGCAATGGCTGCACCGGTAACGCCCATATGGAGGACGAAGATAAAAAGTGGATCCAGAAGGATATTCAGGACTGCTCCAATCACCACCGTAGCCATACCAAGACCGGAAAATCCCTGGGCGATCAGAAAACTGTTCATGCCGCCGGAGATTAATGCAAAGAAAGTACCGGCGGTATAAATTGTGACATAGATATTGGCGTAGGAAAAGGTTGTTTCACTGGCTCTGAACCACATAAGCAGAGAGTTTTTGCTGAGCAGAAACAGACTGGTGAGGACTGCGGACAAAATCAGCAGTATCAGAAAGCCGTTATTTAATACAAATACATTATATCTATGATACATGATTGGCAGTGGGAAGTAAACGGAAAAAGAAAAGACCGAAATGTAGTGAATATGACAGATAACGATGGCAGTGACCAGACACTGTTTTTTGACATTTCGTGCCAAAAACAGCTAGTTTGTGTCAAATCTGTTGTCTAAAACAACTAATAAAGTATAATGATTAAAAAAAGTTTTAACAGAATCAGGTAAATAGTGAAGCGGATTGCAGATATCCGCCTGACTTACCTTTTCAAAAATTATGCAGATTAAATGAATGGAGGAATAGAAATGACAATTAATAAAAAACTGGAAGCAGCAAAATTAGAACTTTTACTGGAGGGGAGACTGGATACCACAACTTCGCCTATGCTGGAGGCAGAACTGAAGCAGTCAATAGAGGGTATTACAGAACTGGTCTTCGATTTTGAGAAACTGGAATATATCTCTTCAGCTGGTCTTCGTATTTTGCTTGCAGCACAGAAAATCATGAATAAGCAGGGAAACATGGTTGTAAAGAACGTAAATGAAATCGTAGCCGAAGTATTTGAGGTTACGGGATTTTCTGATATTCTGACAATTGAGTAGAAACAGAAATTTTTCTGACCGAAATGTGTGAGATGAGGGAGAAAAATGATGGATACAAATTATTTGTGTGAACAGAAATTGAAAAGAGAAAATCCACAGTTACATAAAAGAGTTGCAGACAGTGTGGTTTGTGTAGAGCGGATGCTGGTAAAATATCAGAATATTTTTCCTACTTATACAGATCACACAGCACTGCATTCGATAAATATCATTGATTTTTGTAATCGTCTTATAGGCAAAAATATTGATCAGATGAATGCGGATGAAATCTATGTGCTTTTGATGGGAGCCTATCTTCATGACAGCGGAATGGGGATCACCATGTCTGATTATGAGAATTTTCGAAAAAAAATTGACTTCGGAGATTATTTTGACACCCATGATCAGGAGAATATTCCGGATATTATCAGGGATTTCCATCAGGAATTCAGTGGTGAGTATATCAAAAAGTACACAGAGATTTTTGATATACCGTCACAGGAGCATCTTTTTGCGATCGTACAGGTTGCACGGGGACACAGAAAAACAGATCTGTGGGATACAAAAGAATATCCGGAGGAAATCTGCCTTCCAAACGGAAATAAGATTCATCTGCCCTATCTGGCAGCCCTGATTCGCCTTGCAGATGAACTTGACATTGCAGCGGACAGAAATTTACAGTTTCTGTATGATGCAGAAATGATTGATAATGAATACAGCAAGATGGAATTCAAAAAACATCAGGCAATCCGCCAGTTAAATGTAAATGAAGATTCCCTTGTTATGATAGTGGACCGGTCGGATGAAAATGTATACCAGGGTGTACTGGAGCTAAAAGAAAAATTAAATCAGACATTTCAGGAATGCAGAAAGGTTATCAGAGAAAGAACACCGTATCGTATTGTACAAAGAGAGATTCTGATTCAACCATATAACGGTCTTTTTTTAGGACAGGCAGAGATGGGCAGACTGGCCGTACAGGGTAAACTGCTCTCAGAATATGAACAGCCGGTATATCAGAAAGTAATGAATGGAAGAAGTGGACTGACACTCCTGGATGTGGGATGCAACAATGGATGGAAAACAAAAATGCGTTTTCTGAGTGAAAATTTTAAGAAGATCATAGGGATAGATTGTTTAAATCCGCTCATCGAACAGGCACAAATAGAATTAAAAGACAACGTATTTTCTTTTTATACCTGTGATGTTATAGATGCAGATTTTACAGAAAATCTCCGGCGAATCATGCAGCAGGAAAAGATAGATGCATTTGATATTATTCATTGTTCGTTTGTGCTGATGCATACGGAAAGACCAGAGGATATTTTGAAAAAACTGAGGCCGTTTCTGGCAGAGGACGGAAAGCTTATTGTGATAGAAGCAGATGATATGGAAAGTTCAATGGTTCCTGACACAAAAGGTCTGTTTCAAAAATTTCTCGAATTACTTTTAAATGATCCATACGCCGGAAAAAGGACAATAGGAGCACACCTGCCTCAGCTGTTATCAGACAGTGGATATGCAGATATAAAATGCGAATGCTCAAAAGTATGTTCTTCGGGGAAAGAGAAAGAAAAGAAAGAACAGATTTTTGAAACCTACTGCTCTTTTCTGCCGGAAGATTTATTGCTGCTTGGAAAAGAAAGTAAAAAATATCAGCATGACTGGGAATGGGTGAATCAAAACTTTGACAAACTTCATGAGCAGATGACAGGCGATGAAGCGGTAATTTCCATGGGAGTTAAAATATACACCTGTAGAGGAGAAAGTATTTCAAAAGGTCAGAGAGGAATGTAGAACAATGAAATTAAAATTACTGCCGAAATTCGTATTGTCCCTGGGAGTGCTGGGGGTTGCCCTAACGGTTACGATTTCTCTGTTCAGCTATCTTTCTTCAAAAGAGTATCTGGAAGAGATGTATGCTCAGAGAGTCATCAGTGGGAGCAAAAGCGTGGCAACTATGCTGGATATAACGGATGTACGCAGGATTCTTGGCCCTGGCGGTGAAAACAGCGAGGAATACAGACGTGTGGAAGCTATGTTGAACACGTTAAAGAAGGATGGGGACATCACATATCTGTCACTGGTGATCCCGGATGAAGACAGTGTAACCTTTTATATTGACACCTGTGTACAGGAACTGGGGGATGACCCTGCGAATAAACTGGCTTATGGAACGAATGTATTATATACAGAAGCGGCATATGATGAGATCGATCTGCAGAAATATTATGATGTATGGGATCTGTATGCCGAAAATAAAGGTACGGATAAGCCGCTTGTGACAGATAACAGCTATGGATACAATTATACGGCTGGTT
>ERZ779842.2904-NODE-2904-length-10696-cov-5.178367_pt1 | contig 10696 bp, 8 predicted proteins | sample MGYA00511095_ERZ779842 | MGnify/ENA primary metagenome ERZ779842 (study PRJEB29588, sample SAMEA2154036) | human gut metagenome | biome: human gut; feature: human-associated habitat; material: faeces | place: Denmark | collected 2008/2010 ... | reverse complement strand
CCGCCGCAGACACCAAAGATCAGGGTACCGGAAGCTGCTGCCTTGAGGATCAAAGCCTCCATCCCGCTCTCACGGAGCCACTTAAGGTCATCCATCGTATTCTTTGTTCCCGGAAGGAAGATCACATCCGGATTCTTAAGGTCGGACGGATGCTGTACATAGCGAAGAGAAACTCCCGGTATGCTCTCCAGCGGGTTAAAATCTGTGAAATTGGAGATCCTCGGCACACGGATGACTGCCATATCGATCATCCCAACTTCCTGTGGACGGTCAAAACGCTCTGTCAGGCTGTCCTCGTCCTCCACCTGGATGTTAAGATACGGTGCGACGCCGACAACTGGGATCCTGCATTTGCTCTCCAGCATCTCCACGCCCGGATCAAGGATCGTCTTGTCACCGCGGAATTTGTTAATGATCAGACCCTTTATCATTTTTCGCTCGTCTTCCTCCAGAAGCTCCACGGTTCCGTAAAGCTGTGCAAACACGCCGCCGCGGTCGATATCGCCGACCAGAAGGACCGGTGCTTTGGCCATCTTCGCCATTCCCATGTTTACGATATCCTCTTTTTTGAGGTTGATCTCTGCCGGGCTTCCTGCACCTTCGATCACGATGATATCATTCTCCGCTGCAAGTGCATCAAATGCCTTCATGATGTCCGGGACAAGTTTTTTCTTGTAAGCAAAATAATCCCTTGCGCTCATTGTGCCAAGGACTTCTCCGTTTACAATGACCTGGGACCCCACATCGTTGGTCGGTTTCAGAAGGATCGGATTCATAAGGACGGACGGTTCGATCCCGGCAGCCTCTGCCTGCATGACCTGCGCTCTTCCCATCTCCAGTCCTTCCTTTGTGATAAAGGAATTCAATGCCATATTCTGTGACTTAAAGGGAGCCACACGGTATCCATCCTGTTTAAAGATACGGCAGAGTCCCGCTGCCAGAAGGCTCTTGCCCGCATTTGACATCGTTCCCTGCACCATGATCGCTTTTGCCATTTTATTCCTCCACCTCTTCTTCCTGTGCTTTCTTTCTTGCTTCCATGAGACCGTCATGGATTGCCTGGATCAGACGCTCATTTTCCTCATGGGTGCGTACTGCCACTCTGTAAAATCCCTTACCAAGTCCCGGATAGTTACTGCAGTCGCGGATCAGAACGTTCTGTCCCACACAGATCTCAAAAAGATCTTCCGGTCCCTTGAAAAACAGATAATTTGCCTGAGAAGGAAAAACGGTCATCCCAAGCTTATATAATTCTTCACTTAAATATTCAGATTCCTCAAAGATCAGATTTCTCGCTTTTTCGACATATTCGACTTCACCAAGTGCCGCAATTCCTGCCGCCTGTGCCGGAATCGAAATATTCCATGGCTGTGTGACCTGTGTCATTTTTTCGAGGAGTTCCTGATTTTCTGTGATCCCATAGCCAAGGCGCACGCCTGCCATCGCATAACGCTTCGTAAATGCCTTGAGAAGAAACAGATTGTGATATCTCGGAAGCTGCGCCTTGAGGCTGTACTGTCCCGGTTCGCGGATAAAATCCTGAAAGCATTCGTCCACTACCAGAAAGATCCCCAGTTCCCTGCAGACACGGAGCAGTCTGAACAGAAATTCTCTGTCCGTCAGCATTCCCGTCGGATTGTTCGGATTGCATAAGAATACCATGTCCAGATCCTTGTGCAGCCAGTCGATAAAGCTGTCCTGGACACGGAATTCATCTTCTTCCTTGAGCAGCACATGCTCTACCTCTGCACCGACACTCTCCAGAGCCTGCTCATATTCTGCAAATGTCGGGACCGGGATCAGGGCTTTCTTTGGTTTGAGTGCATGGCACAGTGAAAAGACCAGCTCCGCCGCACCATTTCCACAGATAATATGTTCCGGTTTGACATCCTCATAGGCAGCGATTGCTTCTTTCAGCGGTGCGTATCCCACCTGCGGATAGTCTTTGAGATGATCAAGACTGTCCCGGACTGCCTGTTTGACACTCTCCGGTGTTCCAAGGGGATTACAGTTTGCAGAAAAATCAAGACAGTTTTTGTAAGTATAGATATTTCCCCCATGTACGTGTTTCATTTCATTTCTCCTTTGCTGCCTGTTGTGGTATTACAGAATCCAGAACCCGACGGCGATGCGGATGATAAGGCAGATCAGAATGCCAAGAAAAGCAGTTCCGTACATCAGACGGTTGGAGCGTCTGATATCCTCCGGTTCCACAGCGCGGATCGGGTCTCCGATCGTCGGTTTTTCGTATAATTTGCCAAAATAGCAGGCATTGCCGGCAAGCTGTACGTCAAGCGCTCCTGCCATTGCCGCCTCTGTCTGTGCAGAGTTCGGGCTTGCATGGTTCCTTCTGTCCCTGCGGTAGATCTTTGCTGCGTTTTTGCCATCCATTCCACAGACAAAAGCCGCCGCAACCATCAGCCAGCCGGAGATCCTTGCCGGAAAAAAGTTTGCCACATCATCAAGCTTGGCACTGCATCTTCCAAAATACAGATACTTGTCATTTTTGTAGCCGAGCATGGAATCCATGGTATTGATCCCTTTATAAAGAAACATCAGCGGTGCACCGCCGATCGCCATATAGATCATCGGAGCGATCACACCGTCAGAACAGTTCTCTGCCACAGTCTCTACGGCTGCCTTTGTGACACCTGTATCGGTGAGTTCCTGGGTATCACGTCCTACGATCATGGACACTGCATAACGCGCCTCCCCGATCGTACCGTTTACCAGCCGGTCATAGACCTTCATGCTCTCATCTTTTAACGATCTGGTTGCAAGAAGCTGGTAGCACCAGAATGTCTCCAGGATCACGCCTGCCACCGGGAAATGTCCGTACAAAAGAGACAGGATTACAGCCGGCACACCAAAGGAAAACAGACAGACGAGAATCGTTTCCAAGACGCCGCCTGCCAGCTCTCCTGCATTCGTCTTTGGAAAGATCCTGCGGATTCCCTTTTCAAGAACGGAGATCAGGTTTCCGATCAGGCAGACCGGATGATACAGCCACCTGGGATCTCCAAATATCAGATCAAGTAAAAACCCTGCTGCCAGGGCTATCGTATGATAGATCACGTTTGTCACTCTTCCTGACCTTCCTGCTTGCAGGAACATCGTTGTTTTTTGTATGCGAGGCATTTTTTAAGAAATGCCTTCGGTACTTCGGGATTTCCATAATAATAGAGATGCGGGAAACCAGCCAACATCGTGTCCGTTCCATGGATACAGTCCCATCCACGCTTACTCTCCGGCTTCGCCGCATGAAAATCCTCTCCGCAGTTTTCGGAATCAAAATAGTGGAACTCATGTGCCGGGATCTCTCCGAAATCTTCCATTCCAAGAGCCGGCTTTTTCTGTGTCAGTGTCACATAGCCAAATCTGGAAAGTTTCGGTGTGCGGTATGCTTTTCCCGGGATCACCCCTGCCATCTGATAGAAGTTCCCATCCATACCTTCCATTTCTTCGTGAAGATACATAAAACCTCCGCATTCTGCCATACATGGCATCCCTGCTTTCAGTTTTTCCCGTATCATGTCTTTCATTGTGGTATTTTGTTCCAGTTTTTTTCCAATTAACTCCGGATAGCCGCCGTATAACAAAAGCCCGTCCAGATCATCCGGAAGCTGCTTATCTTCCATCGGTGAAAATGGAACAATCTCTGCCCCCATCTCGCCCAGAAGACGGAAATTGTCTGCATAGAAAAAGCAGAACGCCTCATCCTCCGCAACGCCGATACGCACCGGCTCGGAGAGTCTGAAATCGGTCACTGACTCCGGCTTCGCATCCAGAAGATCCGGTGCCTCGCCCGCCAGTTCCAGGATCCGGTCGATGTCAAGTGTCTCTTCCAGAACGCCTGCAAGCTTATGAAGCCTGTCTTTCAGTTCCGGGATCTCATCCGGAAGGACCAGACCAAGATGTCTGCTCTCGATCACACAGTCCTCAACCTTCGGTACATAACCAAGAACCACAACACCCAGTTCTTCTTCCAGAAGTTTCTTCATTCTCGGATAGAGCATGGGAGACATCTGGTTAAAGATCACACCTTTGATGTGGCTGTCCTTCTTATATTCCAGGAAACCTTTGACATAGGCAGCCAGAGACACACTCATCCCGCGGCTGTTTACGATCAGGATAACCGGTGTATCAGTCACTTTGGCGAGATCATAGGCACTGGCTCTGGTCGTAGTTCCTGCCACACCGTCATAAAAGCCCATAACCCCCTCCATGACTGCGACCTCACAGTCTCTGGCATTTCGGGTCAGGAGATATTTCGTCACCTCAGGTACTGTAAAAAAGGTGTCCAGATTCCGGGACTTTGTCCCGATCACCCGGCTGTGGAACATGGGATCGATATAATCCGGTCCGCATTTAAAAGACGCAGTCTTAAGTCCGCGCTCCACCAGTGCTTCAAGAAGTCCACAGGTGATCAGGGTCTTGCCGCTTCCACTGGAACCTGCTGCCAGAAGAATTCTCGGGATCTTCATGCCTCTTCCTCCTGTGTCCTGCATTTCTCATGTGCCTGTACCGTGATGATATAGATCGGGTTTTCGCCCATCATCATATGGTAGCGTCCGATGTTTTTGGATCTGGATGCGCAGAGCTGTACGACTTCGCTCTCGCACTGATAAGTTTCCTGCTTCTCAAGTTCACGGATGCAGTCAAGTGCCTCGCCCACGGTTTCCAGAGTAATGCAGTTGATCACAATACGCACCTGTGGGTTCTTATTCAGCAGAAGCTCCACGATCTCCTTCATATTTCCGGAAGATCCGCCAATAAAAGCGTGTGTCGGCACAGGAAGTTCCTCAAGTGCCTCCGGTGCGGTTCCCGGAACGATGTACATATGGTCCAGTGCAAATTTCTTCTTATTCTCCTGAAGGAGTGCCAGGGCATCCTCCTTTTTCTCGATCGCATAGACCCCGCCTTCAGATGCGCGAAGTGCCATCTCGACAGAAACAGAACCTGTTCCTGCACCAATGTCGTAGCAGATGGCATCTTTTGGAAGTCTCAGTTTGGAGAGAGAAACGGTACGCACTTCTGTCTTGGTCATCGGTGCCTTGCCGCGGATAAATTCTTCGTCTGGAATTCCATGAGTTGCCAGTTCCAGTTCTGCCTGTGGATTATATGCACAGACTACGCTCAAAGGATCTCCCTCATAGGAAACAAGTTCTCTGGCTGGTTTCGCCAGGATCTTCTCGTTATCATAGGAAAGATTTTCTCCAATATGAAGAATAACGTCGCCCATTCCGTAAAATGTAAGCTTCTCTGCCAGTTTACGCACTCCGTCACCCGTTCCGAGGATTGCAAAAACCTTGCGGTTCGTGCGGATCAGGGAAATGAGATTACAGGTTTTTCCATGCGCGCTGACGATCTTTGCGTCGTCCCAGGACAGGCCGATCTTTGACATAAAATAAACCACAGATGAGATCCCACAGATCATTTCCGTATCAGGTCCGAGAAGTTCTGCAAGTTTCTTCGCCCCGCTGTAAAATCCAACGTCACCGGAAAGTGCAATTACAACTTTGGTGTACTCCGGATGTGCGATCAGATACTCTGCGATCTCTTTGCTCCGATATTCATAAAAAACATCCTGTCCAGAAAGCCGGACAGCATCGACCATTCGCTTTGCGCCTACGATAAGATCCGCGTTTCGGACAGCTTCCTGACCCTCCTGCGTCAGAGTCTTCGGGCTTCCCATGCCGATTCCGAGAAGTGTGACCTTCTGTTTCCTGGTAAGTCCGTAGCGTTCGATCAGCATATGCCTGCATTCCCGCAGAGACAGACCCTCTTCTGCGAGAGGTCTTCCGATGATCACAACAGTTGCACCACAGGCTTCGGCCGCCTGGATCTTCTCAAGAAAGCCGCCGGCTTTGCCGGAATCCTTGGTAACCAGATATCTGCACTCATACTGCGTAAGCATCGCCCGATTCATTTCCATGGAAAAAGGTCCCTGCATCGCAATCAGGTTCCGGCCTTCAAAACCAAGTGCCTGACAGGATTCGATCACGGACGGAAGGGACAGCACTCTTGCAAACAAGCGCTCCTTATAATCCGGAACGGAGGTAAATGCCGCCAGTTCCTTGCTTCCTGTGGTCAGGAGAACATTCCCTGTAGTTCCTTTCAGGTGCTCTGCCGCTGCCTGTGTATCCTTAACATAGACAGCGTTCTGCTGTCCGCTGCCTGTACGGAGGATCCTCGTATAAGAGACTTCGGCTTCCTCGCAGGCTTTTCGGATATTTCTTGTCACTTCTGCTGCGTAAGGATGTGTCGCATCCAGAACAAGTTCCGGTTTTTCTCTGGAAAAAAGTTCTTTCATCTCGTTCTCATCGAGACGTCCCGCCTGCACATGCAGGGTAGAACTTTCTTTCAGGGACTTGGAGCCATATTCTGTTGCCACACATGCCAGTACCGGGATCTGGTTTTCACCGAGGAAACGACTGATCTCGTATCCTTCGGTCGTCCCGGCAAATACAATGACTTTATACATTCTTGTATCCTCGTGGTGTTACCATCTTGCCGTTGATTTCTTTTGTCTGAGAGTTTCCGATAAATACGGTTGTAAACATATCTACCTGTGTGTCACGAAGTTCCTTCAGAGTCATCAGATGATATTCTTCTCCTTCGCGTCCGATATTGCAGACAGTTCCGCAGACAGTGTCCGGGGATTTGTACTGCATCATCAGGTCACAGGCTTTCTGAAGATAATCATGACGTTTTTTGCTGGATGGGTTATAGAGACAGATCACGAAATCTGCCTGGGATGCTCCGAGAAGTCTTGCCTTGATCTTTTCCCACGGAGTGAGAAGATCACTTAAACTGATAAGACAGAAATCATGGATCAGTGGTGCACCAAGGACTGCTGCTCCGCCAAGTGCTGCTGTGACGCCAGGGACAATCTCAAGTTCTACTTCCGGATAATTTACGCCAACTTCATACATCAGGCCTGCCATACCGTAAACGCCGGCGTCTCCGCTGCAGATCATGGAAACGACTTTACCTTTCATTGCTTCTTCGAAGGCCAGCACACAGCGGTCAACTTCTTTTTTCATTGGTGTGGTCAGGAATTCTTTGTCCGGGAATGTGTCCTTGACAAGATCCACATAAACGGTATATCCGATGATCGCATCACTTTTTTTCAGAGCTTCCATTGCTATACCGGTCATCTGGTCACAGCCTCCCGGTCCGATTCCTACAACATATATTTTATTCAAAATGTACCTCCCATTTCCGGAGTCCCAGAGCTGTCGTCACGCCCTCTCTCCCGGTCTTTTTTCTGATAAGGCTGCCATTGCCGGATGCAAGTACTGCGCTTCTCTCACAGACATTCTCTACGCCTGTGATGGTCCGGACAAAAGCAGATGGAGTAAATTCTCCTTTTACTTCTTTTAGTTCTTCTTCTGTATAAGTGACAAAAGGGATCTTCCATTCCTCTGCCAGGGCATTAAGTCCAGGCTCGTCTTTCTTAAGGGAAATACTTGCAAGATTTCCAACTGCCTGACGATAAATATCTGACTCCATCAGACAGTTCTCTGCTTCCCTTCGGATGATGTCAGCTTCTTTATTTTTCCTGCATCCCATTCCGAGTGTGACTGCCGGTGGCACCACCTGTGTGGTAGAGGCAAACGGCAGACAGGAAGGATGGATCGTGACAGCAACACCGATCTCAGGGGCGCTTCCCCCCTCAAACGGGATTCCTTCTGCATCACATTCTGTCAGTCCATTCGGAAATGCTCCCACAAGTGGAAATTCACTGTAGAATCCCACCGACTCTCCTGCAAGCAGTGCCGCGGAAACTTCCTTCGCTGCCTTCATGAACAGGATCTCACAGCCGTTTTTTCTGGCAAAAACATCGACAGCAAACTGCTTATGAAGGTCTGTCGCTGTCGTCACGACCGGCTGTGCGCCCAGGATCTGTGCGGCTTTCAGACTCAGTTCATTCGCCCCGCCCAGGTGTCCGGACAAAAGTGAGATCACAAACTGTCCACACTCATCCACGACAAGAACTGCCGGATCTGATTTCTTACTTGCAACCTGTGGTGCGATGCTGCGCACGGCGATCCCACAGGCTCCGACAAAGATCAGCCCGTCATCCTTCTGGAAATGCTCTGCTGTCCAGTTTCCTGTACTTTCCGTAACAGAATCTTCCAGATATTTACTCTTTTTGTAAAGTTCGGTGTGATACCCCTGTGCGTTCAGTCCTTCCTGGAGTTTCAGAGCTGTCTGAAATCCGGTAAGGCTGAAGCATATGATAGAAATATCCATAATTTTCTTATTTGGTCGCTTCACGGAATTCTGTGGTAAATCCCGGATCATAAAGCTTGGAACGGTCGTACTGGGCTGCCTTGACAGAATCTCCGATGATCATAAGTGCAGTCTTGGTAATGTTGTTCTCTGCTGCTGTCTGTGCAAGTGTTCCGACTGTGCAGACAAATTTCTTCTCATCCGGCCAGGTTGCCTTGTAAACGATCGCTGCCGGTGTATCTGCTGTGTAGCCGCCCTCGATCAGTCGTCTGCTCAGTTCTTCGAGCATTCCGGTACTCAAGAATACGACCATGGTTGCCTGATGTGCCGCAAAAGACTGGATGCTCTCTTTGCTTGGAACCGGTGTACGTCCTTCCATTCTGGTGATGATCACGCTCTGTGAGATCTCCGGAAGTGTGTATTCCAGATTCAGTGCACTTGCTGCACCGCAGAATGCGCTGACTCCTGGACAGTAATCGTAGGAAATCCCCTTCTCATCGAGAATGTCCATCTGCTCACGGATCGCGCCGTAGATACACGGATCGCCAGTGTGAAGACGTACGGTTGTCTTGCCCTCTGCCTCTGCGTTTTCGATGACAGAAATTACTTCTTCCAGTGTCATCTTGGCACTGTTGTGGATCGTGCATACGTCCTTGCTGTATTCAAGAAGCTGCGGATTTACAAGAGATCCCGCATAAATGATCACGTCCGCCTCCTCAAGATACTGTTTTCCTCTGACTGTAATAAGGTCCGGTGCTCCCGGGCCTGCGCCTACAAAATGAACCATTAATCTCTCTCTCCTTTGCTAATTTTTTCAATTAATTCCGCTGCATTTGCTGTCTGTCCGAGGTATCCATATTCATTGGAAAAGATCACTGCCCCGAGCAGGATCTGCTGATAGGAGCGATGGTCCAGATAGAACTGAATCCTGTCGGTGACCTCCTTCATCGTCTCCTTAAGAATGTGGTTTTCGTCCAGGACGCGCAATGCTTCGTCCGTGGTATTACACTGCAGAATGGATCTGGCACATGCAAGATCTCCGCCCGCACGGATGGCATTGGAACAAAGCACTTCCATACGTGCATCTGCGCTGTGTGAATGGGTGTTCATAATCCCTGCCGCAACTTTGACAAACTTGCCGATATGGGAGATAAAAAGGATTCCCTTCACGCCCATATCCACAGCCATGTCGATCGTCTCACCTACATAGTTGCTGCATTTGATGTTTTTTTCGAAAGGAAGCTCCATGTGCTCCCTCAGATAATCGGCTCCGTAATTTCCAGGTGTCACAAGCATGTACTGCTCACCCATTGCCGCATGTTGTGTCATTTCCACCCGGATACTGTCGATCAGAGCTTTCTCACTCATAGGCTCTACGATACCGGATGTTCCAAGAATCGATATTCCGCCCACGATTCCCAGACGGGGATTGAAGGTCTTTCTGGCTATCTTCTCCCCTTCCGGTACAGAGATCGTCACTTTGAGTCCGCCCTCATAGTGGTACTGATCTGCAATTTCCTCGACTGCCTGTAAGATCATCGCTCTCGGCACCGGATTGATCGCGGCTTCTCCAACATTCTGGGAAAGCCCGGGTTTCGTCACCCGTCCCACTCCGATGCCTCCATCTATCACGATGCGGTCTTCCATATCCGACCGTATCAAAAATTTCTCAACTTCCGCATAAACCAGGATTCCATTTGTGGTATCCGGATCGTCTCCTGCATCCTTACGGACCGCGCAGCTTGCCGCGTTCTCACTTCGTTTCCTGTCCAGGATCTCCAGATGAAGAAGGATCCCCTTCGGAGTCATCAGTTCCACTTCACTGATCTCATCCTCTCCAAGCAGAAGCCGTGCTGCTCCCCTGGCAGCCCCAGCCGCACAGGAACCAGTCGTATAACCAAAGCGTAATTTCTTCTGGTTTCTGATCACATAATAATCTTCCAGTCCGTTTTTCTGTACCATAAATCTCCTCCTTGTATCCGCTCACTAATTATATTATTTTGTATAAAAAAAGTCAACGAAATGCACCTGTTTTCGGGCAATGCCTATAAAAATTAAAACGCCGAGATTTTCCCGTTTCTCTCTGAAGAACATTTCCAATTTCTCCGGCCTAAGTGCTGAAAAAGGCCTTAAACTCAAAGAAGGTCAGGAATAGCCCTCTGCATCGGAAAAATGTACCATAAACAAATGCGATGCCAAAAACTCAACATAACAGGCACTTCCGGCATCGGGAATGCTTCACAACATATAAATCGATGCCGGTGAACTTAAATAATGAGGAAATCAGGCATCGAGAATAAATCAATCTCTGATTTCCGATGCCAGGTGATTGTTAGAAGAGAAAATTGGCCGGAACTTACGTAAAAAAGGCCAACCCACAAACTGGAGTTTATATAATTATCTCTCTAACTTTCCCCATTTTATAGGCTTTCCCGCCTGTCCATTAGTGAAATGATAT
>ERZ779842.2903-NODE-2903-length-10699-cov-2.420237_pt1 | contig 10699 bp, 9 predicted proteins | sample MGYA00511095_ERZ779842 | MGnify/ENA primary metagenome ERZ779842 (study PRJEB29588, sample SAMEA2154036) | human gut metagenome | biome: human gut; feature: human-associated habitat; material: faeces | place: Denmark | collected 2008/2010 ... | reverse complement strand
ATCTGTCTGATACATAGTAAGCTAATTGTCTGGCTGTGAATAAATGAAACGAAAAATGCACTCTTTTGGAGAATCCGGAAGAGTGCATTTTTCGTTCTTTATTGAGAGCCGGGGTAAAAACGTATTTTTTAAAACATATGCTAAAGTGCTGTCACGCTTTGATTTATAATTAGACAAATTAGCATAACTGCATCAAAAATTGTGCAAAATGGATAGAAAATGTTTCGAAATTGTAAATTAGATATGAATAAATTGTGGAAATAGACGAAAATTACATGATTTAGACAAAAAAACTTGATAATTATGACAAATATGTTACTATAAGAGAGTAGCATTTACATATAGAAATCTAAAATACAGGGGTGTTATTACGAATGCATTGTATTTTTAATAGGGGTGTTAAAAATACAGACAAGTATAATGAAATTCGTAATGCATCTTTTTCTTTTTGGGTTTCACAAAGAAAGGAGAAGGTATTTTATGCGATTACGCAAAAAAGTTTTAGCAGTTCTTTTGACTGCAGCGATGTTAGTTACTTCTGCATCGTGTCCACAAACAAACACAAAGACAGTAAAAGCGGCAGGCGGTTCATTTAACAACTTGAACCAGAGCCGGATGACAGCAGCAATGGGGGCTGGATGGAATCTGGGTAACCAGTTGGAGTCGGCTGTTGGCGGTACACCGGAAGAAACAAAATGGGGTAATCCAACGATCACAGAAGATCTGATCCTTGCTGTAAAGGATGCCGGATTCAAGTCTATTCGAATTCCTGTATCATATTTGAGCAAGATTGGAAATGATTCCAATTACACGATCGATTCCGCTTGGCTTGACAGAGTACAGCAGGTTGTTGATATGTGTGTAGACAATGGCTTATATGCAATTGTCAATATGCATGGAGACGGATATACTTCCATTGATGGTGGCTGGCTGCTTTGTGGCAACTCAGACCAGACAGCGATAAAGAAGAAATACGCTGCATGCTGGAAACAGATTGCAACAAAATTTAAAAATTATGATGAGCATTTAGTATTCGAGTCAATGAATGAGGAATTTGACGGAACTTATGGAAATCCAAGTTCAAGTGCATATGCTAATATTAATGCATACAACCAGATTTTCGTAGATACCGTTCGTCAGACAGGTGGAAACAATGATATGAGATGGTTATTGATCCCTGGCTGGAATACAAATATTAACTATACAGCAGATGATTATGGATTTGAACTTCCTACAGATAATTATTTGTCAAGCAAGATCGGATCAGGTGAAAAGAGAATCATGGTTTCTGTTCATTACTATGATCCTTGGGAATTCTGCGGAACAGAATCCGGCGCAGTAACACAGTGGGGTGATACTGCTACAAACAGTTCTAAAGTAGCAAGCTGGGGTGATGAAACTTATATGAAATCCCAGTTTAAGAAAATGCATGATAAATTTGTTGCAAAAGGATATCCGGTTGTGATCGGTGAATATGGTTCGATTGACAAATCAAACTATGATTCGGCAAGCACAGCCAACAGAAAAGAATTTGCACAAAAAGTTTGTTACTATTCTGATATGTATGGATTGATTCCTGTATATTGGGATAATGGTTACAATGGTGAATATGGCTTTGGACTTTTTGATCGCTACACCTATAAAGTAACACAGCAGTCTGTCATTGATGGAATCATGGAGATCTATGGTGATACTTCAGAGGCAACCGCAACAGGAATTACATTGGACAAAACATCACTTACCTTAGCAGTTGGAGGTGGAAAGCAGACACTTACTGCTACATTAACACCAGCAGACAGCAAGGATAAGATTACATGGACATCAAGCGATGAAGATGTAGCAACAGTTAATTCCAAGGGACAGGTTAGTGCTGTTTCTACAGGAACCTGCACGATCACAGCAAGCGTTCCGAACGGATACAAAGCAACTTGTAAAGTAACGGTTCCAAGACCAACAAGCATTCGCGCAAAGATGTATCTGTTAGAAACTTCAAGCTGGAAATCAGTTATCAGTGATGATGTAGCAGAAATTACATCAGCCGGTGGAGAGTATTCTGTTTCATTAAAAGCAACAGAGGAGCAGTTAAAGAATATTGGTTCTTTATATATCCGTGATATCAGCGTAGGGGAAGAAGATGCATCTGCATTTGACTATGCTAAGATCAAAGTAAAATCATTTACTTTAAATGGCAAGACATACAGCATGAAGAACGATACTTTTACTTATGATACAAGCTTAAGTAAAGGTTCAGAAGACGGACTTTCTAATCCGATCTTTAACTTCTCATTCATTAATGTATGGGCAAATACACATGTAAATGATGTAACGGTACAGAATTGGAATTATATTGCATATTTCAATAATGCATCTTATCAGACAGAAAATACGTTAACGATCAACTTTAGTGTATCAGATATCAAAGGTGGCTCTACAGGTGGAGAAGCAACAACGGCACCAACAACAGAACCAACAGTAAAACCAACGGTAGCGCCAACAACGGCACCGACAGCAAAACCAACGGTAGCACCAACAACGGCACCGACAGTAAAACCAACGGTAGCACCTACAGTAGTACCGACAGTAAAACCAACGGTAGCGCCAACAACAGCACCGGCAACCGGTTCAAAAGTACTTTGCACCAATGAGACAAACAAATACGAAACATGGGATGCAAGCTGGTTGACAAAAGCAGCAGATGATGATGTGATCACATTACAGTATACCTGTACAGATGCATCACATGGTAACTGGGGTGTAATGTCATGGGGAGCTTCCGTAGATGGCGGTTGGAATTCCGGCACATCGTATAATGCAGCAAGTAATCCAACAGACGTTGTAACTGCTACTTGTACTGCAGCAGAGTTAAAAGATGCATTAAAGATTAAAAAATCATCAACGGTTTCATATATTTGTCTGTATACATGGAATGGTGGTAAGATCGTAAGTCTTTCTATCTCAGACCGTACAGCAAAACCAACAGTAGCACCGACAACAGTGCCTACAACAGAACCAACAGTGGCACCAACAGTAGCGCCTACAACAGCACCTACAACAGCACCAACAGTAGCACCAACAGTAGCGCCAACAGTGGCACCAACAGTAGCACCAACAGTGGCACCAACAGTGGCACCGACAACAGCACCGGATGCCGGAACTTTACAGGGTGATCTCAAAGTAACAGGTGACTGGGGAACAGGTGGACTGGCTACAATCACTATTAAAAATACAACAGGTAAGACGTTTTCCGATGGATGGACGGTATCATTTGATTGTGATCGTTCGATCAAAAACTGCTGGAGTGGTACATTAACAAATGTAGGAACAAACAGTTACACGATCAGCAATCCGGGATGGGACAGCTATCTTGCGGCAGGAGCTACGATCACATTGAATGTAGAACTTGGTTCAGGTACAGCAACTCCTACCGTATCAAATATTTCATTGAAATAATCAAATGTTTAGATGGCTTTTGAATGATGAACTCCTAAATATAACTCATCTGCATACAGGGCAGGAAAAAGTCAGATAATATGAATAAGAAAAAGAGAGGTGGCATACGAAAGAGTATGTCGCCTCTCTTTGTGTTGTTTCATAAGAAAATGAACGTCAGATCCTTATGAAACAGAGATGATATTGATCAAAAAGAAAAACTATCTTCCTGACATTTCTTCTTCCTGACGTTTGATCATCTGACGAACCATCTCACCACCGACAGAACCGTTCTGTGCGGAAGTAAGGTCACCGTTGTAACCCTGTTTGAGAGGCACACCTAACTCGTTTGCAACTTCCATTTTGAACTTGTCCATAGCTGCTTTTGCCTGTGGTACTTCCATTCTTGAACTCTGATTATTTGTCATAATTTTTTCCTCCTTTTTTAGCGATTTGATTCTTTTCGACGATTCATGAAAAGATTGATATCGCGTTGATTGACTGGATAAGAAATTTCTTATCTGATACTAGTATGTGATGGAATAGAAAAAATATGTTGGTAGTTTTTGGAGAAAAGGTTGAAAAAAAATTATAATGTGATACAATATTCTTGTATGAATATTGTTAAAAATAATAACTGCGTTATTACTAATGCGCAAATACATAAAACGTATGGAGGATACTAAAATGAAACATATCAAAACAATCAATAAGGCAAACTTAAGCGCAACAGCAAAAAAAGGTGGCTGTGGAAAATGTCAGGCATCATGTCAGTCAGCATGTAAGACATCTTGTACAGTAGGTAACCAGAAGTGTGCAAACGAGGAAAATAAATAATTCCGGTTAGGTTTGACATTTTTTATTTTCTAAGATATGGAACATAAGAACCATATCGCATGATACGAAAAGAATACGATAGCTGTTATGAGAGTTGCTCATAACAGCTATTCTAATATAGATTAAATTGCCAAATTGTCTGTCCTGTATAGTGGGTTCGTTGCGCAGGCTGTTCAAAGTATATTTTGCAATTTGATCAGATAGAGAAATGAGGTAAAAATGATTCATAAATTTAAAGCAAAAGATATTTGTATTTTATTAGATACCAATAGCGGTGGAGTGCATGTGATCGATGATGTTACATTTGATCTGTTAGATCATGCAGAACCGCCATTTGAAAAAGAATGTCCTAAAAATGTTATGGATATTTTAAAAGAAAATTATACAGAAGAAGAGATAAAGGAAGCATATGCGGATATTTTAGAATTGTACGATAACAAATTGTTATATAGTGATGATGTCTACGGCGATTATTCTAAGACAGTTGTAGAATCACCGATCAAAGCAATGTGTTTGCATATTTCGCATGACTGTAATCTTCGCTGTAAGTATTGTTTTGCATCGACTGGTGACTTTGGAAAAGGACGTAAACTGATGCCGTTTGAGGTTGGAAAAGCTGCGATAGATTTCCTGCTTGAAAAGTCAGTGGGAAGAGAAAATCTTGAAGTTGATTTCTTTGGCGGAGAGCCATTGATGAACTTTGATGTTGTTAAGCAGATCGTTGAGTATGCAAGAAGCAAAGAAGAGGAATATCATAAGAATTTCCGTTTCACCATTACGACAAATGGTATGCTTCTTGATGATGACACGATCGATTATATCAATAAAGAGATGTATAATGTTGTTCTTTCAATCGATGGCCGTAAAGAAGTTAATGACCGTATGCGCGTCCGTGTAGACGGAAGCGGATGTTATGACAGAATTCTTCCGAAATTTAAAAAGTTAGTAGATGGACGTGGTGACAAGGAATATTATGTCAGAGGAACGTATACAAAGTATAATCTTGATTTCTCGGAAGATGTTATGCATCTGTATGAAGCCGGTTTTGATGAAATTTCCGTTGAACCGGTTATTGAATCGCCGGAAGAAGCTTATGCCATTACGGAAGAAGATCTGGATCAGATTTATGCGGAATATGATAAATTAGTAGACCGGATCGGTGCGATCAGGAAAAACGGAAAGCATATCAATTTCTTCCATTTCATGATCGATCTGGATCAGGGACCATGCGTGATCAAAAGACTTCGTGGCTGCGGAAGCGGTAATGAATATGTATCAATCACACCGGATGGAGATATTTATCCATGTCATCAGTTTGTAGGTCATGATGAATATAAAATGGGGAATATCGAAGAAGGTACCTTTAACAATGATATCAAAAAGGAATTTGCAGGATGTCATGTTTATTCGAAGCCTGCCTGTCAGGAATGCTGGGCAAGATTTTATTGCAGCGGTGGATGCAATGCGAATAACTTTGTATTCAATGGTGATATCCATAAAGCATATGAGCTGTCTTGCAAGATTCAGAGAAAGCGTATTGAATGTGCAATTCTGATGAAAGTATTAGAACAATTAGAAGCATAATTCACAAAAGACAGAGCATTACGCATTGGCACTGTCAAAATTCACAAAATGCGTAGAAAAGAGGAGAATTATGGAAAAACATAATAATGTCAAAGGAAAACTGATCGGTGGGATTTTAGCGGTTGTGCTTCCGTTTCTGATCATACAGGGAGTCATTTATGAGTTGCTTCAGTATGGAGTGATCAAGACGGCAATTGCATTTGTATTAAATGCAATTGTTGCGGCAATCGCATTTTTTATTATATACAACATTTTAAAAGCTTTACTGCTTCCGTTTCAGGCTGCCATCACCGGAGAAACAATCCGAAAAAACTCGGTGGTTGCTAAAAAGATGGAAAAATTATCTTCAAGAGATGATGAGATTGGCAAAGTAGCAAGAGAAATTCAGTCCAATGTTGAAACATTTGCGGAAACGATCAGTGCGATCCGCATCGCAACTTCAGAATTAGAGGAAGTTTCCGGTGAATTTGCACAGATGTTTGAAAACATGAATGAAGTAGCGGATAGTACCAATAGTGCAGTAGAAATAATCACAGATAATACATCGATCCAGGCAGACAAAGTAAGTGATATCAAGAAGATGACAGAGCAGATCAGTGAGGGTGTGGATCATATCTTAAATAATGTGGAATCATTAAAGCAAAGTGTAGATACGGTATTAGATTGCAATCATGCTGCATCCGAGATCATGAAAGAACTTGTAGATATCAGTGAAGAAAGCGGACATGCAATGGAAGAAGTTGGCACACAGACAACACGTACCAACGAGTCTGCACAGGAGATCCAGAAGGTGACAGGTATTATTGCCGGCATTTCCAATCAGACAAATCTTCTTGCACTGAATGCAAGTATTGAAGCAGCCAGAGCAGGTGAGAATGGAAAAGGTTTTGCTGTTGTAGCAGAACAGATTCGTGAGCTGGCTGACCAGTCCAGAGAATCAACAGAACATATCAGCGAGATCGTTAACGGTCTGATTGCAAATTCAAATACAAGTGTAGAGATTACCAAGAAAGTATCCGAAGCTTTTGAAAAGCAGGATGAGAAGATTAAAGATACAGAGTCTGTTTTCGGTACATTAAATTCTGAGATCAAAAGAGTCGGTTCTGCAATCGATGAGATTGATCGGGAGGTATCTGATCTTGATGAGCATAAGAATGTGATCGCAGAAGGTGTTGAAAATCTTGCACAATTTGCTCAGGAAAATGCGGAGAGCGGACGTGTTACAAAGGAAAATATGGACAATCTTGGACAGGTTATGCAGCAGTGTAAGATTTCGACAAAGAAGATTGGTTCTGTATCAGAAAAACTAGTAGAAAAGATTAAAAACTTAAAATCAGAAGGAATGAAAAAAATTCACTAATGATTTCGAGGTGTCAAAAGTACGTTGCTAAGATTGGCGGATGTGATTGTTGTTAGTATGTTTTATATGTAAAGCAAAAGGAACAGCCGGAAGATAATGTATTTTTTGACACCTTGCTTTATTTTGACAGAAAAGAGTGATATATATGGAAAGAGAATTACAGATAGGAGAATTTTACAGACATTTTAAAGGAAATGTATATCAGATAAGAGAGATTGCAAAAGATAGTGAAACATTAGACAAAATTGTAGTTTACCAGGGAATGTATCCGCCATATGAATGCTGGGTCAGAAATTATGAAAATTTTATGGCACCGGTTGATACGGGAAAATATCCAAATGCCTCACAGAAGTATCGTTTTGAACGAATTATGCCGGAAGAATTACAATCCGATATACAAAAGAGACAGATAGAATGTTCATTGCAGGAAGATGGGTATAAAAATGAGCAGGCAGCCAGTGTTTTGACAAATAAATTGCAAAAGAAGGAACCTACAGAAAAATCTTTGCATACAGAAGATATAAAACAGCCGGCGAATAGTTTGAAAGAATTTTCAAAGGAAGAACTTCATGACATCTTTCTGGAAGGAAGGGCGGAAAAATTCCTTGAGGATAAAATGAGTGCTAAAGAGATTGGAACAATGGGGATGATGCAGCTTCTGGATGCAGAAAGCTTTCATCAGAAAAGAGAAATCTTTAAAGGCTTAAAAAAATATCTGACAAAAAATCTGCTTATGAATATAGCAGTTGCATTAGAGGATGGAACAGCAGAAGAACAATATGATTCCATACTGCATTGTCTGGATGCTTTAGAACATTATGAAGGAGGGAGACTGCGTTAAATGCTGCAAAAGATAGCAAACAGCCTGGTGCATGGAAATTTCAGAACAAAACTTTTTTTGTGGTCGGTGATCGCGCTGGGAACAGCAGCCTTAATCCTGCTTGCGGCAGCACTTGCACTTGGAATGCCTGCATTGGGAGCGGGTGCAGCCGGCTTTGGGTTTGTAGGCCTGGTTACATCACAGTCTGTATCATTAAAAGATCTTGAAAAACCACATAAGAAGAAAACTTCGAAACCAAAAGTAAAAGAACCGGCAGACGGATCAAAGGGGCAGAGTTCGGATTCATCCAAAGAACAGGAAAATGGTTCAAAGGAGCGAAATGATCGTTTGAAAAAAGAACAGGAGACAGGCAGGCAAAAGAGCAATCGTTATAAAAAAGAACAGGAAAAGACAAAATTTTTACATTCTGTTGATGCCAAAACAATGAAAAAAAACATGAAAAAGCATAAAGTGAATCAGATTCATGTAAAAGTTATGGTGGATTCTTATCCGGAAAAGCAGATTGAACAATCACCGGCTGTTGTATGGCGAACCGATACAATGTTGCATTTTATGATCATGTCTGCACAGGTCGAAGAGTTTGAAGTGCCTTTAATGGATATCAAAGGAATTCTGCTGGTAAAGAATGTTCCTGCAGATCCGCAGAAGGACTATGCTTTTTATAAATATAATTCCTTTATCGGTAAAATGTTTCGGCCGTTTCTTCCGGCATATAGAGAAAAAAATAACCAGGGCAATCTGGAATTTACGAAAAATACATTTCGGATCGATCCGGGGATTTATCTGACAAATACCTCGGTTGCTAATCTGCAAAGTGTTCTTCTTCCGGATGTTGCATTTTTAGTAGATGATAAAGTAACATCTTCAACATATTTTAATGAATATTTTAAAGAAGTATACCGCAATAGTATTTTGTGTAAAAACGGAATTATCAACCTGGAGGGATATAAAGAAAAAGTAGAGATCACATTAGACGCATTGTTGACAGCTCCGATCAGTGGAGAAGAGTTTGTGCAGACACTTCGTGAATTGAAAAAATATCATTTGATCACACAACAATATGTGACAGAGTATACACAAAAATACAGGACGATCAATATGGACAAAACGAACTGATCTTCTTTGTGGATTATTTCCATTGACAGAGAAAGGAAAATTATGATAGGTTTCCATTAAACGATGTTGTCGGAATGAATGACAGCCCTAGACAGCATTGTGAAAAGATTGCAGAAATAAGTTTTTTTGTATCTGCTGGAAAAGTTTTTTATAAGCAGATACAAATGCCGGTAGAAAAGTAGTTGACAGAATTCTGAAAATGGATTATGATACAAAAAGAACATCTGTTCGTAAAATGAAGGGGAGAGTCGTAATACAGAACAGACAAGAAAGGAAAATGACATGGCAAAAGAAGTTACGATTGATGAGAATAAACAAAAAGCATTAGCGGCAGCAATGGCACAGATTGAAAAGCAGTATGGAAAAGGATCTGTTATGAAACTGGGCGATACTGCTCATTTGAATGTAGAAACTGTACCATCCGGTTCACTGGGGTTGGATCTGGCATTGGGAGTAGGCGGTATTCCGAAGGGACGAATCATTGAGATTTACGGACCGGAATCCGGTGGTAAGACAACGGTAGCATTACATATGGTAGCCGAAGTGCAAAAGCAAGGTGGAATTGCCGGTTTTATTGATGCAGAGCATGCGTTAGATCCTGTATATGCCAAGAAGATAGGTGTAGATATTGATAATCTTTATATTTCACAGCCGGATACCGGCGAACAGGCATTAGAGATTGCTGAGACAATGGTACGTTCTACAGCGATTGACATTGTTATTGTCGATTCGGTTGCTGCTTTGGTTCCGAAAGCTGAGATCGAGGGTGATATGGGAGACAGTCATGTTGGTTTACAGGCAAGACTGATGTCACAGGCATTGCGTAAATTAACAGGTGTGATCGGCAAGACAAGCTGCAGCGTTGTATTTATTAACCAGTTACGTGAAAAAGTCGGTGTGATGTTTGGTAATCCGGAGACGACGACAGGTGGTCGAGCTTTAAAATATTACTCCTCTGTCAGACTCGAAGTCAGACGTGGAGAGCAGATCAAAAAAGATGGAGAACCAATCGGTAACCGTACCAAGATCAAAGTTGTGAAGAATAAAGTTGCACCTCCATTCCGTACAGCAGAAGTTGATATTATTTATGGAGAGGGAATTTCGCGTGAAGGTGAGATTCTGGATCTGGCAGCAGAAGAAGGTATTGTTGTAAAGAGCGGTGCATGGTATGCATATGAAGGCAATAAGATTGGTCAGGGACGTGAGAATGCAAAGACCTATCTGATCGAACATCCTGATATTTTAGCAGAAGTAGAGCAAAAGGTAAGAGATAAGTTCTTTAATAAAGATGCCAACGAAGCATCGGAAGATGTAAAGGATGCAGAGCAGACAGCAAAGGAAGATGGTACTGTTTCTAAGACATCAAAAAACGCCGCTGAAAAATAATAAGAATATTAAAATGGATAAAATTGAAGTTAAGTTTGGTCATCGTATTAAAGAATTGCGCTTGAAGCAAAATATTTCTCAAGAAGAATTGGCTTTTCGTTGCGGGTTATCAAAGAACTATATATCAGATGTTGAACGTGGAACAA
>ERZ779842.2893-NODE-2893-length-10724-cov-3.067579_pt1 | contig 10724 bp, 7 predicted proteins | sample MGYA00511095_ERZ779842 | MGnify/ENA primary metagenome ERZ779842 (study PRJEB29588, sample SAMEA2154036) | human gut metagenome | biome: human gut; feature: human-associated habitat; material: faeces | place: Denmark | collected 2008/2010 ... | reverse complement strand
TCACTTGTTAGTTGTAACTATAATACTATTTTTTTGAAATTGCAAGAGGTTTTTTAACCATTTTTCTCATTTTCAGAATAATCCCCGCCTTTTCAAAATCCCGTCTGGCCTGGGTCACCTGCCGGATATGGCTTTCTACTGTGGTGCAGCAGCCACCAACAGCTGTAGCTCCATTCTGGAAATAAGATAAAGCATAGTCATAAAAAGTGCGCTTATCATTGGTTCCATGCCAGGTCTTTGTGACTGGGTCATATTCTTCTCCGCTGTTTGGGTATACCGCAATGGGCAGATCTGTAGCGGTCCGAAATTCCCGGATCAGACTGACTATATATGCCGGTTTGGTGCAATTAACTCCTATCATTTTCAGATGAGGATACTTATGGGGATCCTGGGAAAATGCTCTTGCACACTCTGCAATCTTTGTGCCCTCATTAATGTGTTTATCATCCCCACAGGAGAAACTGATCCAGTAATCTGCCCCCATTTCTTCCGCGATTTTAGCCTCTACAAGTGCCTCTCTCAAAGAAGGCTGTGTTTCAAGCAGAAGCAGATCTGCCCCTGCTTCCCACAAAAGCTCCATTCTGTGCTTATGAAATTCATAAAGAGTCTCTTCGGACACTTCATAATGCCCCCGATATTCTGAGCCATCTGCCAGATATGCCCCATATGGGCCTACACTTGCCAGGCACAGCGGCCAGGTATGGCCTGCTTTTTCTCCTTCTTCCTGCCACCACTCTTCTCTCGCTTCCAAAAAGATCTCAACACTTTTGGCGATCAGTTCTTCTGCCTGTTCTTTTGTATATCCAATGTCCATTAGTCCCGGAACTGTTGCCTGATAGCTACAGGTTATCCCGCAGTCCGCCCCTGCCTTAAAATAATTTTTATGGACCTGTTTCACCATTTCCGGCTGATCAGCTAAAACTTTTGCAGTCCACAGTTTTGTATTTAAGTCTATCCCCATATTTTCAAGAGGTGTAGACATGGCTCCATCCAATACAAGCAACGGTGATACTGCCAGTGTTTCCTCTAAAGTTGTGCGTTTAAAAGTCATGAGCAAAATCTCCCTTCTCCGTTGTATCTCTTCCGATCAATTACACACATTATACACTATTTTTGTTACCACTACATCATCTTATAACGATTTTAATCCAAAAAGTAACCTCTCCATGTACAGTAATATTTTCTTCCATTGATTACCCTGCATTTTTATGGTACCATCAGAACTGTTAAAATTAAAAAAATGAAGAAAGCGTATTTTTATGAAAGACTTAACAAAGGGTTCTCCCTCAAAAGTAATGATCTCCTTTGCCATTCCTGTGGCTCTTGGAAATATTTTCCAGTTGTGTTACAGTCTGGCTGACACCCGCGTGGTAGGCAGTACCTTAGGCGAAGCTGCTCTGGCGGCTGTAGGAGCTACTACTTCTATCAGCACTTTATTTATCGGATTTCTGTCCGGACTTACCAATGGTTTTGCCCTTCTCATTGCCCGCCAGTTTGGTGCCGGGGATAAAAAAGGCGTAACCCGATATGGCGCCGGATGTCTGCTGTTAGGATGCATCACATCTGTGCTTCTTACCTTCATCTGCGTAAGCAGTCTTCCCTTTATTTTACGACTGCTTAATGTACCTGAAGCATTAATGGGCCAGTCCACCGCCTACATACGTGCTGTTCTTTTAGGACTTTTAGCCACTATGCTTTATAATGGCTGCGCATCTATCCTGCGGGCTGTGGGCGATACCACTGCGCCCCTTTTATTCCTTCTGTTTGCAGCAGCACTAAATGTAGCCCTGGACCTGCTTTTCATTTTAAAGTTTGGTTTTGGTGTTGCAGGCGCTGCCTGGGCCACCGTATTGTCCCAGTCACTTTCCGCCATCATAAGTCTGGTCTACATGTTTAAGAGATATCCTGTTTTCCGATTTAAACCAGATGATTTTAAACTTAAACTGCGGGAAATAAAAGCTTTATATACCTCCGGCCTTTCCATGGCAGCCATGATGTCTCTGGTGTTTTTCGGAACCTTATCCCTTCAATGTGCCATCAATACCTTTGGTCAGGATATTATCGTTGCACACACAGCCGCCCGCAAGATCACGGAATTTTTCATGCTTCCATTCTCTGTTATGGGCGTTACCATGGCAACCTACTGCGGGCAGAATATGGGAGCAGGACGTAAAGACCGGATCCGCACAGGTATCTGCCAGGCTCTGATCCTTACCTGGATCTGGTCCCTTGGAATGATCCTTTTAAGCTACACAGTTGCCCCATGGCTTATATGGCTGGTAACAGGATCTAAAAATCCGGCTGTCCTGTCTAATGCAACCTGGTATTTAAAAACGGACACTCTCTTTTATTTTGCTCCTGCTGCCATTTCCATTTTAAGAAACGGGCTTCAGGGAATGGGCGACCACATTACTCCTGTATTTTCCAGTATGATCGAACTCATAGGAAAAGTGATCTGTGCTTTCCTCCTTGCCCGCATCTTCCAGTACTGGGGCATTATTATGGCCGAACCTATCGTATGGATCTTAATGGTCATTCCACTTATTATAAAAGCCAGAAAGCTGCTGTGACATCTGATCACAACAGCCTTCCGGCTTTTTCTTTTTTTATGTATTTTTCTGTTATGTACTGCTTTATTTAATGATCTCTTCTGCTCTTTCCAGTGCAGCAGTGATATTCGGGCAGAAATTCTCTTCACCTGCAAGAGCAACAAATCCAGCCTTTTTCATTACCTTCATAGGCTGCTCATTTACATGGGAGAATACAATGGTCACGCCCTTGCTTTCGCAGGTCTTTGTAAGTGCAGTCAGGGCATTCATTGCTGTGCTGTCCAGTGCAGGAACGGCTCTCATACGCAGTACCAGGCACTTTGCGCTCTCTTCCACTACAATGTGCTCAATGGCATCAGAAGCGCCAAAGAACAGAGGGCCGCTTACTTCGTAAACACGGATCTCAGCCGGAAGCTTGCGCAGGTTTTCATTAACAGCTACAGTATCATCATCTGTATATACCCAGCTTTCTGCCTTTGTCTCTTCGCTCATTCTTTTGATGAACAGCAGACATGCAAGGATCATACCTATTTCAATAGCCACGACCAGGTCAAATAATACAGTCAGTACAAAAGTTACTACCAGAACCAGGATATCGCTCTTTGGAGCTGTTTTTACTAACTGTAAGAAGGTACGCCACTGGCACATATTATAAGCTACGATAAACAGGATCGCTGCAATGGTAGGCATTGGGATCATACCTGCATATGGCATCAGCACAACCAGTACGATCACCAGGGTAATAGAGGGGACCATACCAGCAACTGGTGTAAGGCCGCCGTTTTTAATGTTTGCTGCTGTACGTGCAATGGCGCCTGTAGCCGGAATACCGCCAAATAACGCAGAAGCAATGTTTCCTGCGCCCTGCGCTACTAATTCCATATCAGAACGGTGTTTTCCATTGATCATGCCGTCTGCAACCACACAGGAAAGCAGGGACTCAATAGCTGCCAGGATAGCAATGGTAAACGCATTTGGAATAGCCGCCTGCACGATCTCAAAGTTCACTGCCGGCAGGTGGAAAGATGGCAGTGCATTGCTGATAGTGTACAGATTTCCAATGGTAGAAACCTTTAAAGGCAGGAATTTTACCATAAGAATACCAACGATAACCGCGATCAGGGAACCTGGGATCTTCTTAAAGATATAAGGAGAAATAATCAGGATCGCCAGACTTACAGCTCCTACGATCAGTGCCGCAGGATTAACAGTTCCAATATTTTCCAGAAATGCTGCCAGCTTTTCCATGGTCTCGATCGGACGGACACCTTCCGGATAGGTCACACCAAAAAAGTCCTTTAACTGTCCGATGACAATGGTAACAGCGATACCGGATGTAAAACCGGTTGTAATGGTGTACGGAATAAATTTGATCAGGCTTCCGAAACGGCAGATGCCCATCAAGATCAGGAATACACCTGCAAGAACCGTTGCGATCACAAGACCGTCCATTCCGTCTCTTGCTACGATACCTGCTACAATGGTAGCAAATGCTGCTGTCGGTCCGGCGATCTGTACGCTGCTGCCGCCTAATGCGGAGATAACGAAACCAGCTACGATAGCCGTAAAAATACCTGCCTCAGGACCTACGCCAGATGCCAGTGCCAGAGCGATAGACAGAGGAAGCGCGATGATCGCTACGATAATACCTGCTGTCACGTCTTTTACAAACTGGGATTTGTCATAGGACTTTAAGGCTGTTAATAACATGGGTTTTAAGTTGCTCATTTTACCTTCGTCCTTTCATTTTCCTTTGTTTCTGCTTTTTTATTATTTCATACTCACGATCCCCGCGCTTTCGCGCTCCACTGCCTGCTGACGCAGGCGGCTCGTTCGTTAATGACCCAAGAAAAACAAATGTCTGCTGCGCAGCCGCTTGTTTTTCTTCCCCGGCCATTATATCATAAAGAAAATGTTAAGAAACCATTATTTTCCATGTTTTTATTAAAATACATTTCCCCTGCTTCACGCTTCATCTGCAAAAGCCAGCTCTTCCACAGTCATCAAATATGGCACATGCTTATCACATACTCATCACATACTCATCCGGAAGATAATTAAAAAACTCCTTGCTTTCATCTCCATTTTGTTCTATACTACTCAGGTCTGTAACTTCCAGATACGATTGACAGTTCGAGACCATCCTGTCACAAAATAAAACTAGGGACAACAAATATTAACTATGATCAATTGTTGTTGTGATTATATTTTGGAGGTGAACAAACATGGAAAATCAAACTTTTACTAACGTCCGGAAACTTACAACTTCCGGCATTGTGATCGCGCTTTATGTTGTTATTTTATTTATGACACAAAGTTTTTCTTTCGGGGCTTATCAGATCCGTATTGTAACTTCTTTATATGCCCTTTCTTATCTTTTTCCGTTCCTGGTTATCCCGCTTGGTCTCGCTAATTTCATCGCAAATATGCTTGGAGGTTTCGGCATCATTGACATGGTCGGAGGTTTTATCGTCGGCATTGTAACATCTGGTATTGTCATGCTGATCAAAAAATTCCACCTGCCGCGTTTTATGATCTTTTTCCCGATCACGCTTGTACCGGGCCTTGGTGTCGCACTATGGCTGTCACCTATGGTCCACATGCCTTATGGGGCACTGGCACTTAGCCTGTGTATCGGGCAAACAGTACCTGCTGTATGCGGCGTAGCACTGTCCAAGGCACTTGAACAGGTATTTTACCCAAAACATTCTATAAGCAACGCATAGGGGGATATGAAAATGACTGGAAGAAACGAAAAAGAACTGGAAGGCGTCAGCCTTTTGGGAAACCAAACCAATGTATACAGGGCAGACTATGCTCCGGAAGTCCTGGAAACTTTTCCCAATAAACACCCAGAAAATGATTATTTTGTAAAGTTTAACTGTCCTGAATTTACCAGCCTTTGTCCAAAAACCGGACAGCCTGATTTTGCCACGATCTATATTTCATACGTTCCCGGTGAACGCATGGTGGAGAGTAAATCCTTGAAATTGTATCTGTTCAGTTTCCGCAATCATGGTGACTTTCATGAAGATTGTGTCAATATTATTATGAAAGACCTGATCCGCCTGATGGACCCAAAATATATTGAAGTCTGGGGAAAATTCACCCCTCGCGGCGGTATATCCATTGATCCCTACTGTAACTATGGAAAAAAAGATACATTATGGGAAAAAGTAGCTTTTGACCGGCTGACACACCACGATATGTATCCGGAAAAGATCGATAATCGTTAGCCCTCTCCCCCACTCCGCAAAGGAAGGCTTTCCGATACACATAAACTGCCATACCCCACCCGCGCATTTGGCCAGATATCATATCCCGGTAAATGTCTGGCACCGCGGATGAGGCAGGCTTTTACTTTTTCACCGTATAGAAACGGATCGTTTCCGTTGATGATCCCCCATTGCATCAAAAGGGCTGCCGCTCCGGTAACAAAGGGCGCTGCGAAAGATGTTCCTGTAACAGCTTCGTAGCCGCCCCTGTTTCCGGCTGTGATAATATTCACCCCCGGAGCCACCAGATCTGGTTTTACCTGATTGGTCTGCCGGGTAAAACCACGGCCTGAGAAGTCAGCATAAGCTCTTGTGCGAAAGTCATAGGCGCCTGCAGAAATAATTTTTCTGGCTGTAGAGGGAATAGTCAGTGTAGTTTCCGGGGTACTTTTTAAAAAGCGGGTATCATTATTTAATGCAGCTTTGGAAGGAAGCCATAAATCAAACTGACCGGTAATGATCCTTTCCGGTGTCAGGATAAACTGCCAGATGCCGCTGTCTATATAATCTCCTGCTGGTATAAAATCAAAATATACCTCCTGCGCCATGCTGTAAGGAGAAGGTTTTCCATAATAACTCAGGATCTCTGTATTTTCACTTCTAAAACGCTGTTTCTCCAGATTTTCCTGTAAAGTTCCCATAATAGCACCTGAAGGCGATCTTAGGGAAATAGAAAATATATCTGCATAGGATTTCCACAACTGCACCCCAAAACTATTTTCAAAGGCTGATACAGACAGCTCTATGACCTGCTCTCTTCCCATTTCCAGCAGACCGCCTGTATGACCTGCTCCGGCTCCCTCATTTCCGGTCCCCGCTACGATCACATTTCTGCCATATCCTGTCATATCATCTAAAAAGGTTTCTAAAAGACTGGTTCCGTCGTGAGAACCGTATGTATTTCCAAAGCTTAAATTTACTGCCACCGGCCGTCCCAGCTGTCTGGCTGTGCGAAGAACGAAATCTACTGCTTCCATTAACTGGGTAGTTCTGGGAAAATTATCTGCAAGAGGGATACCCAGTTTTACCACCATCAGCTCACTTTCACAGGCTACACCACGGTATAGCCCGCTGCTTCCTCTGCCATTTCCTGCTGCAATAGCAGATACTGCCGTTCCATGGCCACTTGTATCCGCAGAAGGAACAATCTGCAGTGCCGCAGCCCTGTTTCGCCCCCCAGAACCTTCCCGGTATGCTGACAGAGCCTCATTTATCTCCTCTTTCGTGTATACAATATCCCGGCCCTGATCCCATAGATACAGGATGCGGCTGGTGCCGTCTGGATTTTGAAAATCCGGATGAAGGTAATCAATACCGGAATCGATAATAGCAATGAGAACGCCTTTTCCAGTCAGATCCGTTGGCAGCTTAGTCTCTGCTGATACTCTTTCCGTCACAGTGCCCCCGTCCATACCAAATATATTTTCTAAAGGGTCTGAATTTGCATTTTCTCCACCAATCCCTTGCTGCACGTCCAATAAACAAGAGGCCGCTCTTGCCTGATTTACAGCAAAGAACAGCCTCTTAGGTTTTTCTATATATTCAATTTCCGGTAAGTTTGTAACAAAGTCCACCAGATATTCCGGCACCTTCAGTATACCATAACCACTTAACAATTCCCGTACCTGGATGCCCCGTTCCCGCAATCCACTAAGATCACCAAAATACTTAACAATCAGCTCCCAGGTCCGTTCTTCACGGTCAAAGCCGGTTTCCAGACTTTCAGAACGCATCCTCTCTTCTTCTGATACACTTAAAGACAGATTTAAAAGGTTTTCCCTCTTCTGGTCTGTATTGGCTGTATTGGCTGCAATTGCCATATCTGTTATATTTTCCTGCTTTCTTACGCCCTTTCCCTAATACTTATGCATCAAAACATAGTTAATATGACATTTTCAGATCTGTCTTACTTCAAAAATCCATTAATGATCTGATTCTCTGCCTCTTCCTCAGTCAGTCCCAATGTCATCAGTTTGATCAGCTGCTCACCGGCAATCTTTCCGATAGCTGCCTCATGGATCAAAGCTGCATCTACGTCGTTTGCTTCCAGTCCCGGAACTGCCAGGATCTTTGCATCGTCCATGATAATGGCGTCACATTCTGTATGACCGCTGCACTTTGCATTTCCTGCAATGCTGGCACGGAAAGTCTGTTTGGAGGTTCCCTTAGCAACGGAACGGGATACTACATCAGCACTGGAGCCTTCACCATTTAACTCTACCTCATAGATACTTTCAGCCACCTGGGCCCCATGAGTGAGAAGACGCTCTCTTACTACCAGTCTGGCACCTGCTGCCAGTTTCGCTGTATTGGTCCGGATGGTAGAGTCAACACCCTTGATCTGGACCATCTCCATTTCCATCTGGCTGTTTTCTTCCATATATACTTCTGTTCCCGGATTCAGAACACGTTTTCCTGTACCGTCACCTTCACCGTAATGCTTTTCTACGTATTTAACTTTCGCATTCTTTCCAATGAAAAATCTGTGGATGCCGTCATGCTCAGAGTCCTGATCGCCACAGTTGTGGATACCACAGCCTGCTACGATCACTACATCAGAGTCTTCGCCAATGTAGAAATCATTGTAAACCATTTCTTTTAATCCGCTGGCACTTACCACTACCGGAATATGGACACTTTCATGCTTTGTTCCCGGCTTGATCTTAATATCAATTCCCGGTTTATCTGTTTTAGTTGTAATATCAATGTTGGCTGTGGTACTTCTTCCAGCCATTTTCCCGTTAGCACGGATATTGTAAGCACCTTCCGGCACTCCGTGAAGGTCAGCTACTTCTGCAAGAAGTCTCTCCTGGATCTGATCCATCATTCCTGATCCTCCTTTCCGTCATTTCCCGTAAAACCGGAACAAACGCCTACTGCTGCTGCGGTTCCCATAATTTCAGGCATGATCTCTTCTCTGGTTCCCTGTTTTACGATCTTGCCATCTGCGATCACAACGATCTCATCTGCAATATTTAAAATACGCTCCTGATGGGAAATAATGAGAATGGAGCCATTATTATTCTTTCTCATACGCTCAAATACCTGGATCAGGTTCTGGAAGCTCCAAAGATCGATCCCCGCTTCCGGTTCATCAAAAACAGAAAGCTTTGCATTTCTTGCAATAACAGTAGCGATCTCAATTCTCTTTAATTCACCACCGGAAAGACTTGCGTTAATCTCACGGTTGATATAATCTTTTGCACAAAGTCCTACCTCGGACAAATACTGACAGGCCTGCGCTGCTGACAGCTTCTTTCCTGATGCCAGACGCAGAAGATCCAATACCTGAACACCTTTAAAACGGACTGGCTGCTGGAAAGCAAAACTGATGCCCATCCTTGCTCTTTCCGTAATGTTCTTCTCTGTAATATCTTCTCCGTCAAAGAAAATCTGACCGCCGGTCGGACGTTCGATCCCCATGATCAGCTTTGCTGTGGTGGATTTTCCACCTCCGTTTGGTCCTGTAATGACCACAAATTTGCCATCATTCACCTTCAGGCTGATATCTTTGATGATTCCTTTTTCTCCCTTGTCATCATTTACTTCAAAGGAGAGATGTTTTAGTTCCAGCATCTGCTGTCCCCCCACCTTTCTTTATTATTCCAAATAATAGTTTTCCGTTTATCTTCTCCAAAATATCCGGAAAGCAAAAACAGGAAGCCAGTTTCCTGACCTCCTGCTCATCTCCTGCAGAAGAAGGGAGTCGAACCCTCAAGGTATTACTACCACACGGACCTGAACCGTGCGCGTCTGCCAATTCCGCCACTTCTGCATCTCTGCGTTGCTATTTTCTCAAGCAACGTAGATGATTATATCGTAAAACATATTGTTTGTCAACAGTAATTTTGAATTTTTTGAAAAGTGGAAGGTTTTGTAAAAAATATAAAATTTAAACCACCTGCTGACCGGTCAGTTCGTATCGGCTTTTACAAAGTTTCGATAAACCGTCCGAAATCAATTCTTCCCTTTTTTGTATTCTTATATACACCGGCGCATTCCAAAACCTGGACAAACACTTTTCCAATTTCTTTCTGCAGAATGGCATGGATGTTATCCTCTGTTATTTCATAGGATCCAAGCCAGGAATCCACCCAGTCTGCATGCTTTTCGATCTGCGGATTGCTGCGGACATCCTGCTTTTCAAGGATATATTGTTCCAAAAGCGCCATTTCCTTTTTCAGCCGCGCCGGCAAAACAGCCAGTCCCATTACTTCGATCAGGCCGATGTTTTCCTTCTTTATATGGTGAAGGTCTGCAGACGGATGATATACACCCCACGGGCACTCATCCGTTGTAACATTGTTTCGAAGTACCAGATCCAGTTCATACAGATTTCCATGCATTCTTGCGATCGGAGTAATCGTATTGTGCGGTGTTCCGTCTGTTTCACTAAAAATGAAAGCTTCCTTATCGGTATATCTGCGCCATGCAGTAAGGATATGATCTGCTGCCAGAGTAATCCTTTCTGTATCGGTTCCTCTTAATCGGATAACAGACATGGGCCATCTCACGATACCGGCTGTCAGATCCTCATAGCCCGGAATGACAAATTCACTCTCATAAGGTGCCTTGGCCATTGCAAAGACATAGCCGCCACCCTGAAAATGATCATGGCTTAAAATGGAACCGCCGACAATCGGAAGGTCCGCGTTGGAGCCGGCCGTATAGTGCGGAAACAACTTTACAAATTCCAATAGTTTTCTAAATACAGCCTGGTCAATCTTCATTGGCCGGTGCGCTTCATTGAAAATGATGCAGTGTTCATTGTAGTAAACATACGGAGAATACTGTAGGAAATACTGTTCTGCGCCCAGTTTGATCGGGATCACCCGGTGGTTCTGCCTTGCCGGATGAGAAAGATTTCCTGCAAACCCTTCGTTCTCTTTGCATAAGAGGC
>ERZ779842.2876-NODE-2876-length-10806-cov-4.538555_pt1 | contig 10806 bp, 10 predicted proteins | sample MGYA00511095_ERZ779842 | MGnify/ENA primary metagenome ERZ779842 (study PRJEB29588, sample SAMEA2154036) | human gut metagenome | biome: human gut; feature: human-associated habitat; material: faeces | place: Denmark | collected 2008/2010 ... | reverse complement strand
CTTGTCTGGCATCATTGGCGGTGGAGTCCAAGAATCCTTTATTTATCCGATTTATGGTGGAATTATTCTTCTCTCAGGTATTATAGTCGTTTGTACTGAATTCATTCTGGAAGAAATCAGATCGTTAAAAGACGATATAAAAGATAAAAAAGAAGGATGCTGACAACTTCCTGTTTGCCGGACTCTATAGGAGCAAACGGTACATTGGAAGACCGCGAAACAGCATTTAGCCGGACAAACAGCTGCATCTCATTTCAGGCAGAGAAAATTTCACTGGGGGTTCCCAAAATATAAAGCATTTTAGATTTTACGGCAATAGGCACGGATCATCACGGTCCGTGCTTCTTTTTTTGCGCGAAAACAGGTCGTTTTCTTTCCATAATTCCTGTATGAAATAATGATGAAAGAGGGGAAGATTTCATGAATGCAATAACCATGCCGACCTGTTTCCGGCCGTATCCGGGAGAATTGCTATACAGCTGGATCATACGACTCTACAATGCAAACGGATATCCTACCGTGGGAGAGTTTGCTGCCAGATACCTGTATTACGGGGAACCGAAATACAGCGTCAAAGGTGCTCCGGACATTCGCACCGATTACCGCTGGCAACTCTGTTTCCGTTTATGAGACGAGGATACCAGGCTAAGAATTTGGAAATCGTGCTCCGTGACCGCACGGGCGGAAAAAAGGATATACCAATGATGATGTCGGATGTGCCGGAGCTGCATGTATGTCCGGAATGCATGGCGGAAGACGAAGAGCCTTATCTCCATACGGTCCATCAGCTTCCAGGAGTTCGGATGTGTCCGAAACACCGGATCCCGCTCATGCGGGTGAAGTACCGGAAAGCTCAGGACCGGTTCGGAAACATGAACCAGAAGGTGCTGGATGAAACTTCCATGGTACAGATTCCGCTCCGTGCCGATCCGGAAACGGAAAACCGTATCAGCCGTTTTATGGCTGATCTGCATGAACACACACCCGACACGGATTTGGTCGAACTGCAGGCGGTGATTCTGGAACGAATGAAAAAACTGGGGTATCCGGTCGAGGCACCTTACGGGAATCTCGCGCAGGACCTGACGGTTGCCGGATACGGGGAACTGTTTAACGAAGATGTTGGAAAATGTATCCGAAAATTACTGATGCGGGATACAGTCGTATTCGAAAAGGCGATTGCATTGCTGACATTCCTGTTTCCGGATTATGATGATTTTCATGCGGCACTTATGAGCGGAAAGACAAATATGGAGGATTTCCCGAATGATCTGTTTCCTGAATATATCATCCGCAAAAACTCCGGCTGGATCGCGGAAGTGGAGTGTAAAAAGTGCGGGCAGGTATTTCATATCCATCCCTACGCTCTCCTGATTGGATGTGGATGTCCGTCATGCAGCGGCGATGCGGATGCGATATTTGCATGGCAGCTTACCTGCCTCGGTGACGGAAAATACAAACTGGAAGGAGAATTTCCCGGTTACGGGCTGCCCGTAAAAATCTGTCACGAAACCTGCGGGAAGGTGCGCAGCGTGAATTCATCGGATCTGATCTGGATGGAAAAACGTTGTCAGTGCGAAAAATTTCTGAGCAAAGAACAGCTGCAGGACCGGATTGACCGGGGCCGAAAGCAGTTCACGATCATGGAATACCGGGGCGGCAGAGGGAGCGGACAGTTCGCAACGATTCGGCATGAGGGTTGCGGGCAGGAATTTACCATCGGTCTGCAAACGTTTGAAAGGAACCCTTATTGTCGCCGCTGCAATAGCAATCGTGCTCATGCGGACGAATTTAACAGGCAGTCTGAAACTGATGCGGACAAATTTAAGAAGCAGTCTGAAACCGATGCAGACAAATTTAACCGGCAGTTTGAAACCCTACTGGGTGACGAGTATGACCTGCTGACTCCGTTCATGGCCGGAAGCAAACCGATCTGAGTAAGACACCGGACATGCGGAACGGTAACAGAAGGTCTGCCTTACAAATTTCTCCGCGGTAAACGCTGTTTCTTCTGCACTCCCCGTATATCAAAAGAGAGCCTGAAGAAATATGTGGAAGAGTGTACCGGAGGAAAATCCCATGTCAGCGGCATTCACCGGAACCAAATCACGGTATGCGACGAAAACGGGAACGAAGTGACGGATTCGGCACAGTTTTTCCTTCAGAAACTTTCCAGAAATGATGAGTCTTCCGTATTTCCGTATCGCATAAAGAAACCGGAGATTCCGTTGCAGGAAGCGGCTATGGTATATTTCCTTGCCAAAGAAGAATGTGAAAAGTGGGGAATCTGGATAAGCAAAGAGGCGGAAGACAAGATCCCAGATTCCTCCAAAATAAAGGGTTTGATAAAGCAATTGATGAAAGAAGGTTATTTGTACTTGAAAAAGCCGGGAGTTTTCTGTGTGGATCCGGAACTCAGTGATGAAGCGGCAATGGAGGAGCTGTACGTGAAAAGGAAAGGAAAAAGAATCGGCTCTTATTACTGGGAATCCGCCGCTTACCGCGCAGGAATCATCACAAAAAAACCGAAAGTGGAATATATACTCTGTTCGAACAGCAAAAGGAACATGTTCCGCATGGAACGGATTGGACAGACGAATGTGAAGGTCAGGGCTCCTTACGCAAAAATCACGGACCAAAACTGTGAAGTGCTCGATGTACTTAACCTACTTATCTATGCCGGGGAGCATCCGGAACATAAACGGGAAGTGGAAGAGTGGATACTGAAAAAAGGCATCTCAGTTGCGGACATGGGAGTCGAAGAATGATTCTCTGCCGCTTCTGGCGTTCGCTTTCTGTTTCTTTCGGCTGTATGCCTTGCCGTTCGGCATGGTCCTCGTTGCCGGGTTCAGGATGCCCCAGGTGGAGCGCTGTAAGGAATGGTATGCTTTTTGTGCTTTCTTACTCTGTTTGCTGATCGGGACAAATGATTTTTTCATGGTCTCCTCCTTTGTGATAGCTGTATGTAAGGAAAAGGCTGCGGAATTTCCATTTCGCAGCCGGTGGTGCCTGAAACCGTACCCCGGCACCGGTGTGATCGCTCACGGGTTTTCTACAGGGGATGATTAAGCTTTATAATTTGTCTGATTATTTTACCATGAACCGAAAGATACAACGGATAAAAAATAACAAAACAATCCATGCCACTGAACGTTAACAATCCCATTTGCATTTTTAAAGACCCTGTACGGAAAAATCCTTTAGAGCTCCACTTCAAACAGGAATGTCTGATTGTACTGGTCAAGGGCAATCTGCATTTCCATGATCTTACCGGAGATACGTTCATAATCCCGTTTTACCAGCTCTGGGTCATAGTTGGTGTAGCGGTATTCAGGAACGGCATTTCTGGAGCTGAATGAGTGGGAAGATTCCCTCATTTTCGGCAGGCATTTCCGCATGGTGTCCAGAGTTGTTTTCCGGTAATTAAGCTGTGCCATTTTGACCAGGATGCTGTCCACGCTCATTTCCGTATCACCGACCGGGATCTTTGCGGTGGCGTTGGCCAGGTTCAGTGCGTGCCTGATGATGACGGTTTTCCGGTCAATTTCATTTAATGTATCGGAAACGGCGGAGTAGTCATACTCCGGGATGACTGGTTCCTCGCCGACGGCAGCAACGTAAGTGCGGGATGCCTCTTCCTTGTTTGTCCAGTAAGATTTTTCATCTGCCAGGCTTTTGAGCAGTTTATTGGCATAAGCCGAAGTCATTTTCATGATGTGTTCGCCTCCTCATCAATTCCTTATGACACGATTATAAGACAGGAGAGGAAAGCTGTCATTGAACCACTGGTTTAAGCCGGCCCATAAACGAGGAATATCCCCGTCAATGACGAGGATATTTTCAATGCTGGTATGTAATAATCTGCTGAGAATGATAAAGTTGTCCAGGCTCGGCAGGGATTTTCCCGCAATCCACTTGTAGATTGCTTGCGGGTTTTCAAAGCCGAACGCACCCTGGATCTCTCGGATCGTATAGTTCTGCTCTGAAAGCAGCTGCTTGATCCGCTTCCCGGTTTCCACGGGCTGGATTGACAAATACATCGGTTCCATTTACATCCCTCCATGATTCTGTACCATCCCGAAACACTGTTTTTATTCTATCACGGATGATGCGGAATGAACAGCGGAATTTATCCGGGCGATGGCTTATTTGGAAAAATGTCCGTACCGTCTGTCATCGCAATTGCAGTAAGGTCCTTCACAATGACCGTCATGAGTAAAAGAATGAGCACAGACGGAATTGCTGTGCTCATTGAGTGATTTAAAATTTGATTTATTCTACCGTTACCGATTTCGCCAGGTTTCTCGGCTGGTCTACATCCAGATTCTTTCCGAGAGAAGCATAATAGGCAATCAGCTGCAGCACGACAGCGATCGGGAATACAGTGAAGCGGTCGTCTACATCCGGAATGCGGATTCGGATATCAGCCAGATTGTCATCCACTACAGAGCCTTCTTTTGTCAGCAGAATTACAAAGGCTCCGCGGGCTTTGACCTCACGGATGTTGGAAATGGTCTTGGAGAACACATGTTCCTGAGTTGCAATGGCAATGACCGGTACCTGATCAGAAATCAGGGCAATGGTGCCGTGCTTTAATTCCCCGGCTGCATAAGCCTCCGCATGAATGTAGGAAATCTCTTTCAGTTTCAGGGCACCTTCTAAGGAAAAGGCATAGTCCAGGCCACGGCCGATAAAGAACGCATCCGGACTCTGAATGATGTGAGAAACTACACCCTTGATCATCTGTTCCTGCGCGATCATGGTCTCCATTGCCGGGATCACATCTAGCAGGTCGGAGAGGAATTCCATAGCCTGTTTTTCTGTAAACTTGCCGCGAACCAGTGCCATGCGGCAGCTGATCATATAAAGGGCAGCGAGCTGTACGGAGTAAGCCTTGGTGCTGGCTACCGCGATTTCCGGACCCGCATGGGTGTAAAGCACATAATCACTTTCTCTTGCGATCGTAGAGCCTTTTACATTCACAATGGCCAGAGTTTTAGAGCCGTACTCATGAGCCAGGCGCAAAGCGGCCAGGGTGTCAATGGTCTCACCAGACTGGGAGATGATCAGCACCAGGGTATGCTCGTCAATCAACGGCTGCTCATAGCGGAACTCAGAAGCAATGGTCACAGTAACCGGAATCCGCAGGATCGGCTCCATCAGCGCCCGAGCTACCATACCGGTATGCATGGCAGTACCACAGGCCACAATGTGGATCTGATTGCAGTCTTTGAAGATCTCATCCGGGATTTTATCATCGGAGAAATCCGGAAGTCCCTTGCTGATACGCGGGAGGATGGTATTTTTCATAGCCTCCGGCTGCTCGTGGATCTCCTTCATCATAAAATGCGGATAACCGTTCTTCATAGCCGCGTCCATATTCCAGTTGACGGTCATAATTTCCGGGTATACCTTGGAGAAGTTCTCATCCATGTTGTATACATGCACCTTGTAAGGAGTCAGGCGCACGATCTTGTCTTCCGGTACAACAAAATACTGATTGCTGTACGGGATCAGTGCAGTTAAGTCCGATGCGATGATCGCGCCTGCATGGGTGTAAGAGGCCACCAGCGGACTCACTCTGCGGATCGCATATACAGAGCCCGGCTGGTCATCGAAGAGGATGCAGAAGCCGTAAGAACCCACAATCAGCTCCTGAAGCTTCTGAATGGCCTTTAACGGGTCTCCGTCATACAGGGCATCCAGGACTCTTGCAGCCACCTCACTGTCGGTCTGGGAGATGAGGCTGCCCTCCAGATGAAACTGCTCGGTCAGCTCATGATAGTTCTCAATGATGCCGTTGTGGATCAGGGTAACTTTTCCGGCACGATGCGGATGAGCATTGGTATCGGTAACGCCGCCGTGGGTGGCCCAGCGGGTATGGCCAATGCCGCTGTGGGCAGTTCCGTGAACGTTTGCCTCGCAGTATTCTCTTAAGTTTTTTACTTTTCCGACCTTTTTCGCGATACAGATACTGGTGTCCTCCATACACAGACCGATGCCGGCACTGTCATAGCCACGGTACTCCAGACCGCTGAGGCCGTCTAAGAGGATCTTGCTTGCGTCTAAAGGTCCTGAATATCCAATAATTCCACACATATTATAAAAATTCCTTTCTGTCTTTCCTGTTGTCATGGTTCCTGTGATACGCTTCTTCATTTATACCGGCCGCATGATGTTCCGCCAAAAATGCGTACAAAAAGAAGACCCTCCGGTTATCCTGCGTTTGTTTTGCGGTTGCCCGCATATTTCACAGAATATACACGCCCGGAGAAGCATGGGAGAGTACCCGCCGAATTTTCGATGATCTCTCCACCTCGTTAACCTGAAAAACCAGCTTTTCAGCTTTCACGTACAGTTCTCAGGTGCATGGCGCTATAGCTTTGCTATTGTACATTTCGTTCCTCCTGAAAAACGAAATCGCGTTAATTATAGACCAGAATCGTTTTTTCGTCAATGAAATGCAGTTTCTTCATGAAATATTAAAGTTTCCGCTCTGTATTTCCCAAAACTTCTGTGTTAAAATACAAAGTTGTATTGCTACATCAAAACCAAAGAAGAACGAGACAACGAGTATGAAACCACATTTCAATTCTGAACAGATCATGAAGCTTATCGCAGATTCCATGGTCCGTTACAAAAATAAATGGGCAGCTGCAGGAATGGTTCTGGTTCTTGGAGCCGGAAGCATTGGTGTTTCTTTTCTGTATCACCCTGCTGTAAAGGCAGCTGTTCCGGATGAGAAAATTGAAACAGAGGAAACCATGGCAGCTTCAACCGCGGCAGCCTCAACAGAAGCGGAAACACAGAGTGCCTGGATTCCCACCCTGGAAGAGCTGAACCTGGTCCACTATTTTCCAGAGGGCGGAGATGAAACGGATATCACAAAGAGTCTGGCTGGTCACGTGTTTCATGAACTGATGACCAGGGATGCCAACTGGTCCAGTGCGCTTTACAGCTATTCCGATGTAACGCCAGCAGATGTGGCGGCAAAGCTTGGCATTTCCAGGGAACGCATTCTTGGAAAGTATAATCCGGAAGACAAAAGCCATCAGAAGGAAAATCCCTCCACATGGACGATTGGAAGTTTCCGCAACGTGCGGATTCAGGCGGTAGATGGGGACGGTCATGCTGTCTCCCCATATTCCAATGTACCGCAGATCATGTCGATGGCGAATGTCTATACCTATTATCATAATCCGCAGGACAGTGATGCGTTCCTTTCTTACGCAAAAGCATTGTGGGAAGCATCTCATTCCTATACCATGTCAATCAGTGACGTCTATTACTGTTCTGGCTGCATCGGAAAGAACGCGGAGGAACTGGAACAGAAGGCTCTGCTGGAAGAAGCAGAGGCAGAAAAAGAGAATCCGAACATGGAACGTCCTTATGAGGAGATATCATCCGAAGAGAACGGTCAAACAGGAGAATCCGCTTCTGACAGCCAGGCGCAGGACAGCGTGATCACAGCCGGGCTGACCACAGCAGAAAAGAAAGCAAAAGAGGCAAGCCGTGCGGAAAGTATTGCTGCCGAAACCGAGCTTGCTGAGACTGTACCGGAATCTACCAGCGGCGTGATCACGGCTCCATCGAAACAGAAAGCAGCTTCGCCGTCCAATGCAGAACAGGCTGAATCTGTCCTTTCCTCTGTTGATAAGAGTTGGACAGATTCAGAAGCTTCCAAACCGGAAACCTCTGAATCCGAAGGTTCTGCCGAAACTGCTTCGAAACAGGAAGAGAGCAGTGCGGCAGAAATTTCTGCGGTGGAGGAATCTTCTGCGGTGGAGGAATCAAAAAGCAGCGGGTTAAGCTGTCCGGGCCATGTAGACCTGACAGTCACCATGAAGATTGGAGGCCTGACAGAGGGTGCCGGTTTGTTTGCTCTTGACGCAGCCGGAAATGATGAAAGTAAATATACAGAAGGAGGCTGGCAGGGCTGGACGGAAGAAAACCGTGCGGCAGCCATTGCCCTGGCTTCCGAAGACTGGTATCAGAAATATGGTCTCAGTGTGTCTTCCATTTCAACCGGAACTCCGCTGACGGCAGAAGAAATTGCGGAATATCTGGATGGTCTTCCATCCGATATCTCAGAAACCAGAAAGGAACTTTTACGTTTTGCCCTAAATTCTGTCGGCAAAGTACCTTATTACTGGGGTGGCAAACCGGCTGCCCCAAATTATGAAGGGAACCATTTCGGTACTCTGGTATCGCCGGATGAGGACGGACGCACCTTAAAGGGCCTGGACTGCTCTGGCTGGATCAGCTGGGTGTACTGGTCTGTTACAGGCAATCATCTTCCTTATGAAGGAACCAGCGGTCTGGCGGCTCTCGGCAAGCGCATCAGCCGGGAAGATCTGCAGCCTGGAGATATTTTAATCCGTACCGGTGCAGATGCCCATGTGGTCATGTTCCTGGGCTGGACAGATGATGGACGGATCCGGTGTGTCCATGAGACCAGTGGTTCTATCAATAATGTTACAGTCGGAACACGTAATGCCGGATGGCCTTATTATCGCCGTCTGATCGATTAAATATTACCGGCCGGAAATTCCGGTCAGAGAGGAGTATGGTTTGAATTATAGAGAGGAGCCATTTGAGGGAGACGAGCTGGACCGCATGCGTGCAAGACAGCAGCGAAAAAAACAGGGCGCACCGTCCCGCAGAAGCAGCCGGCGCGATACTCCGGATTCAGTGCCGGAATGCCGCAGTTACAGCCGTACACCGGATGCGCCAGACGCGGATTTTGATGATCTGAGTCCGAACCAGATCGAAGAACTGGATCTGGATGATTACGATACTTATGAAAACGCGCTGGAGCAGGAGTTAAACCGCACCATCGCCCAGAGTGAAAAAGAGCAGGAATATTCCAGAGGGAGGAACCGTCAGAGCGATATGAGACAGAATCGTGCCGATTACGCTTACGAAAGACCTCGCAGAAAACGCCGGAAGAAAAAACATTTTGGGAAAATCCTGATCCTGGTGGTATGCTTGTTCGCAGGTTTGTTTCTGTACCGTCATTTCCGGGATAACGGCTACTGGACCATTGCGGTGTTCGGTGTGGATTCCCGTGACGGCAATCTGGAAAAAGGCGCCCTTTCCGATGTGGAGATGATCGCCAGCATTAATAAGAAGACCGGTGAAATCCGTCTGGTATCGGTTTTCCGCGACAGCTATCTGCGGATTTCTGATCAGGAAGATGATTATGATAAGATCAATGAGGCATATTTCAAGGGTGGTCATGAACAGGCAGTTCAGGCGCTGGAGCGCAACTTAAATCTGAAAATTGATGATTATACCACATTCAACTGGAAGGCTGTTGTGGATGCCATCAACGTGCTCGGCGGCGTGGACATTGAAATCAGTGATAAGGAATTTGCCTACATCAATTCCTTTATCACGGAAACCGTAAATTCCACCGGAGTCGGTTCCTATCAGCTGGATCACAGCGGCATGAACCACCTGGATGGTGTCCAGGCCGTTGCTTATGCAAGACTGCGTCTGATGGATACTGACTTTAACCGGACAGAGCGCCAGCGCAAGGTACTGGGACAGGCCATGGAAAAAGCGAAATCTTCTGATTTTAAGACCCTGCGTACGCTGGTTGGAGCCGTTTACCCGGAGATTTCTACCAGCATTGGCGTAGACGATATCCTCACGATGGCAAAGGGTGCAAGAAAGTATTATATCGGACAGACCTCCGGTTTCCCGTTCTCTCATCAGGAGATGAAGATCGGTAAAAAATCCTGCGTGATTCCGACCACTCTGGAAAGCAATGTGATACAGCTTCATACCTTCTTATATGACCAGGAATCCTATGATGCCCCGTCTTCTGTAAGAGAGATCAGCAATTACATTGCGCAGAAGACAGGCCTTGGTGAACCTGGCAAAGATACCGAGTCTGGTAAGAATGTAGGAGCGGAAGGCAATAACGGAGGTGGACAGACCGGAGGAAAGTCTGAGCAGCCTGCTGCCGCCCCGGCCCAGACAGAACCGGCTGCAGAGGAGAGCAGTGAAGCCGTGGAAGAGTCTTCGGAATCCGCAGATGAGACGATTGAAAGCTCTGAAGCAGAGGAAACGGAAGAAACCGAAACTTCTTCCGGCGTCATCAGCGCGCCGCAGGATCGTCCGGGTTCATCTGAGACAACCGCTTCCGACCACATCAGTGCCGGACCGGGATCTTCTACAAATGGACCAGGTACATCCAGTGCTCCAACCGCGGCAGAAACGAATGCCGCTTTAGAAGCACCTGGCCAAAATTCCGGAAATGGAGCAGAGGAAGTCGGACCGGGAGTCTAAAAATTTAACATAACACTGCAAGAATTCCCCCATCCTCTTCAGGTGGTGGGATGAATTGCCTGCTTTTGATTCCTGATATGCAATAACTGGCATGATTCGATGGTGCACATAGCTGTGCTGATGAAAAAGAACTTATGTTCGGCAAAAACTATAGACATATAGTGAAAAATATGATAAAATATAATCAGTCGAAATAATAAGAAAGGCTGATTTCTATGAGAAAATTGGATAGTAATGCACATTCGGTGTTTTTGTTATATTACCATTTGATTCTGGTAGTAAAATATCGAAAAAAGGTTTTGAACGATCCGATTTCCAATCGGGCAAAAGAAATATTTGAGCATATTGCTCCGAACTATCACATTACCCTGGAGGAATGGAATCATGATCAGGACCATGTTCACATCATGTTCCGTGCTCATCCAAAATCGGAACTGAGTAAGTTCATCAATGCGTATAAAAGCGCAAGCAGCCGCCTGATTAAAAAGGAGTACCCGGAAGTCCGGCAAA
>ERZ779842.2868-NODE-2868-length-10830-cov-33.214107_pt1 | contig 10830 bp, 6 predicted proteins | sample MGYA00511095_ERZ779842 | MGnify/ENA primary metagenome ERZ779842 (study PRJEB29588, sample SAMEA2154036) | human gut metagenome | biome: human gut; feature: human-associated habitat; material: faeces | place: Denmark | collected 2008/2010 ... | reverse complement strand
GGCGCGGGGCGGGGCCGGGGGCGTACCGGATCAGGTCGCCCGCCGCCCGCAGCGCCAGACCGTCCCGGTTCCAGCCCGAGGCAAAATAGCGGAAAATGTTCTGCCGGTTTTTGTCCGCAAAGCCTTTCAGCACCCGCAGCACCGTATAGCCCCGCAGACTGCTGAAGGCGCTTACCCGCACCGGAATGCCACAGTTGGCCAGACTTTCGGCCAGAATAACACCCTGCGCCGCGATCACCTCCTGACAGTGCAGGCGGGATGCGGAGGCATCCAGCAGCAGATCCACTGTAAAGGCGGGGCAGTTCTCATCCTCCGGGCACAAAAACACCCGGTCATCGTTCAGGTAAGGGGCACGCCACACCCGCCCGGCGCACAGATCACCGCTGCGCGCTATCCGCTGGTCGGGCTGCTGATGCACCAGAATGCAGTTGCGGATCTGCTCGGTAAGGCGCAGCACCACGCTGCGGTGCAGCTCCTGATTTTTGGCATAGTAGGCGCGGTTGCGTTCGGCCTGCAATTCGGCCTGCTGTGCCAGCTGCCGCGCCTCCGGGGTGGGTGCCTGCGCCGGGCTGGGCACCCCGGCGCTGAACCACAAGTGACAGCCCAGATGCACCCCGGTGCACAACTCCTGCTCGGCCTTGCGCAGCTGTTCCGGCGGGTAGAAGCAGCGCCCAAAGCAGCTTTCAATGTAGGCGCGATCCTGCGCGGCGCGCTGCTTCAGGGTAATGTTTGCCCGGCGCTTGTCCACCGCCAGCCCGCTGCTGGTGGCATCCACCGCGCCGGAATGCTCCACCGTCACCCGGTCGGTCTTGATCATCTGGGTGGGCATGGTTTTGGTGGCAAGCTTCGCCCAAAAGCCTTGCAGCCGCAGATGCAGCGCGGGCTTCTGGCGTACCTCGCCGTCAAACAGGGCAAATTTTGCATACAGCGCCAGCAGGTCGTTTTTGAGCTGTGCCGGTTCCGGTACGGTCTCCGGTGCCAGTGCTGCGGCAAGGCTGCTCTCGTAAGGGGTCATGACCGGGGCGGTGCGTCCCAGCACCTTGCGCCAGCGTGCAGCCTGCATGGTGTACACCAGCTGGTTTTTCGCCATCCACTCCTGCCGCGAAAGCTTGTACTGAATGGCAAAAAAGTAGTCCGCGTGGGCAAACCGCAGCGCTTCCAGCACCGGGCGGCGGGGCAGCTCCAGCCGGTAGGCGGCGTTTTCTAAGTACAGCCACGCCATATCGTCCAGCATGGGCTGGCGCGTGTCGCCCTCCCATGCGGAAAAAATGTCCCGGATCAGCGCGTCACCGTAGTATTTGTGCACCAGTCCCACGATGCAGTTCATGTAAAAATCAATGGTGCCGTCCGTGTTGCGGGCCAGAAACAGCGGCTCGAAGCCGTAAGCACCAGCAGCGGCCCAGACCTGATTGGCCGCACGCCGCTCCTGCGCGGTGTAGCTCTGGGCGTCCATCAGGCAAACAGCTTTCCGGCATCCAGCTTGGCCGGGATGCGCGCGGCGATCACGTCCCGGATCAGTCCCTGCTCGTAGGAGTCAAAGGCCTTGTTGGTGATGCCCATATCCAGCGCCGCCCCGGCGGGGATGCCCCTGCGGATCAGCCGCAGCGCGTCCAGCATACCGCGCAGATCCAGCGCCTTGGTGGAGATCTCGGCACTGTCGCACTTTTTCTGCAGGTCCAGAAACAGCAGTGCGAACTGGTGCACATACTTTGCGGCAAGATCCGGGAACTGCGCCCGCAGCAGCTTTTCCAGATTATCCTGCGTGATGGTAGGCATCTGCACCACCGCAAAGCGAGAGGTCAGCGCCTCGTTCAGCTCCCGGGTGCCCGCGTAGCCGTAGTTCATGGTGGCAATAAAGCGGGTCTCCTCGGCCAGCGGGATGCGGTCGTAACCGGGTACGTCGATGGCGCGGCGGAAGTCCAGCACCGCGTGCAGCACTGCCAGCGCCTCGTTTTTGGCCATGTTGATCTCGTCCAGCACGCCAAAGCCGCCGCACTGTGCGCAGCGGTACACCGGCCCGGGACGGAACACTACCTGCCCGCCCGCAAAGGTATCCATGCCAATCAGGGAGGCGGCGTCCATGTTTACATGAAAGGAGATGTCCCACGCGGGGCGGCCAAAGGCAGCGGCAAGGTTTTCTGCCAGCACATTTTTGCCGGTGGCCTTGCCGCCGGCCAGCAGTAGGTTTTCGCCGCAGAGGAGGGTCGCCAGCGCCTGCTCCCACACCTCTTTGCCGTAGTAGGTAAAGGCAGGGGCGGGAATGCGCGGGCGCAGCGCCTCGCTGAGCGGATGGGCGGCGCGGTATTCCTGCACCGCCGCAAGCAGGGCGGGGTCCACCCCTTCCTGCCGTAAGGTATCCAGAATATCCGACATTTGTACAAACACCTCGATCTCTGACCGGGCGGGATGAACTGCCCGGTTTTCAGCCTTATCATAGCACAATTGCGGGCATTTGTGTAGGGGGCGTGCGGGGCAAAAAACGCAAAGGGGGGCAGCCCCAAGACCGGGGCTGCCCCTCTTCACATGAAAAAGAAGAAAAGAAGAAACGCTTAGAGTATGTCGGAAAACTGCGCTTTATCAGGCGTTCTCCAGACCAGCCATCTGCTTGACAGCCTTCATGGCGTAGGTCAGGGTACGACCCATAGCCACACCGGCCATCAGGCAGGGGTAGTTGTTGGCAAAGAAGCTGCCGGACATATCACCGGTGATGTACAGACCCTCCATGGGCTGGTTGTTGGTGTCCAGAGCCTGACCCTTTTCGTTGATGGCGATGCCCTGCTCGGTGGTCAGCAGAGAGGCACCCAGCCAGCAGCCGTAGAAGGGAGCAGTGCGGATGGCGCTCAGACGGTAAGCGGGCTTGCCGAAGTCCTCGTCGTTCTGCTTATCGTACAGCTCGTTGTAGCGCTCCACGGTGGCAAGGAAGGTGTCCTTGGCAGCACCGGTAAAGCCCATCTTGTCGGCCAGCTCGTCCAGCGTATCGCACTTGAACAGTGCACCGGCCTCGATAGCCTCGTCCATCTTGCCCTGAATGTACTTCTCGCCGCCGTTACGGGTCTGGGCAGAGCAGCCGATGGTGTGGAAGCGCTTTGCATCCTCCAGAATGTTAGCATCGCAGATCTGTGCGTAGACGCGGCCCGGCTGGTGGGCGGCAGCGTAGACGATATCGTTATAGGGGCAGCTCTCGTTGGCAAAACGCTCGCCGTTGCGGTTTACCTTCAGGAAGGGCTGAGTACCGGGGTTGTACTGGCGGATCTTACCGGGGAAAGCCTTGCCGCCAAAGGCGGAGTCGCTGTCCACATAACCGGCATCCACACCGGGGGCTACGATGCCGCGGTCAAACAGCATGGGAGCGGCTTCCTTGTCCAGATTAGCACCTGCCCACACTGCGGCGCGGATGCCGTAGCCCTTGTCGGCGGGGGAGTAGGAGCAGGCAGTGGTCACGCTGGTGCCCAGCGGGTCCAGCTGCTCCATCATGTAGGGGTTGCCGGGGAAGCCGCCGCAGGCCAGCAGCACGCCCTGATTGGCGTTGTAACGGATGAAGTGGTCATCCTCGGTGCTCTGGGCGATGACGCCGGTAATGCGGCCATCGCTGTTCTTTTCCAGCTTGGCAAGGCTGGTCTTGAAGTCTACATCGTAGCCCAGCTCCTGAATGTACTGCAGCAGCAGCTCGTTGCGGGGCAGACCGGATGCGCTCTCGCTGGCCATGTAGTTGTGCTCCTGCACAGGGTAGAGGTAGTCGGTGTTGTGCTCGGCATTCTCTGCGGGCCATGCAGCCTCGCTGCCGGAGGTGAAATCGCACACCCAGCCGTACTTATCTTCCAGAATGCTGCGCATAAAGTCGTGCATGGCAGCAGATTCGTTGATCCAGGTTTTGACAACGCGCTGGTCGCACTTGCCGGAGGCGTAGCGGGAGATCTCGCTCAGCAGCTTTGCCTTATCGGTGGCGGGTTCGCCAGCTTCCTTAGCGGCAGCAGAATCAACAGCGCCGTACCAGTGACGGGTGTCCTGCACGTTGGCGTTCTGCTCGATAACACGGAAGTTCAGGCCGTTGGCAGCCGCATAGGCGGCAGCGAACATACCGCCATTGCCAGCGCCCACGATCAGGATGTCGGTGTCCACGGTCTCGGTGATGGCGGCCTCGTCGATGTCAGGCTCTTTGCCCAGCCAGTCGTTCTCATCGCCGGTGGGCAGCTGCACGCTGGAGACCACGGCCTCGCCCTTTGCCTGTGCGTAGCAGCTCTTGGCAGCCTTCATCACGGCGTCGGAGGTGATGGTAGAACCGGAAACACCGTCGATCTCGGCAGAACCAGCAGCCAACAGCTGCTCGCGCAGCTCATCGGCAGCGGCAGCGCCGAAGGAAGCGGTCTCACCGGAGGTGTCCACCACCACGTCGGTGACAGCGCTGTCGGAGAAGGTCATGGTGACCTTGACGGTGGAGGAGATACCCTCGGCAGTGCCTTCGTAGGTGCCGGGGATGTACTGACCGGCAGCACCGGAAGTGGAAGCGGAAGCAGAGCCGGAAGCGGCATTGCAGGCAGCCAGGGCACCGGCGGTCACACCGCTCATGGCGGCGGCAGCGGCAATCTTGATAAAGCCCTTACGGGAGATCTTATTCATAGGTACGCTCTCTTTCTTTTTTGTTCTTCTTTGTTTTCCTTCTTATCCTGCAGCAAAGCAAAAGGCACTTTGCCGAATCCTTAACAATTGTATCGTAGAAGGGTGCTGTTTACAATTCATATTTTTTATATTATAATTTAGGGTAGCCTAATGTATCGCGGGAGGGAGAAAAGCATGAACGAGAGCGCACTGGAAGGCTTTGTAAAGATCGTGGAACTGAACAGCTTTTCTGCGGCGGCAGAGGCGCTGTATCTCTCCCAGTCGGCACTTTCGCAGCAGATCCGCACGCTGGAAGGGCAATTGCAGTTCGAGCTGTTCCAGCATGTGCCCCGCCGGGTGGTGCTGACCCCGGCAGGGCGGGATTTTTACCCCAAGGCAAAGCAGCTGGTAGCCCTGTATCAGCAGGCGGTGCGCCATGCCCGCGCGGTGCAGCAGCAGGAAAACCCGCCGGAAAGACATCTGATCATCGCAGGGTGTCATGAGGCAATGCGGATGTTCGCATACGACCTGTTTTCCCTGACGAGTGACTTGTGCCTGCGGTATACCCCCATTCTGGGGTGGTGTGCCAACCGCAGCGAGGTTTGGCGCAGCCTGAAAAAAGGGGAGATGGATCTTTCCTTCCAGCTGGAAAGCGCAGAATTTTACGCACAGGGGCTTACCTTTGTGCCGCTGCTTTATGTGCCGGAGCTTTGCATCCCCATCCACCCGCCCGCCGATATGCCAGTGGGTAGGCTGACTTTAGAGCAGGCATTGCAGTACCGCTGGCTGCTTATCAAGGAAATGTACCAGACCGTTTACGAGACAAGTCTGGTGCAGGAGGGGCTGGAACGCGGGGTGAGCTTTACGCCGGTGGGCGGCATCCGCAGTGCAGCCTACGGCGACCCGGCGCTCAAGATGGTCCCGGCGGTCTATTACCGCAGACCCGACCTTAGCTTTGTACGGGTGCTGGACTGGGGCAGAGGACACCGGTTTGGCATCGTGCTGGGGCAAAAGCGCGAGGACCCGGTGGTAATGGCTTATGTCCGCGCGTTGCAGCAACAGCTGCCGTCCCTCTCAGAAAAGCTGTTCGGCCTGAAGCTGGAACCGGTGGCGGAATAAAAAAGCAAGAGCACCTGCTGTCCTCAGAAAGGAAGGCAACAGGTGCTATTTTTGCGGTTATATTGCGATAACAGGTGCTTTAATCCACAACATCCTCGAACTGGCTGTTGTACAGATCGGCGTAGAAGCCGCCGGCCTCAATCAGCTGGTCGTGGGTGCCTTGCTCCACAATGTCGCCGTCCCGCATCACAAGGATGAGGTCGGCGTCCCGGATGGTGGAAAGGCGGTGGGCAATAACAAAGCTGGTGCGGCCCTCCATCAGACGATCCATAGCGGTCTGGATGCGCTGTTCGGTGCGGGTATCCACGCTGCTGGTAGCCTCATCCAAAATCAGGATGCGGTTGTCTGCCAGAATGGTACGGGCGATGGTGAGCAGCTGTTTCTGTCCCTGACTGACGTTGGAGGCGTCCTCGTTCAGCTCCATCTGGTAGCCGCCGGGCAGGGTGCGGATAAAGTGGTCGGCGTTGGCAGCCTTTGCGGCGGCGATCACTTCTTCATCGGTGGCGTCCAGCCGACCGTAACGGATGTTCTCCATGATGGTGCCCTTGAACAGCCATGTGTCCTGCAGCACCATGCCAAAGCCCTCACGCAGGGCGCTGCGGTCAAAGTCCCGCACATTGTGGCCGTTCAGGGTGATGGAACCGGAATCCACATCGTAGAAGCGCATCAGCAGCTTGACCATGGTGGTCTTGCCCGCGCCGGTGGGACCCACGATGGCTACCTTCTGGCCGGGCTGCACCGTGCAGCTGAAGTCGTGGATGACGGTCTTGTCGGGGGTGTAGCCGAAACGCACATGGTCAAAGGTGACCTGTCCGTCAATATCGGCGGGGTCGGCGCGGTGGGCGGGGTCTGCCAGCTGCTCTTCCTCCGACTCGTTCAAAAACTCGAACACCCGCTCGGCAGCAGCGGCCATGCTTTGCAGCATATTGGACACCTGCGAAAGCTGCTGGATGGGCTGGGTAAAGTTTTTGACGTACTGGATAAAGGCCTGAATATCACCGATGGTGATAACGCCGTTTGCGGCAAAAATGCTGCCCACGATAGCCACTGCCACATAGCCCAGGTTGCCCACAAAGTTCATGATGGGCATCATCAGGCCGGAGAGGAACTGGCTCTTCCATGCGGATTCGTACAGCTTATCGTTGGCGGCGTTGAAGTCTGCCAGCACCACGGCTTCGCGGTTGAAGGCCTTGACTACGTTGTGACCGGCGTAAACCTCCTCTACCTGACCGTTGACCACGCCCAGCGTGGCCTGCTGTGCCTTAAAGTATTTCTGGCTGAACTTGACAACCACCAGCACCAGCGCCAGCGACACCGGCAGGATCAGCAGGGCGATCAGGGTCATGCGGGGGCTGATGGAAAGCATCATCACCAGCACACCGATCATGGTAGTCACGCTGGTGATCAGCTGGGTGATGCTCTGGTTCAGGCTCTGTCCCAGCGTGTCCACATCGTTGGTGATGCGGGAGAGCACCTCGCCCACGGTGCGCTTTTCAAAGTACGCCAGCGGCAGGCGGTTGATCTTTTCGCTGATCTGGCGGCGGAAGTCGTAGCAGATCTTCTGGGAAAGGCCGGTCATCAGCCAGCCCTGAATAAAGCTGAAAGCGCTGCTCAGCAGGTACATCCCCAGCAAAAACAGCAGGATGCGGCCGATATACACAAAATCGATGCTGCCGGTGCCGCGCAGCCGGGCGATCCAGCCGGTGGCAAGGGCGGTGGTGGCCTTTGCCAGCACCTTGGGGCCTGCAATGTTGAAGATGGTGGACAGAACAGCAAACAGCATGGCTGCCGCAAGGGGCAGCTTGTAGTGGCTCATGGTGCGGATGATCTGCCGCAGCGTGCCTTTAAAGTCCTTGGCGCGCTCGGTGGTGGGACGTCCGGGTCTGGGCATATCACTCACCCTCCTTTTCCGTATTCAAGGTATCCAGCGCCAGCTCTTTCTGGCTCAGCTGGCTGCGGGCGATCTCCTGATATTCCGGGCAGCTGACCATCAGCTGGGCGTGGGTGCCCTTGCCCACCAGCCTGCCCTCGTCCAGCACAAGGATCTGGTTCGCGTGCAGCACGGTGGAGATGCGCTGTGCCACAATGATCACGGTGGCGTTGTCGGTCTGTGCCTTCAAAGCGCGGCGCAGGGTTACATCGGTCTTGTAGTCCAGTGCCGAGAAGCTGTCGTCAAACAGATAGACCTTGGGGTCCTTGGCAATTGCCCGGGCAATGGAAAGCCGCTGCTTCTGGCCGCCCGATACGTTGGAGCCGCCCTGTGCGATGGGGCTTTGGTAGCCCTCCGGCTTTGCTTCAATAAAATCAGTGGCCTGCGCAATGGCAGCAGCTTTTTGTACCTGCGCATCGGTGATATCTTCGCCGCCGAATTTCAGGTTGCTGTCGATGGTGCCGCTGAACAGCACACCCTTCTGGGGCACATAGCCCAGCAGGTCGTGCAGCTGTGCCTGCGGCATCTTGCGCACGTCAATGCCGTCCACGGTCACCTTGCCGCCGGTCACATCATAAAAGCGGGGGATGAGGTTGAGCAGGGTGGACTTGCCGCAGCCGGTGGAGCCGATGATGGCGGTGGTCTCGCCGGGCTTTGCGGTAAAGCTGATGTGCTCCAGTGCATCGCTGTCTGCACCGGGGTAACGGAAGCTCACATCCTCGAACTGCACCACGCCCTGCCAGTCGGTGTGCGTCTGTGCGGCCTTTGCGGCGGCTTCATCCGGGTCGTGGATGGTGGCCTTGGTGCGGATGACCTCGTCGATACGATCCGCAGCCACACCGGCGCGGGGCAGCATGACGGCCACCATCGCCAGCATCAGGAAGGACATGACGATCTGCATGGTGTAGGTGATAAAGGCGATCATCTCGCCCACCTGCATGGTGCCGGCATCCATGGCTTTGCCGCCGAACCAGACGATGAGCAGGCTGGTACCGTTCATGATCAGGGTCATAAAGGGCATCATAGCCACCATGGCGCGGTTGGTGAACAGCTGGGTGCCCATCAGCTCCCGGTTGGCCTTGTCAAAGCGCTGCTCCTCAAACTTTTCGCGGCTGAAGGCGCGCACCGGCATGATGCCGGTCAAAATTTCGCGGCTGACCAGATTCAACCGGTCCACCAGCTGCTGCATCACCTTGAATTTGGGCATGGCAACGCTCATCAGGAAAATGATGAGCAACAGCAGGATGGCCACGTCCAGCACCACGATCCAGGAAAGGCCGGAGCTGCTGCCCACAACGTGCAGCACACCGCCAATGCCCAGAATGGGCGCATAGGCCACCATGCGCAGCAGGATGACGCAGACGAACTGCACCTGCTGGATATCGTTGGTGGTGCGGGTGATGAGGGAGGCGGTGGAAAAATTCTCAATCTCTGCGTTGGAAAAGCCGATGACGCTGGAGAAGGTCTCCCGGCGCAGGTCACGACCGATGGCAGCGGACACCCGGGAGGCAAGGAAGCCCACGGCCACAGCCACGACCACCATCAGCAGAGTAAGGGCAAGCATCTGGCCGCCCACCCGGAAGAGGTACTGCATCTGCACATTCCGTGCAACGCCCTGTGCCTCGTATTCCAGCTGCACCAGCAGCAGGGACTGGCTTTTCAGGTTTTCCAGCAGGGTGCTGTCCATCTGGCTCATGGCTCCGTCCAGCTGCTTTTGCAGCACACTGCGGTCAAAGCCGGGCATCTGGCTCATGGCGGCAAACTGGCTGCAAACGGTGTCCAGATCCGCTGCCGTGGGGGTAATGGTCTCGGTGTCGGTGTCCGCAGCGGCAGAGGGCATCTCGGCAAGGCCGGTCATGCCCATGCTGTTCTGCCCAGCGGGGGTGTTGGCGGCCTGTGCGGCAGCCATATACAGCACGATGTCCGGGGTGGTCACGGCATCTTCCAGCGCGGTGCGCTCGTCCTCGGTCAGGTCAGAGCGCAGCTGCAACACGCCATCGTCCTGCAGGTAGTACTGGTAGGCGTTTTGCAGCTTTTGTGCATCCTCTTCGCTCATCAGCAGGCTCAGCGTGTCCAGCGTGCTCTTGCGCAGCGTCTGGGGCAGGGGACTTTCAATGCCGCCCTGCTGGATGCCGGTGTCCACGATCTTGCTGGTGTAGTCCGGCAGTGCAAGGTCGCAGTACGCCTGCACGAACAGCAATGCGAACACCACAAGGCAGACCGCCCAGTGCCGGGCCAGCTGCTTAAAGATCTTTGTCATGGTTCGTTTCTCCCTTCGGGTCAATGTTGCGCGCGGCATTTTCCGCAAGAATGGCATCCATCAGCGCGCCGCGCAGCGCGTCCATCTGGGCTACCTGCTCCGGCTCTAACCGTGCCAGCACGCTGGCAAAGTAGTCGCGCAGAGCCTGCTCACACTGGTGGCACAGCTCATACCCTTTGGGGGTGACGCGCACCAGCGTTTTGCGGCGGTCGGCGGGGTCCGGTTCCCGCACCACAGTGCCGTCCTGCTCCATCAGCCGCAGCCCGCGCGAGACCGCCGGCAGCGGCTGACGGATCTCTCGGGCAAGGTCGGAGACATAGATAGCGCCGTCCTTGCCGTGGCAGTTGATGGAATGCAGCAGGCCTTCCAGCATATTAAAATGGCATTTGGGGCAATCAGCCAGCGCCGCCCGTATCCCGGCCTTGGATGCCTTGCTCAGCTGCCCGATATAGTGGCACATCCCCTGAAAGCTGGGGGTGCTTGGCTCGGACATAACAGTTCCTCCTCGTTTGCATTTTTCAAATACTTAACAGCTGTTAAATATTAACGCCTGATAAGCATATTCCTTTTGCAGCGGGATTGCAAGAGAATAGGGAAATATTAAACAAAAATTCACAAAAAACTTGTAGGCTTTGTCAATGCGCAAACCGGCTCTCGCTGCATAAAAATAAAGGACAGGCAGAAACGGAGGGTGCGGATGGAGCAGGGATTCCAAGTGTTGTTACAGGTATTCGGCGGATTGGCGCTGTTTTTATATGGGACGGACAGCCTGTGCAGGGCAGTACAGCAGGGGGCGGGCAGGCGGCTGCGCAGCCTGCTGGCGCGGTGCACCGCAAACCCGGTGGCGGGGCTGCTGACCGGGGCGGCGGTCACGGCGGGGCTGGGAAGCGATATCCCGCTTCTGTATGGTGGAAGCGTCAACGAA